>Ga0209490_10000540_pt1 | contig 37702 bp, 27 predicted proteins | sample MAT06_FD_187209 | JGI IMG/M metagenome (GOLD analysis project Ga0209490, IMG submission 187209) | Freshwater microbial communities from Lake Fryxell liftoff mats and glacier meltwater in Antarctica - MAT-06 (SPAdes) (version 2) | ecosystem: Environmental > Aquatic > Freshwater > Ice > Liftoff...
GGCGGTAATGGGGACAAACGCGAGGAGGTGAAAGCCGACGGCCCACGTCACGGCGAGGGTGACCGGAACGCCATAGATCTGGAGGCCGGCCTTGGCAAACGCCTCGAACGGGCCAAAGAAGCCTGGCGACGACGGGATCGCCACGCCGATCGCGACCAGTCCCTGCAGAAAGAGCGCGCCGGTATATGGCGTGTCGATGCCCACGGCGCGGAAGGCGATCCAGAACGCGAGCGCGTTGGTGAGCCAGTGCGCGAGGGTCCAGCCGATGACACGGGCGAACCGCGAGGGGCTGCGGAGCACCGCCAGACCGGCGGTCGCCTGATCGACAAAGCTGGCGACGCGCGGCTCCCATCCGGGCGTCACGGCGCGAGCGAAACGGGTGGCGATGCTGCGTGCGATATCGGGTCGAAATGCGACCATCATCGCACCGCCGAACACCAGCACCAGAATGGCGACACCCCACGTGCCCACGAGTGCGGTGGCGGGTCGGCCGGCGATCGTTGCGCCGGCCGGAAACCCCGGCGCCAGCATGGCGCCGAACATCAGCGTGAAGACCACCAGCGCATCAAACAGGCGGTCCAGCGCAATCGACGCGAGCGCACTGGTGAACGACACGCGGCGGGTCTCGCGCGAGAGCGCATAGGCGCGTGCGAGCTCGCCGGCGCGCGCCGGCAGGACGTTGTTGATCATCATCCCGATGGCGACCGCGCGCCAGGCGTCCATGAACCGCAACCCCGGCGCAATCGGCTCCAGCAGCACCACCCAGCGCAAGGCACGCAGCGGGAAGATGGTGGTCGCGACGAGAGCCGAGAGCAACAGGAGCGCGACGTTGGCGTTGCGGAGCTGCTGCAGGAGTGCGCCGGGTTCAACGTCACGCAACGTCCACCCAAGCAGCAGCAGCGTGAGCACGGCCCCGATCAGTGTCTGCCAGCGCGCGCGGGTCATTGCGCGAAACCGGTCAGCTGGCGCTCCCAGACAACTCCACCAGATCGAGGAGCTCGTCGATCAGCGCCGCATCGTACTGCGCGCCGTTGCCGCGCAGGTGTCCCACGATGTGCCGCGCGCGTGACAGCGCACGGGACCCACGATAGAGCAACGAATCGATGGGAACTACATCTGGCTCTCCACCAGGCGCGACCGGTGTCGCCGTCGCACCGTTGCCCGGAACGGCAATCAGATCGAGCGGCGTGGCGTCGAGTTCGCGCACACGCTGCAGACTGCTTGTCAGCAATGAGTTGAGTTCGCGTCCGCGCGGCGCGGGCGGCGTGGGGCGCGCGACGGTGGGCGTGGGGATGATCGTGGCATTCATCGGCGCGCGGCCAGCCGGTGTGAGACCACGCGTCGCGCGCGACGCCGGCTCCGACTGCGCCGCCGTGGTGAGAGGTGTCGAGGCAAAGACCACGCGTCGCAACTCAGCGAGGCGCTGCGAACGCACCGGTGCCGCAATGTCCTGCTGCAGCATGACGGTGAGCGCGGTGTCCAACGCGCCGGCGGCGGGGGCGGGGAGCGGCGCCTGCGCCGTCAGCACTGCGTCGCAGAAGTCGCTGATGTCCAGCTGCTCATAGCTCGCCGAGATCTCGCGGAGCGCTGTGAGTATCGGGCGGAACGCCGCCACCATATCGGCACTTGCGTGCTGCATGGCGCCCTGTCGGAGCGGCGCCAGTCGCGCACGAAGTGAGCCGATCAACGGCGTGATGTCAGAGATGAACCGTTCGCCGAATGCGACTGGCGGATTCGGCGCGCGGAACACCACGGCATCGGCACCGTTGCCGGGGGCCAGCGTGGCGATTGGGACAATAGGCATGAGTGCGTCGGTCAGGGCGGCCATGACACCGGGGGGACTGGACACCGGGAAGGAATCTGCAGCACGCGTCCCCACCGGCGTCGGTGGCAGAGGGCTCGGTGTGTGCGGCACAGGTGGGGGCTGGGGTGACAACGGAGCAGCCACGAGTGCATTGGCGGCGTGATCGATGGAATCGAAAAAGGCCGTAACTGCCGGATTCGGAACAGTTGGCACCGAAAATGACGCTGGCCCAGCGGTCGCGCCACTCTGCATCAGCGATCCTCGGCGTTCGGCCTCGTCGAGCACGGCGGTCAACTGCGTACCGGTGGAGCGCGCTCGCTCGTCCTGACTCTCACCCCAGAGCCGGGCCATCGGAATCAGCGCCCGGAGTTCCGCGATCGCCTTCGCGGCCGTGGTCGCGAGGAGTGGCGTCCAGGCGATCCGTCCCTCGTTCAGCAGGCGCGCCGCACGCTCGACGCCTGCGGCGGCCTCGGCGAAGCTGCCGAGTCGCGCCATCGCCGCGCTGCCGCGCAGTTCGCGCGAAAGCTTCAGCAGCGTGGCGGAGTCGGGGCCCTGCGCCTCGTCGGTCGCCACCAATCGCTGCAGGCGGTCGACGTAGTCACTGGCTTCCAGAACGAAAAAATCGAGCAGGCCGACAGACATGAATGCAGATATGAAGAGTGGCGGTATCGATGAGGACGATCCGCACGCCCCACAAGCTACATGGGGCTGCGGGTTGGCTCCATTGCCATTACCCCGGAACCTGTCTGGCGGCATCCATGACGGCGCGCAGTTCGTGGATCGCGCCGGCGATCCCAATCAGGATGCTCCGGCCGATGAGTGCGTGTCCGATATTCAGCTCTTCGATCGGCTCAATAGCCGCGACGGGCGCAACGTTGCTCACCGAGAGGCCATGGCCGGCGTGCACGGCGATGCCGATGCTCCGGCCAAACTCGGCCGCCGTGGCCAGCGCCCGGATCGTCGCCGGGTCCGCCGGGTGATTCGCGTAGGCGCCGGTATGCAGCTCGATTGCGCTCGCGCCGAGTTCGCTGGATGCGCGCACGGCGTCCACCGTGGGGTCGATGAAGAGGGCCGTCCGAAGACCGGCTGCGTTCAGGGCGGAGATGCGCCGGCGGAGTCCGGCCGGGTCGCGATGTACATCCAGCCCCCCCTCTGTCGTCACCTCCAGTCGGCGCTCCGGCACGATGGTCACCTGCTGCGGCCGCAGCCGAAGCGCGACGGCGAGCATCTCGTCAGTGCTGGCGATTTCGAGGTTCAGGTAGGAACGGACGGTGCTGGCGAGGGTCTCCACGTCAGCATCCTGAATGTGGCGACGGTCTTCGCGGAGGTGGACGGTGATGCCGTCGGCACCTGCGTCCTCGCACCAGCGGGCAGCGGCGACGGGATCGGGGTGGCTCCCGCCGCGCGCCTGTCGCAGGGTGGCGACGTGGTCGATGTTGACGTACAGCCGCTGACGACGGGGCGCGCGTGGTGGGGCACCGGCCCCGAGATTAGCTTCGTTCGACATATCTATAATTCGGACTCATGGAGTTGAACACGTGACGCGACGGACCGGACTGGTTGCAGGAATGATGATGGCGCTCGGTGCGTGCCGCTCAGGTGGAGGCGCCGGTGGGCCGATGCAGGTCGGCGCGACCGGCCCCAAGCAGGCCGCCGAGCAGTTTTTGGCATCGATGCGAGCCGGAGACGTCCAGGCCACCTCGATCATCTGGGGAAGCGCCAGGGGGCCGGCGCGCGAGCTCATCAAGGATCGTCAGGAGCTGGAGAAGCGGATACTCGTGATGCAGTGCAATCTGAACCACGACACCTACCGGATCGTGAGCGATGTGCCCGGTGAAGGATTGAAGCGCAATCTGAAGGTGGAGTTCCGTCGGGGACAGATGACGGCGCAGACAACGATGGTCGCGACGCAGGGGCCGAATCAGCGGTGGTTCATCGAGAACACCGACCTGGCTCCGATGCGAGGCTTCTGCTCAAACCAGCCGCAGGAACAAAAGCGCTAGTATTCGGATAGTTCCACCAGGACCCCGGCTGTGCTGGCGGGGTGGAGGAAGGCGATGCGTTTGCCTTCGGCGCCGATTCGCGGAGTCTGGTCGATGAGTCGGATGCCGTGCACGGTGCACCGTTTGAGTGTGGCGTCGAGGTCGTCGACGGCGAAGCAGATGTGATGGATCCCCGGGCCGCGTTTGGCGATGAACTTCCCGATTGGCGAATCGGGCGATTGCGCTTCGAGGAGTTCGACCAGTGATTCACCGGTGGCGAGTCCGGCGATGCGCGCTCCATCGGCGTCATCGAGCGGCACTTCCGCAAGACCGAGGACATCGCGGTAGAAGGGCAGGATCTGGTCGAGCGCGGTGACGGCGAGACCGATGTGGGCGATGCGGGTGCCGCGCGGTGCGGGATCTGTCATGATGGAGAGAACTTTAGCGGGGCGGCCGCCGAATCGGTTGCCCACGACAGGTGAGAAACATGGCGAACGTGATGGCCGTCACCGACGGCGATTTTCAGAGCGAAGTGCTGGACCACAAAGGGCTGGCGGTCGTGGATTTCTGGGCGACGTGGTGCGGACCCTGTCGCATGGTGGCGCCGATCCTCGATCAGCTGGCGACCGAGTACGAGGGCAAGGTGAAGATCACCAAGCTGGATGTGGATGCCAACCAGAAGACGGCCGCGACGTTCAACGTCCGTTCGATTCCCACCCTGCTGTTCGTCAAGGACGGCAAGGTCGTGGATCAGGTGGTTGGGGCGATGCCCAAGGCGCAGCTGCAGCCGTACTTCGACAAGCACGTCTGAGTGTGCGCGGCGCGGCGCCGCGGTGGCGCGCCGTACGAGATGTACAGACGAGGGGTGCGCCGGTTCGGTGCACCCCTCCGTCGTTCGACGACCTCGCCCGCTGCGGTGTCGCTGGCTCACCGGTTGGCGCATCTTCGTAGGATGACTGGAACGCTCTACATCGTCGCGACCCCAATTGGCAATCGGGGCGATCTCACGCCGCGTGCGATCGAGACGTTGCAGCGCGTGACGCTGATCGTGGCAGAGGACACGCGCCACAGTGCGCCACTGCTGGCCTGGGCGGGGATCAGCACGCCGGTTCGGAGCTATCACGCGCACAACGAGGCGGAGCAGGCGCCACGACTGGTCGAGCGGCTGCTGGGCGGGAGCGATGTGGCGCTGATCAGTGATGCGGGGACGCCGCTGGTCAGCGACCCGGGTGCACGGCTGGTGGATGCGGCGATCGCGGCCGGCATCACGGTGACGCCGATTCCCGGGGCCTCGGCGATCCTCGCGGCGCTCGTCGGGAGCGGGTTGCTGGCGACTTCATTCACCTTTCTCGGGTTCCTGCCGCGCGCGGCGGGCGAACGGATGACGGCGGCGACGACGGCCCTGGCCAGCCCGCATACCGTGATCATGTACGAGGCGCCGCCGCGTGTCGCGGAGCTGCTGGCGACGTTGCAGGCGGCGGGGGGTGGAGAGCGGCGGGCGGTCGTGGCACGGGAGCTGACCAAGGTGCACGAGGAATTTCGCCGCGGAACGGTCTCGGAACTCGCTGCGTACTACGAGCAGACGGCGCCGCGCGGTGAGGTCGTGGTGCTGCTCGAGGGCGCACCACCGGTGGTGCCCGATCACGAAGCGGCGTTGCGTCGCGCCACATCGCTGCGCGCCGAAGGGGCGTCTGTCCGCGACACGGTCCGTCATCTGCAAGAGGAGTTCGGCGTGGCGCGAAACGAGGCGTATCGACTGGCGCAGGGAACGGAGACGTGAGCGCGATTCGTACTGTGACCCTGACGGCGACGGTGTTCGCCGCGGTGGCCGTGCTGGCGGCGTATTCGCCGGTAGTCGCCGCCGCCACCGGTGCGAGCAGCGCCGCAGTCGTGGCGCACCCGTCGTCCGGTGTGATGCTTGCGCGCGTGCACTACAACGGCGGCGGTGATTGGTATGCCAATCCGTCCAGCCTCAAGAATCTGATTCGCGCCCTGAGAGAACGGACCTCTCTCCCCGTCGATCGCGAGGAGCACACTGTCACGTTCCGCGATCCGGCGCTGTTCGACTATCAGTTCCTGCACGTCACCGGCCATGGCACGATGACGATGGAGCCGGATGAAGTGGCCCGCGTGCGCGCCTACCTGCTGCGCGGCGGGTTTCTGCATGTGGATGACAACTACGGGTTGGACAGCAGCTTCCGCATCGTCGTCAGGCAGCTCTTCCCCGATCGTCCGCTGGTCGACGTGCCTCTGACACACCCGATCTATCGTGTGGTGTACCCGTTCCCTCGCGGTGTTCCGAAGATTCACGAGCACGATGCGAAACCGGCGCGCGGTCTGGGCATTTTCATCGGCGATCGTCTGGCGCTGTATTACACGTATCAGTCTGACCTTGGGAACGGGTGGGAAGACGTTGGCACCTATCCCACCGATCCCCCCGAACTGCACGAACAGGCGCTGCGCATGGGTGTGAATCTGGTCATGTATGCCGTCACGAGCCGGTTGCAGCCGTGACCGCGCCATCGATCCCGACCGAGTCGATCGCGCGCCTGAGCGCGATTGTCGCCGACGAACGGAGTGCGCTCGTGCGTGTGGTGCGCGCCACACGCATCGCGGGCGTGATTCTCTGCGTGGCCGCCGGTGTGGCGCTCGGCGTGGCCCTGCTGGGTGGCGGCCGATGGCTGCTGCTGCCGCGCATCACGCCCTTTGTCGTATGGGCCGGTGTGATTGGCGCTGGAGTCTGGGCGTGGTATCTGCGCGGTGCAGCGACGGCTGGTGTGACCTCGCCGGTTGCCGTCGCGGAGGCGATCGAAGGGGAGCAGCGCCTGCGTCGCGGTGCGATTCGTGTTGCGCAGGAGGTCGCGCTGAGCGGACCGCTCGGTGCGCACGCGGCGATGCACATGACGCGCGCACTGAGCGGCACGGCCCTGCCGCGTGCACCAAAGGTGTTCGCCGCGCAGCAATCACTGCGGCAGCGTGCCGCGCTGTGGGCCGTGTGCGCCTGTGTGGCGCTGGTGGCGGCGATGGCGCTGTGGCGCGATGGCGCCGCGGCGTTCGCAAATCCGATCGGCGCCTGGCGCGGGTCGCTGTTGCCGACGCTGGTGCTCGACGCGCCGACGGTCGTGCTCCGAGGTGCGGCACCGACGATTCGCATGACCGGTGCTGGGCGCAATGCACTGTCGCTCGAACTTCAAAAGCTCGATGGCACGGTCACCACTGCCTCACTGCCTCTCGAGCGGGATCGGGGGGAGTACACACTGCCGGTGCTTGATGGCGATGTGATACTGACACTGAGCGATGGCCGCGCCTCGACTGCGCCGCATCGTATTCGCGTGACGGACAAGCCGTATCTCGGCGATGTCGTGGCGCAGGCCAGCTACCCCGCCTATCTGGGTCGCGTGGACGAAGATGTGGCGCTGGCAGGCGTGCTGGTGTTGCCGCGTGGCACGGTGCTCACGTTGCGAGGCCGGAGTTCGATTCCGCTGACGTCGGCCGCGTTGACCAGCGACGAAGGGGCGCGGGTACCGCTCACCGTTCGTGGAAGCGCCGTGGAAGGGCGCCTGGTGGCGGAGCGCAGTGCGCGGTGGACGTGGCAGGCGCTGGGGAGCACGCCGTTGCAGGAGACCCCCGCCTCATTTGCGCTCGACATCCGTGCCGACTCGGCGCCGCAGGTGCAGATCGCCAGTACGAGCGACACACTATTGCTTGCCGGTGCGACGGCGACGATCACCGTTCTGGCGAGCGACGATCACGCCTTGGCGAGTGTGCTGCTCACGGTGCGTTCCGGTGAGAAGGTGGTGGCGCGTCGCGAGGTGCTGACGGCGAGTGCGTCGTCGTTCGAGGGAGCGGTACCGCTGGATCTGGAAGCGCTCGGACTCAAGAGTGATGAAGACGCACTGCGTGTGGATGTCACCGTCACCGACGCATCGCCGTGGCGGCAGGTGGGACGGAGTCGAACGCTCACCCTGCGGCGAGCCGGTGTCTCGGAGCGACGGGAGCAGGCGCGTGCGACCGCCGACAGCGTTGCCGCCGGCGCCGCATCGCTCGCCAGGCAGCAGCAGCAGCTGGCCCAGCAGACCACCGACGCCGCGCGAAGCGCCAAGGCCGGTGGCGAAAACGGACAGCCGATGTCGTTCGATGCGCGCGAGAAGGCGTCGCAGATGGCCAAGCAGCAGCGCGCGTTGCAACAACAGGCGCAACAGCTCCAGCAGCAGGCCAGGCAGCTCACCGATCAACTGAAGGGTGCCGGTGCGCTCGATTCGGCGCTGGCCGGACGGTTGGCCGAGGCGCAGAAGATGATGCAGGAAGCGATGGCGCCGCAGATGATGCAGCGGCTGCAGCAGCTGGAGCAGTCGGCGCAGCGGCTGGATCAGCAGGCGACACGGCAATCGTTGGACGACCTTGCCAGGCAGCAGCAGGCGCTGCGAGACCAGTTGGAGCGCAACGCAGAGATGCTCAAGCGTGCCGCGCTCGAAGGGACCATGGCGACGTTGCGCGACGAAGCGCAGGATCTGGCGAAGGCGCAACGGCGCCTGGCTGATTCGTCGGGGCAGGGCACTGTGGCGCAGCGACAGCAGGCGGCCGATCGACTGGCGCGTCAGAACGAGGCGCTCACGCGAGACATCAACGACCTGACGAGGCGCCTGCGCGACGCCGACGCACAGCGTGGTGCGCAGCGTGCCGAGCAGGCACGGCAGAACAGTGATGCCGCGACTCGCCAGATGCAGGACGCCGCGCGCAGTCCGGAGTCGGCGCAGCAGGCCGCACAGCGCGCCTCGCAGGCCATGCAGCAGGCGGCCGATCAGCTGGCGCAGGCGCGGCAGGAACAGGTGAACGACTGGAAGCGCGAAACGACGTCCGAATTGGATCAGTCGATTCAGGAGATGATGCAGTTGAGCCAGCAGGAGCGGCAGTTGGCGAACGCCGCACAGCAACAGGCGCAGCAACAGCAGGGCGGCAAGCCGACGCCACCGCAGGGATCGGAGCCGCGATCGCCGAACCAGCAGGGCGAACAGAAGCCCGGCCAACAAGGCCAGCCGCAGCCTGGTCAACAGAGTCAGCAGGGCCAGCCGGGCCAACAGGGTCAGCAAGGCCAGCAGCAGCAGCAGAGTGCACAGCAGATGGCGGCCGAGCAGGCGACGGTGCAGAACGGCGTGCAGCAGGCGGCGCAGCGACTGCAGGAGGCGGCGCGCCGGTCGCAGCATGTGTCGCAGGGATCACAGCGCGCGATGCAGGAGGCGGTGCAGCGCGCGCAGGAAGCGACACAGCAGGCGCAGAAGGGCGCGGGACAGCCTGGAAGTCAGCAGCAGAACGGTGAAGCCGCCGCGTCGGCGATGCGCGATGCGGCAGCGGCGATGGAACGAGCGGCGTCCAGCCTGGTGCGCGATCGGGAGCGGGCCGGTCGCGCGCGCTCCGCATCGGGCCTGCCTGAAATGATGGAAGAGATGCAGCAACTCGCCAGGCAGCAGCAGCAGGTGAACGGTCAGGCGCAGGGGATGTCGATGATGCCCGGCGGTGAGAGTGGATCGCAGGCGCAGCAGATGGCGAAGCAGATCGCGCGCAAGCAGCGCCAGATTGCGCAACGTCTGGATGACGTGGGCACTGGCGACGCCAGCGGTCGCGCCGACGCCCTGGCGAAGGAGGCGAAGCGATTGGCGGATGCGATGGAGCGCGCGGCGAGCGACCCGGAGACCGCCGTGCGTCGCGAGCAGTTCCTGCAGCGTTTGTTGGACGCGGGGCGCACCCTCCGTCGTGAGGATGAACAGAAGGAGGGGCCGCGAGAATCGAAGCCCGGTATCGGCACGACGGTCTTTGCACCACCGACGAACGCCGCCAACGGCGCTCCGGCATCACGCGTCACACCACCGTCGTGGGATGAGCTCCGCGGTCTCCGCGAGGATGAGCGTCGCGCGGTCCTGCAATACTTCGAACGCCTGAACAGGAACGGGGCAAAGCCGTGATGCAGTGTCGAACGCTGTTGGCGGGGGCGAGCGTCGTCCTTGCGTGCGCCGGCCGGCTCAGCGCACAGGAGATGGGCAACAGCGCGGCTGATTCCCTTGTATTGCGCGCGCTGGATCTGGAGGATGCCAAGCCTCGCGATGCGGCCGTGTTGTATCGCCGCGCCTTCGCCGGCAACGCGATGGTACCGGCGCTGCTCGGGCTCGAGCGGGTGTACACATCGCTTGGCATGGTGGATTCGCTTCTTCCACTGGTGCGCGGTGCGATACGAATCGACCCCCGCAGCGGTGTGGTGCGGTCGGTTCAGCTGCGCACACTGACCGCGTTGCAGCGCGACGAGGAGCTGACGGCGGCCTTCCGCGACTGGGTGCGCGCGGTGCCGGGCGAGGCCGCGCCCTTCAAGGAGTATGCACGCATCCTGCTCGAGTCTGGGCGGTCGGAGGCGGCCGATTCTGTGCTCACCACCGCGTCGCGGATGGTACGCGATCCGCGCGACTTCAGCGCCGAACTGGCACAGGTCGCGTCGGCGCAGAAGATGTGGCACGAAGGGGCGCGACGCTGGCGTGAGACGCTGACGCAGACGCCACAGCTGTATCAGGCGGCGGTCTTTGCGCTGTCGCTGGCGCCCGGTGCCGGTCGCGATTCAGTTCGGACCGTGATGATGGCCGATCCGCTGTGGCTGCCGGCGCGGCGTGTGCTGGCATCGCTGGAGCTGCTGTGGGCGCAGCCGAGGCAGGCGTGGCAGGCATTCAGCGGCGTGCGCGCCGACGGCGATGCGGTGGCGGCGTGGAAGGAGTTTGGTGAAGAGGCCGACGCCCGATCGATGCCAGTGGCGTCGCGCGAGGCGTGGGCCGCCATCTATCGGCTGACGCGTGATCCGGCGATGGCATTGCGCGCCGCCGATGCCGCACTGGTGAGCGGCGAGGCCGCGACGGCGATGCAGCTGGCATCGGCAGCGCAGGGGGCTCTGTCACCAACGCTCGGGCTTCGCGACGCGGTGCCGGTACGTTTGCGCGCGATGGCCGCGCTGGGCCGCGCGGCTGAAGCGCTGGCGCTGGTGGATTCGGTGCGGCTGAAGGTGGCGCCGATCCAACTGCAGCTGTTGGAGCGCGAACTGATGTGGGCGTGGCTGCGTGTGGGTGATGCAACACGCGCGCGCGCCCTGGTGGCTCGTCTGGACGAAGATGAAGCGACGGCGCTGCTGGCGGTCTACGACGGCGACCTGGATCGGGCGCGCACCGCACTCCGCAACGCCGATGCGTCGAACACGCTGTTGCTCGTGCCGCGCGCGCTGCTCTCGCGCACGACGCTCCCCACCTCCGCGCCACTCGGCGAAGCATTCGCTGCCCTCGCGCGCACCGACACGGCTGCTGCAGTGACGCAGCTGCTCGGCACGTTGAACGACGTCGGTGACGCAGCTCCGCTGGTGCTCGCGATGTCGGCACGACTGCTCACCGCCGGCGGGCATGACTCTCGCGCGGTTCCACTCTGGACGCGCCTCGTGACCGACTTCAGCACCAGCCCCGAAGCGCCGGAGGGTGATCTCGAGTGGGCGCGCGCGGCGCTGCGTGCACGCGACGCGGGGACCGCTGTGGCGCGACTGGAACACCTGCTGCTGACGTATCCCACCAGCGCGCTGGCGCCGCAGGCGCGCCGCGAGCTGGACCTGGCGCGGCGCATGGTTGGCACGTCGTGATGCGTCGACTCACTATGTGCCAACTGATTGTGGAGCGACTGAACGTGCAGCGTTTGACTGTGCAGTGTGTGAATGTGCAGCGACGAATCGTGCAGCGATGGATCGTGAGCGTCGCGGCCGCGTCGTTCTGGGTGGTGCCGATGCTCAGCGCACAGCACCTGCTGGTGCCGATGGACGATGCACAGCGGAACCATCTCAAGGCGTACGGTCTGACGTACAGTGCGCTGCAGCGTTCGGAGAAGTCGGAGTGGCTGCTCAACTATCGTGGCGGCTCCTTCCTGCTGCTGGACACGCCGAACACGCGGAAGCGGGCCGGTCTCGATGGTGTGTCGGTGACACCGCTGGACGATGCCGCACTGGCGCTGATCCGAACCGAGATGTCGGGCGGCAACATGGACGCCGTGCCGCTGGAGCGCGCCCCGAGGGTTGCGATCTACTCGCCACCAAGTGCCAATCCGTGGGACGACGCCGTCACGATCGCACTCGACTACGCCGGGATTCCCTACACCAAGGTGTGGGATCCCGAGGTGATCGGCGGTGATCTGTCGAAGTACGAATGGCTGCATCTGCATCACGAGGACTTCACCGGTCAGTACAACAAGTTCTACATCTCGTATCGTGGCAGCCCGTGGTTCATCAATCAGGTGAATCGCACGGTGGCACAGGCCAGGCAGCTCGGGTTTGCCAATGTGCCCGCGCTGAAGAAGGCGGTAGCCGAGAAGATGCGAGGGTACGTCGAGAACGGTGGGTTCCTGTTTGCGATGTGCGGCGCGACGGAGACGCTGGAACTCGCCGTCGCGGGGCAGAACGTCGATATCTCGAGCAGCTTCGCTGACGGGACACCGATGGACGCTGACGCCGACCAGAAGATGGACTGGACGAAGGCATTCGGCGTGCAGAACGCACATCTCGAACCGAGCCCGCTGGTGAACAGCATGAGCGACATCGACGGGCATCAGGTGAACGTTCCCGGCCGACGTCGTGCGCTGGGCACCTTCAGTCTGTTCGCCTTCTCGGCCAAGCTGGATCCGGTGCCGACGATGCTCACGCAGAACCATCGGTCGGTGCTGCAGGACTACTACGGCGTGACGACCAGCTTCACCAAGAGCACCCTCAAGCCCGGCACCCGCGTGCTGGCGTACGAAGACGGATTGCCGTTGGCCAAGTACATCCACGGCAGCTACGGCAAGGGGGCGTGGACCTTTCTCGGCGGGCATGATCCCGAGGATCCGCAGCATGAAGTGGGTGCGGCGCCGACCGATCTGTCGCTGTATCCGTCGTCACCGGGGTATCGGCTGATCCTGAACAACGTGTTATTCCCGGCCGCGCAGAAGAAGCCGCGGAAGACGTAGTGAGGGTTTCGGTCGGCGCGCGCCAACCGCTCCCGTGCACAAAGCTGGTAGATTCCCGCAGATGCCCCGCCGCCCTGCCGCCCCAATTCCCACGCCGGGCGCCCCCGACTTCCGAATAGCCCCCGGCGCCGCCGCTGCCATCCGCACGGCGATCCGGCTCGCCGGCGGTCGTGAAGTCTGCTTCGTGTGCGCACTCAACGCCGCGGGGCTCGTGACGTCGGCACGGGCCGTCGCGCGCGGCACCGCCGAACAGGTGCTCGCGCTTCCGGGTGTGGCGCAACGCGGCGAAATGCTGGTGCACAATCATCCGTCGGGCTGGCTGGAACCGAGTGATGCGGACCTGAACATCGCAGCGCGCCTGCACGACGACGGGATCGGATTCGGCATCGTCGACAACGACGTCACCGACTTGTACGTGGTGACCGAAGTGCCGCGGGTGACGGCGAAAGTCGTGGTGCCCGCAGCATCGATCGCGGCCGACTTCGGACCGAACGGCCCGCTTGCCAAAGGCTTTGCCGCGTATGAAACGCGCGACGGTCAACGCGATATGGCCACTGCCATCGCACGCACCTACGCGGAGGGCGGTGTGGCGCTGCTGGAAGCGGGCACCGGCGTTGGAAAGTCGATGGCGTACCTGGTACCCGCGCTCCGATGGGCGGCGGCCAATCAGGAGCGCACCGTCGTCAGTACGAACACCATCACGCTGCAGGAGCAGTTGGTGTTCAAGGATCTGCCGTTGTTGGCTGACCTGCTCAGCGATCAGCCGGTGCGCTTCGCGTTGCTCAAGGGGTGGCGCAACTATCTCTGCCTTTCTCGACTCACACAGGCGCAGGCAGCGAGCGCCTCACTCTTCGAGGCGCCGCAGCGCGAGGAGCTCGCGATGCTCGGCGAGTGGGCGAAGCAGACCCGCGACGGCTCGCTGAGCGACCTGCCAACCCCGCCACGCCCCGATGTGTGGGATGAAGTGGCCGCCGAGGGCGATCTGTGCACGCGGCTCAAGTGCGGGCACTTCGACGCCTGCTTCGTCTTCAAGGCACGCCGACTCGCCGCAACTGCCGACATCGTGGTGGTGAACCACTCGCTCCTTCTGGCCGACGTCGCGGTCCGGCGTGCATCGCAGAACTGGTCCGAAGCGGCGGTGCTGCCAGCGTACGCGCATCTGGTGGTCGACGAGGGACACCACCTGGAAGATGCGGCCGCCAATCACCTCGGCAGCAGTGTGTCGAACCGCGCGGTATCGAAGCTGTTGAACCGACTGGAGCGACGTGGCGGCCGCGACGCCAAGGGGCTGCTGCCGACGCTCGAGACTCGACTGATGGCACGCGGTGACCTGCTCAGCGTCGCCAGCCTCGATCTGCTGCGCGCGCGACTGAGGCCGTCGGTGGAGAACGCGCGCGGTGATGCGGCGCAACTCTTCGATCGCATCGCGCTCTGGTTGCAGGAGAGCAAGCTGGCGACGATCCGGCTCACGCCAGAGTTTCAGCGCGAAGCGGTGTGGCGCGACGGACTCCAGGCGGCGCTGCGCAACCTGATCACTGCCCTCGAATCGATCGGCGAGATTCTGCGACTCATTCGCGAGCGTCTCGAAACGGAAACCGAGCGTGACGAGGCGCTGCTGGCCCTTCTGCAGGAGCTGCGCGGGATCGGATCGCGGACGGCTTCGCAGGTGGATGCGCTGCGCGCCACGCTCGATCCGTTGGACGACGCTGCGGGCTTTGTGCGCTGGGCGGAGCTGCGCGGTCGCGCAGATGGCGCAACGTCGCGCGGCAACAGCACGCCCACTGTGTTGTTGTACAGCGTCCCGTTGGATCTGGCGCCGATTCTGCGCGACGATCTGTTCGGGCGGTTGAGCAGCACCGTCGTCACCAGCGCGACGCTCACTGCCGATGCAAAATTCAACTTTCTGTTAGGTCGCCTTGGACTCGACGCCGCCGCCAATGTGGAAACGGCGCAGTTCCCGTCGCCCTTCGATTACACCGAGAATGCGCTGCTGGTGGTGCCGAATGACACACCGGCACCGAATGTGGATCCGGCGGGCCACCAGCGGGCGGTCGTGCAGCATGTGCTCGATGTCGCGGCGGCGAGTGACGGTGGCCTGTTCGTGCTCTCCACCAGTCACCGTGATGTGCGGGCATTGGCGGCGGCGTTGCGCGGTGACGCCATCGAGAACGGCTGGCCGCTGCTGGTGCACGGCGAAGATGGGCGCGACACGCTGTTGCGACGCTTCCGCGAATCCGGGCGTGCGATTCTCATCGGCACCGCGACGTTCTGGGAGGGCGTGGACGTACCTGGGCACGCGCTGCGCGGTCTGGTCATCAGCAAGCTGCCGTTTCGCGTGCCGAGCGAGCCGATGGTCGCCGCGCAGTGCGATGCCATCCAGGCCCGCGGCGGTGATGCGTTCGCCGAGTACATGTTGCCGCACGCGACGCTGCGATTGAAGCAGGGCGTTGGGCGACTGATTCGCACCGCCACCGACCGTGGCGTGATTGTGCTGGACGATGTTCGGGTCGTCACCAAGCGGTACGGTCGCGACCTGTTGGATGCGTTACCGCCGGCCCGTCGCGTGCTGACGCCGTGGAGTGCGGCGGAGCGTCAGATTGCCGCCTTTTACGCCGCACGAACCGCAGACACTTTCACCTCGATTCCCTGAGTTCCCCCATGTCTCCCCGTCCCGGCAAGATCGTCTGCGTTGGTCGCAACTATCGCGAGCACGCCAGGGAACTCGGCAACGCCGTGCCTGCGGAACCGTTGCTGTTCCTCAAACCGTCGAGCGCAATCGTCGCCACCGGTGAGGCGATCGTCCTGCCGGCGCTCTCGAAGCGGGTGGAACACGAGGGGGAGATCGGGGTCGTGATCGGGACGCCGCTGCGACGCGCCACCGAGGCCCAGGCGCTGGCGGCGATCCGCGGGATCGTGGCCCTGAACGACGTCACGGCGCGCGATCTCCAGAAGTCCGACGCGCAGTGGACGCGAGGCAAGGGCTTTGACACGTTCTGCCCAGTGGGGCCGGAGTGGGCGGGGGTCCCGGATTTCGACCGTCTGGAAGTGGTGACGCGGGTGAATGGCGAGGTCCGCCAGCGTGGGAGCGGGGCCGAGATGGTGTTTTCAGTCCCGGTGTTGCTGGCCTACATTTCTCAGGTCATGACGCTGGAACCGGGAGACATCGTGGCGACCGGCACTCCGGCTGGCGTTGGGCCGTTGGTGGCTGGTGACGTCGTCGACGTTGAAGTGGTGGGCTGCAGTACCGTTTCCAATCCTGTGATCGCCGAGTTCTGATGCCTGCACGCTCTGATCGATTCGCTACGCTGCCCGACTATCCTCTCGCCTTGATTCCGATCAGGAAGCGCGAATTGATGGCCCGTGGCGTGGATGTGATCGATCTCGGGGCCGGCGACGCCGACCTGGCACCTCCGGCAGCGGCGGTGGACGCGTTGGCTGCGGCATCGCGTATCCCGGCCATGAATCGCTACGGATTCGGCATGGGTAACCCCGCCTATCGTGAGGCGGTGAGCGCGTGGATGGAGCGCCGCTTCGGTGTGCGATTCGATCCGATGACGGAAGTGATTCCGTTGCTGGGCAGCAAGGAAGGGTTGTCGCACCTTGCGCTCGGCTACGTGAATGCGGGTGACGTGGCGATCGTCCCCGAGCCCGGCTACAACGCGTACAAGGGTGGCACGCTGCTCAGCAGCGGAACGCCGTATCTGTATCCGTTGCGCGCAGAGAACGACTTTCTGGTGGAGCTGGATGAGATTCCCGCCGATGTGCTGCAGCGGGCGCGCATTCTCTATCTGAACTACCCGAACAATCCCACCGCCGCCATCGCGCCGCGTGACTATCTGGCGCGGGTCGTCGCGCGCTGTCACGAGCTGGATCTGCTGCTGGTGTACGACAATGCCTATTCCGAGATGGGATTCGACGGCTATGTGCCGCCGGGCATTTTCGAGATCGATGGCGCACGCGATGTCGCGATCGAGTTCCACTCGCTGTCGAAGACGTACAACATGACCGGGTGGCGGTGCGCGTGGGCGTGCGCGCGGCCTGAGATCGTGTCGACGCTCGCGAAGGTCAAGAGCTACGTGGACACCGGCGCGTTCATGGCGGTGCAACAGGCGGGTGTGGCCGCGATCGAGAGCTGGGCCGAGTTCGTGCCCGCGAACGTCGCAGTGTTTCAGGCGCGACGCGATGCCGCCGTCGAATCATTCCGCACGGCGGGCTTTACCTGCACCGTGCCGCAGGCGGCGATGTATCTCTGGATCCCGCTTCCCGACGGCATTCCGTCGCAGCTTTTTGCTGACCGTCTGTTGGATGAAGAGGGGGTCGTGGTGATGCCGGGAACGGGATTTGGCGCCGGTGGCGAAGGGTTCTTCCGCATCAGCTTCATCGCGTCGCCGGAACGGCTTCGTGAGGCGGCGGTGCGTGCAGGGCGCGTGCTCTCATCGTTGGTGGTCACCGTTTGATGCGCTTCTCGCCGCGTCAGCCCGATAAGCGCTCCCCCGGGGCGATTGCGGTCTCGGTGGTGCTGCATGTGCTGTTCGCTGCCGTCGTCATGCGGGCGGTGGTCGGCTCGAACGGTATCGCTGAATGGTTGATCGGGCCGCAGGGTGAGAGGCAGGCCGAGAAGATCCAGATGGTGGCCGTTACACCTCCGCGGGGCGACGCCGCCGGTGGCGGTGCGCCGGTGAACGCCAAGGTGCGGCCGTCGTCGGGCACGCGTCCAACCGTGCTCCGTGCCCCCAGTTCGGTGCCGACATCGATCCCTGACGATGTGGGCGGTCGCGGCGGCACCGGTGGCGGCACTGGCACTGGCAACGGCGCCGGCGATGGATCGGGACTCTCGCGCGGAATCGTGCCAGGTTACGATCCGCGGCTGTACCCGGGCGCACCGATCGAGACGCCCGTCGTGCGGAGTCCCAAGGAGCGGCTCGACAGCGTGATCGCCGAACGGTTTGCGCAGTACGCCGACAGTGTGGCCAGCGCGCCGAAGAGCGGTGTGACGGAAGATGGTCGCGCCGATCTGACCTTCACACGCGGCGGCAAGAAGTACGGCTGGTCGCAGCGCGGCATCGTGCTGGGCGACATCACGCTGCCGGCACCGCTGCTGGCGTTGCTGCCGTTGAATCGCATCGGAGGCAACCCATCTTCCATGCTCCGCTCGGAGAATCCATGGCAGATGCGTAACCAGATTCAGTCTGGTGCGCAGGTTGCGCTGAACGCCGAGACATTCAATCAGCGGGTGAAGCGAATTCGCGAGCGGCGCGACCGTGAGCGGAAGGACGCGCGCGAGGTGCAGCCGCAGCCGGCGGCCACGACACCAATCCTCCAGCAGGATCGCTGACGGCCTCGCCGGTCACTACGCGGTGAGACCGTTGTCAGCGACGCGGTGGCGGGACACTACGCGGCGACGTCGTTGTCAGACATACCGCTGTCGATGTGCAACATCCGGCAGAACACTCCGCTGACGATACCAAGCACGATCTGATCGTCGCCGGCCGGCACATGAATCGGCTCCAGCTCCGCGGACCCGGCAACCAGCACCACATCGCTGCCGCGCTGCTCGACGATGCGAACCACCGCGTCGTGCCCGACGCGCACCGCGACCAGATCGCCATCGAGCGGGAGGTCGTCCGGATTCACCAGAATCGTCGCGTCCCGGCGAATGCCGCGTGTCGCCATCCCGTCGTCAGTAACGCGCAGGCAGAACGCATCGGCGCTGCCGACGAGTCGCCGATCGACGATCACCGCATCGCTGCTGGTGACGCTGGCCGTTGGCGGTCCGAACGCGGCGAGCTGGCTGTAGTACGGCACCGACTGGGTGGCGCCGTAGTGTGCGCCCAGAATGCGCAGGCCGCGCGAACGCGCCTGATTGCGCTGGATGTAGCCTTTGCGCGCCAGGTTTCCCAGCACATCGGACACAGTCTTGGTCGACTTGATGTCGAACTGTCGCCCAATCTCCCTGATGCTCGGCTGGTAGCTGTTGGCCGCCAGAAACTGAATCAGGTACTGGTAGACCTTCTCTTCGATTGGTGTCAGCGAGTCACTCATAAGGCTCCCTGCGACGCAGCGGAGGGGCCTGGAGTGGGTCCCTACGCCGTCGTCGCCAGCATGTCCAGCGTCCGCGCGATACGCTCGAGGCTTCGGTCGCGGCCGATCAGCGTCAGGACATCGAAGATGCCCGGGCTGACCGACAGTCCCGTGACCGCGACGCGGAGCGGGGTGAAGATCTTGCCCGCTGCCAGGCCGCGAGATTCCGCGAGCGTTCGCAGGGCCGGTTCGAGTGCCTCCGCCGTCCAGGCAGGTGCATTGACGAGCGCGTCCCGTGTCGCAGAGAGAATGTCGGCACTGGCGGCCCGATCCTTCAGCAACGACTTCGCGACCGCGTCCTTGTCGTACTCGATCTCGTCGAGCAGGTAGGGTTTCGCCTGTGTCACGACTTCTTCCACCGTGCGCGCCCGGACCCGGAGCTGATCGACGAGATGCGCCGTCCACGCCGGGTCGGCAGCGAGGCGCTCGGCCGTTGCCACCTCGTGCCGGATGAGGGCGTCGGTCACGCGCGGGAGCACCTCGCTCAGCGGCCGACGCGAGAGGTGCTGCCCGTTCATCCACTCCAGCTTCTGCGCATCGAAGATCGCGGCTTTCTTGTGCAACCGGTCGAGCGAGAAGTGGGCCAGTAACTCTTCGGGCATCATGACTTCGAGGTCATGGCCGGGACTCCAGCCAAGCAGCGCGAGGAAGTTGGCCATCGCCGTTGGCAGAATGCCCTTGAACTCCCAATCCCCAACCGCGGCCGCATCGCGACGCTTGCTGAGCTTCTTGCCATCGGAGCCGTGAATCATCGGCACGTGGGCGAACTGCGGCAGCGGCGCGCCGAGTGCCTGATAGAGCAGGATCTGTTTCGGCGTGTTCGAGATGTGATCGTCGCCGCGCATGACGATCGTGATGCCCATGGCGATGTCGTCGGAGACGACGGCGAGGTTGTAGATCGGCGTTCCATCCGATCGGAGGATGATGAAGTCCTCGATGTCGCGGTTGTCGAACGCGATGCGATCGTGCACCAGATCGTCCCACGCCGTCGTGCCTTCCGGCACGCGGAATCGAATCGTGTACGGCTCACCGGCGGCGAGTTTTTCCTCGATCTGCTGCGGCGTCCAACCGGCGAGGCGTCGGTCGAAGCGGAACGGAACTTTGCGCGTGTCGGCTTCGGCGCGCAGGCGCTCCAACTCGGCGACGGTGGTGAAGTCGCGGTAGGCGCTGCCGTTGGCGACGAGGCGCTCTGCGTCGGCCTTGTGGTGCGCCACATTCGCCCCCTGAAAGACGACGTCCTCGTCCCAGTCGAGCCCCAGCCAGTCGAGGCCGTGGAAGATGGCGGCGGTGCTTTCGTCGGTGCTGCGCGCCTTGTCCGTGTCCTCGATGCGGAGGAGGAACTTGCCGCCCGTCTTGCGGGCCCAGAGCCAGTTGAAGAGCGCCGTTCGGGCACCGCCGACGTGCAGATAGCCGGTAGGGGAGGGGGCGAAGCGGAGGCGGGGGGGAGGCGGGGTCATGCGGAGCCGGGTGCAGATATCGGAAATGAGAACGGGCCCACCGATACGTGGTGGGCCCGTCACACGGAGAGAGAGGGATTCGAACCCTCGGTACCAGTTTCCCAGTACGCCGGTTTAGCAAACCGGTGCCTTCAGCCTCTCGGCCATCCCTCCAACAGAGTGAGAAGGTATCCGGTTGGAGCGGCGGGCACAACGATGTGTTGAGGGAAGCCGGGCGCGGGGGCTGACGACGCGTGGATCACGGGGACGGGATCAAGGTGACGCGCGGATCAAGGGGACGCGCGGATCCGGATCAAGGGGACGTAGATCTTGATCGGATCAAGGGGACGTAGATCTTGATCGGGTTCAAGGGGACGTAGATCTTGATCGGATCAAGGGGACGTAGATCTTGATCGGATCAAGGGGACGGATCAAGGGGACGTAGATCTTGATCGGATCAAGGGGACGTGGGATCGGATCAAGGGGACGTAGATCTTGATCCTGCGTCGCCTTGAGCGTCCGCTCGCCGACGCTACTCGAAGATCACCGGCACCGGCACACCAAGCTTCGCGGCCCGGGTCTTGAATGCGGCGAGGTCGTTGTTCACCAGCTCCGTGAATTGTTGCTTCAGCCCTTCGAGTTGCGTGCGCAGCATGGCGTACACCGCGCCCTGCTGGTCCGTCGGCCGGAAGTCCGCACTCGCCGCTGAGACATCGCTGCCTACCGAGGCCAGTTTTTCGTAGAGCTGGTTCGGAGAGCGGAACGCGTCTTCGCGCGCACCCGTGAGTGTGACGTCGTACAGCTTGCCCTCGATGTCGAGCACGCGACGTTCCACCGCGTCGATCTCCTTCAGGAATGCTTCTGCATCCGCCAATGGCACGTCACGCCCGGGCGATGGACCGTACTCCTTCAGGTCCTTGATCCGCTCGCGCAGCGTCGAACGCAGCTGCTCGAAGCCGCGGCGACTCCACTCCGACTCGTCGATGAGCGCGACGGTCTCATTCATCGACTCGCGAATTCGCAGCGCGAGCGCCACCTGGGCGGTGATATCTGCGTCGGTGCCATCGCTGTTCGGATCGCGGCGGACCTCCACGTTCTGTCGGATCGTGTCGCCCGTCCACACCAGTGCCACGGTGTACACACCTGGTGCGACGAGTGGTCCCACCTGACCACCGACCAGGTCCAGATCCCACGGCACCAGCGGCCGCGAGTCGAGGACGCGCAGCGAGGTGTTCCCCGGCGGCGCAGTGCGCAGCTTCGCCTTGCGCGGTCCTTCGTGACGCAGGTCCCAGAGCGCACGATTGAGTCCACGTCTGGCTGGTGCCGCGTTGAAACGGCGGATCAATGCGCCGCCCGCATCGTACACGCGAAACTTCACCGAATCCCTGGCTGTCGAATCAGTGGCGATTGCCGACACGGTGTAGTTGATCGTCGCCGCGAGCGGTGGATCGTCGCCGCCGACCAGCGAACCCGGTGAACCCGTCGGCGTTGATACGCGGCGGAATCGATAGGCGGCGCGCATCGGCAGCACGGCGACTGATTTTCCCACCAGCGAATCTGCCATGGCGCGCAGGTACGAGATGTCGTCGGCGATCCAGAAGCCACGGCCGTACGTCGCGACGACCAGATCGTGGAAGTGCCCCTGCACCTGCAGCCAGCTCACCGGCGAATGCGGCAGGCCGCCGTTGATCTCGATCCAGTGCGCGCCGTCATCCAGCGAGACGTAGAGTGAGTTCTCGGTGCCGGCGTAGAGCATGCCTTTCCGCACCGGGTCTTCACGCACCACATGCACATAGCTGAACACACTCTTCGGGATGTCGCCGTTGATGCGCGTCCACGTCCGGCCGAAGTCCGACGTACGATAAATGTATGGGTCCCGGTCGTTGATCAGGTGCGCATCCACCGCGATGTAAGCCGTGCCTGCATCGTACTTGCTTGGTTCGATGCCGGAGATCGTGCTCCACTTCGGCAGCCCCGGAATGTTCGCCGTCAGGTTCGTCCACGACGTGCCGCCGTCGCGCGTGAGATGCATCAGCCCGTCCATCGTCCCCGCCCAGATCAACCCCTTCTGCCGCGGCGACTCGGCAATTGCGAACAGCACCGTGGTGTTCTCGACGAAGAGGTTGTCGATCACCAGACCGCCGGACGACTGCTGCTTCGTCGAGTCGTTCGTCGAGAGATCGGGCGAGATCAGCTGCCAGCTCTGGCCGCCGTCAGTGGTGCGATGCACGAACTGCGAGCCGACGTACACCGTGTTGTGGTCGTGCGGCGAGATGTGGATGGGAAACGTCCACTGGAACCGGTACTTCATGTCCTTCGGCGCCACGCCGTATCCCGCTTCCGGCCACGGCTCCACCGCACGAGACATGCGTGTCTGGAGATCAAAGCGTTCGAGGCCGGCGTCGTAGCAGCCGCTCCACACCGTGCGTCCGTCGATCGTGTCTGGAATCGCCCATCCGCTCTCGCAGCCGCCGACCGCGCTCCACACCCCGACCGAGCGCGACCCGCGCGAGTTGCTCGGCCCGCCGTACGAATATCCGTCCTGACGATTGCCATACAGGTTATAGGGAATCTTCGTATCGGTCGCGACGTGATACATCTGTGCGTTCGGCAGTACGATCCGCGTGAAGGATGCGCCGCCGTCGATGGTGATGCCCACGCCACCGTCGTCACCCACCATGAAACGGTCTGCGTCTGACGGATCCCACCAGAGGTCATGCAGGTCGCCGCCGGCGCGCGGCGGATTCGGCATCTTCGTCAGGCCGCCGTCACTCGTGCCGACGAAGCGGACACCGACCACGTAGAGCCGATCCGCTTCGCGCGGGCTGATGGCGAAGCGCGTGTAGTACTGCGGACGCTCCAGCAGGTCGTGATCCTTGTTGACCGACCGCCACGTGCGACCGCCGTTGTCCGAGCGGTACAGCGCTGGCTCCTTCATTTCGATCAGCGCGTACAGCCGCCGCGGATCGCTTCGCGCGACGCCGACTGCGATCTTGCCCATTGTGCCCTTCTTCGGCAGCCCCTTGCCCCAGCCTTCACCGTCGGCGCCGCCATCGAGCCGGAGCCATGTGTCACCGGCGTCCCTCGACATCCAGATGCCGCTGCCGGCGCCGCCTGAGTGCTTGTCCCACGGCACGATGTACTGCTGCCAGCTGGCGGCGAACAGGATGCGTGGGTTGGTGGGATCCATGGCGACATCGATGATGCCGCTGCTGTCATTGACGAAGAGCACCTTCTTCCACGTCGCACCGCCATCCATCGTCCGCCACAAGCCGCGTTCTGCCTGGGGGCCATAGCCGTGTCCCTGGGCAGCGGCGTACACCACGTCGGGATCCCTGGGGTGGATCAGCACGCGGCCGATGCGCCCCGTGTTCTCGAGCCCCATTCGCGTCCAGTGTTGTCCCGCATCCGTCGAGCGATAGATGCCGTCGCCGATGGACACGTTGCTGCGCAGGAAGGTCTCGCCGGTGCCGAACCAGACCACGTTCGGATCACTCGGCGCGACCGCGATCGCACTCACCGACGACACGCGCAGCGAGTCGGTGAGCGGTACCCAGCGCGCACCGCCGTTGGTGCTTTTCCACAAACCACCGCTGGCAGCACCGGCGTAGTAAGTCCGGTACTCACCCGGAACGCCGGCGACCGCGATGACACGATTGCCGTCGGGGCCGACGAAGCGCCAGGTGGGGATTTTGACGAAGGCGGTGTCGAGCACCGATTGGGGCGCTGAGACCGCCGAGGTCACGGGCCGCCTCTGAGCGACGACGACACAAGGGATGAGAAACAGGACGAGCGGCGCGAGGCGACGAAGCGACATGATCAGCGTGCGGAGTGTCGGCAATGACGCCGTCGGGAGAGGAACTTCAGTTGGGGTGTGGGAAGTATGCCGCGCGCTCGGGCTCGCGGCGAGGTCGGCGCTTGCAGGGCAATCCACGCGTTTGTTGGCTGGGGGTGGTCTTCGTTCCATTGTTGCGCCGATCCCCCGGATCAAGATCTACGTCCCCTTGATCCGCTTGATCCCCCGGATCAAGATCTACGTCCCCTTGATCCCCCGGATCAAGATCTACGTCCCCTTGATCCCCCGGATCAAGATCTACGTCCCCTTGATCCCCCGGATCAAGATCTACGTCCCCTTGATCCCACGGATCAAGATCTACGGTCCCCCTGATCCGCACGGATCAAGATCTACATCCCCTTGATCCGCGTCCCCTTGATCCCTCCTCATCTCTTCAACGCGGCGGGCGCAACGATTTGAGGGAAGGAGCGTGGATCAGCGGTGAGAGAAGTGGATGAGCCGAACGTATGGGGCGGGGCAGTGCGTCAGTGCAACGCGTCGGGCGAGGGTCGGTTACTCAGCGCTGGCGGGCTGGATGGAGCGCGGGGCTTCGGCAGAGCTCGAAGCGCAGTATGATGACACGGTCTCGCTCGCTGGCGAGCCGACACCCAAGCACCGGTATTCTCCCGGATAATCGGGGCGATTCACTTTTGACCTGCCCAATGTTCCCGGGCAGCCGTCAACCACGCGTTGTGCACTGGCGCGACCGTTCATGGAGAGGCTGTCTCGTGATCATCTCTTGGATCGACTGGGTCATCGCAGTCGCCAGCATTCTCGTCTGCTTCGTGCCCGCGCTTTTCCTGGCGAAGCGGTCGGGAAGTAGCACGTCGGAGTTCTTCGCCTCCGGCCGAAATGTGCCCTGGTGGCTGGCCGGTCTCTCGATGGTCGCCACCACCTTCTCGTCCGATACCCCGAACTGGGTCACCGAGCAGGTCCGCCGCTACGGCGTGGCGGGTAACTGGCAGTGGTGGGCGTTCGTGCTGACAGGCGTGGCGACGGTGTTCTTCTTCGCGCGGCTGTGGCGCCGATCGGGCGTCATGACGGACCTCGAGTTCTACGAGCTGCGCTACTCGGGCACTGCCGCGTCTGTGGTTCGCGGCTTCCGTGCCGTGTACCTCGGCCTGTTCTTCAACTGCTTCATCATGGGCATGGTGACGCTGGCCGCCTGCAAGATCGCCAACATTCTGTTTGGTATGCCAGCGTGGCAGACGATCATGATCTGTGGAGTGCTGAACGTTGCGTTCGCGGCGCATTCCGGGCTGTGGGGCGTGCTCGTCATCGACATGATCCAGTTCTTCATCAAGATGACCGCCGTGTTCGCGGCGGCGTGGTTCTCGCTTGTCGAAGTCGGGCGACGGCTGGTCGGTGACGCCAGCGCGTTTGCTGGCCTGAAAGCGCTCGTGGGCGCCCTCTCCACGCAGCAGGTGGTCCAGTCCACCGCTGCCAATGCGCAGCCGGTGATGTCAGTGTCCGATGGAACAGGTCAGCCGATCCTGAACATGCTGCCGAACTTCAGCATGTCCGAGCTGGCGCTGATGATCTTCATCCTGCCGATCGCAATCAGTTGGTGGGCCAACTGGTATCCCGGCGCTGAACCCGGCGGCGGCTCGTACATCGCGCAGCGCATGCTGGCCAGCAAGTCGGAGAAGGACGCACTGGGCGGCACACTGTTCTTCAACATTGCGCATTACGTGCTGCGCCCCTGGCCATGGATCATCACGGCATTGTGCTCGATCATCGTGTATCCCGATCTGGCCTCGATTCAGGCCGCCTTCCCGCAGGCGGACGTCTCACTCATCGGCCATGACTCGGCGTTCCCGGCGATGCTCAAGTTCCTGCCGGTGGGTTTCGTCGGATTAATGATCGGTGGGCTGCTCGCGGCCAATTCGTCCACGATTCTGACGCATCTGAACTGGGGGTCGTCGTACCTCATTCACGATTTTTACCGCCGCTTCATCCGCAAGAACGCCAGCGAATCGCATTACGTGAATGCCGGTCGCCTGACCACGGTGCTGTTGTACGTTGTCGCCGCGCTGTTGAGTCTCACGATGAGCTCGGCGCAACAGGCGTTTCAGGTGCTGCTGTCGATCGGCGCCGGCACCGGATTGTTGTACATCGCGCGCTGGTTCTGGTGGCGTGTGTCGGCGTGGTGCGAGATCGTGGCGATGGTGATGTCGCTTGTCACGTCGCTGGCAGTGCCGGCGATGCTGCCCGGCGCGGATTTCGCGACGACGACGATCGTTCAGGTGGTCATCACGACGGTGGCGTGGCTGGTGACGGCGTTTGTAGGGCCGGCCACGGATCGGGCGACGCTGATTGCTTTCGTGCAGAAGGTCAAGCCGGCTGGTCCCGGATGGACGTCGCTGCGTGTCGCAGCTGGGATTGCCGATGCCGACGTCTCGCAGGAGAATCGCATCGGTGCCGCGTTCGTGGGCTGGATCTCCGGCTGCATCGTGATCTGGTCGTCGCTGTTCGCAATCGGGAACTTCCTCTACGCCAGTGGCGATCCATCGCGGTGGACGCCGGCGTGGGCGCTGACGGGTGTGTTCGCGGTGAGCGGTGTGGTGCTGCTCAAGGTGACGCAGCAGCTGTGGGCCGACAGTTCGGCGAGCCAGGCGCGTGAAGATGCACGGGTGGCGAACGGGTGAACGGGTCGTGGCGCAGAGGAATCAAGGGGAGGTTCAAGGGGACGGGGTGTTGATGCAGCCACGGGTGAAGATCTCCGTCCGTTGATCCATTCAAGATCTACGTCCCCTTGATCCTCGAAGATCTACGTCCCCTGCATCCATCAAGATCTACGTCCCCTTGATGCTCATTCAAGATCTACGTCCCCTTGATCCGCAAGATCTACGTCCCCGTGATTCCCGCGGCTGCGCTTCTTCAAGATCTACGTCCCCTTGATTCCCCGTCCCCTTGATTCCCGCGGCTGCGCTTCTTCAAGATGTACGTCCCCTTGATTCTCCTTCAAGATCTACGTCCCCTTGATCCCTCCAAGATCTACGTCCCCTTGATCCCTGATCCCAATCACTTTCAACCCGACCTCAAGAGTGTCAACCCGAAGCCTGTGCATGACGCCGACCCGAATCCGCACGCATCAGATTGCTAGATGCACGGTTCGCATCAGTTCGCTGCTCGTTTGGTGATTCGGCGGGCGCGAAAGTACACTCCAGCGCGTCTGGACAGCTTCCGTGATCATCCTGCCCGCGCTGCCGGTCTGACCTCGTTTCTCACGGTGCCGCATGTCATCACCACAACGCACGATTCCACGAATGACATGGGTGTATGTCGCAGCCGCGGCGTTCGCCATCACACTCGCGGCGATTGTGCTCTTCATTCTGTCGGCCAACAGGCTTCGCCTGCCGAACGGACTCTTCTACGTCATCCTGATTCCGCTGGGCGTCACCGCAGCGGCGTTCCTGTTTGGTGCGATGCGATCGCATGCGACCTACAAAGGGCAATCGTCGTACGGCACCCTTGAACTCAGCGGGCCAGTGGTCGTGCTCGCGCTCGTCGTACTCGGCGGGATGTTCGCGAATCGTGCAGAAACATTCGCGCTCACGGTTCGCGTGCACGGACCGGATGGTCCGTCGGATATCGTTCGCAGCGGCGCGCTGACGGCTGATCTGGCGGGAGTGCGGCGTACCAGCACGATCGGCTCCGATGGCGAAGTGGTGTTTGCCGATGTGCCGGACGCGATTGAAGGGAGCGCGATCCGACTGTTCACCGACGTCCCGGGCCTTCGTGCGGTTGACGATACCACACCAATTGTGGTGCCAGCATCTCACATCATCGAGTTTGCGCTTACGCGCCGAACGTTCGCGACGGCTGTTCGTGGCACGGTGCAGGAGGCAAATGGCCGACCCGTTCGTGGCGCAGTGCTGAACTTCAACGCGGGGGCTGTGACGGTAGTCAGCGACTCGGGTGGAAACTTTCACGCCACGCTGCCGCTGAACGCAGGCGCGGTGATCCCACTGACCGTCGCCGTGAGGCAGATGGTGCGCTACGATGACAACATCACGGTCGCAGAACAACCGGCGCTGCGCATTGTCGTGCGTGCGTCGCCGTGAGCGGCGTGTGGCATACACAGCGAGTTGTACCTGCCGCGCTTTACGTTGCCGCTTGCGTCGTGTCAGCGCCGTCATCCGTCGCGCAAACTGTGCCGTTTCGTGGACGAATCGTACTCGCGCCAGGCGGCCCGCCAGTGCAGCAGATGAAAGTTCGGCTCGGGCCCTACGGTACCACAACGCCGAATGACGGTGGCTTTTTTGTCGGAGCGATCCCGGCCGGGACATCGTCGCTGTCGGTCCAGGTGGAGACGGGTAATCCAGGCTGGGTGGTGCGGTATCCGACGGGAACGGTGGCGGTGCCGAGAGATACGCTGTTCATCACCGACATCCTCGTGGCACCGTCGGTCGAGTCGTCGTTGGCGCGCGACCACGCCGCCGAATCGGCACGCCTGCGCGGAATGTTGCGGACGGCAGGCGTCAGCGAGAAGCTGATACTTGCTGCAATTGATCGTTTGCGGAGTGACTTCTCCGAGCGCACCAATGTGCAGGCCGAGACACTCCGCGCTGCGGAACGCCGCGGCAGTGAGCGTGCGGAGGTGTATCCTCGACTCTCGGCCACCATCGAAGCGTACACGATCAAGGCCGGGAATGTTCAGATCGCTTTCCGCTATCTGCTCGAGCCATCCTTTGGCAGCGATTCAGCGTTTGCGCAGCTCAAGCGGGCGATCAGTGAGTACAACCTGGCGTTCGAATCGTTGAAGACTCAGCGTAATGGATTTGAGAAAGGTGTGACTGACGCGTGGCAGAGTGAACGGTTGTCAGCCGACCTTCGCGCGCTGCTGGACTACGCCCTCGGCGAAATCCATTCGGTCCAAATCCTGCCGCTGAACGACGTGCTGCCAGATGTCAGCCGTGTGCTCACGCGTCATTACCGGGGCGAGGAGGCGGTCTCCAAGCGCGCGGAGGTGAATGCGCGCGTGAAGGCGAGCGTGGTTGCGCTGGCAGTGCGACTGGAAGAGCTGGATCGACGGAAGATTCGTGTGATGAGTGATTTACAGGCATTGTGAGCCGAGGAGGTTTTGTGTTGCAGATCAAGAGAAGGCGCTTTGTATCGCAGATTGCACGAGTGGCGTGGATCTGTCTGGCCGCAGTTGCACCGACTGCGTGTGGTTCAGAGACGGCGACGGGTGGCACGACGGACAACTTTCTTCCGGTATTTTCGAATCTCTGGCGCAACGTTGCGTTATCGACGCACTTTCTGGTGCTTGCGTCGGCGGACGACCGTAAGGCGACCGGCGCATTCAGCGGAAATGAGACGCATCCGACGTTCAATGTGAGTGTCATGAGCGGGACATTCACGAACTCCACATCGGAGGTCATGGTGCGGCGGAGCGGCGGGAACGTCATGTACACGGGGAAGTTTGTGAGCAGGGATACGCTCCGGTTGACTCGTACGGGGGAGACTGTCGTTTTTGCTCGGCAGTAGCGGGATCTCCGTCCGTCCGGTTACGCGCCTTTAGTTGCACACCGGTTCCATTGACAGGTGCGGAAACTGCGTCGGAAGAATGACCATTGTTTGTTGCGAAGATTGCGAGTCGGCGGGTTTTCGCGGCGACAGACATTACAGCAGAGTTGCGGCAGAAGGCGGCTTCGCGGTTAGATTATCGCGAGACTGAATTGCGCAAAGCGGGCGCCCAGTTTGTTCGTGCCACGATCTCACCTGATTCTTCGCCAGCCCGAGTATTTCCCATGCTGCGCATCCTGAAAAGATTGTTCACCCGGCGGAAGAAGGACTTCGTCGAGTACGGACTCCGGCAGGTCGAGTTTATGCTCAGGGACGACGGCGTGGTACAGTACGCGCAGTGGCTGCATTGCGGTGAGTTCGGAAACGAGGTGACACAGGAGTCTGTCGATTTCTTCCGCCGCTACATCGAGCGTGGGGATTTTGTGATCGACATCGGCGCCCACGAAGGCGACACGACCGTGCCGATGGCGCTTGCTGCCGGCGCGGAAGGGCTCACTCTGGGTCTGGAACCGAATCCGCATGTCTTTCGTGTACTCGCTACCAACGCTTTGCTGAACACGGACAAGACCCGCATCGTACCGCTCAACTTCGCCGCCACGGCCGAGGATGGCGAGTTTACGTTCGGGTCTGGTGATCCGTCCTATGGCAATGGCGGAATCGTCGGCTTTACACACAATAAGCGGCGAAATACGCGGTACACGTTCACCGTGACAGGCAAGCACCTCGCGCGTTACCTGCAGGCGAACTACGCGGTTGAGCTCCCGAGGCTGACGTTCATCAAGATCGACACCGAAGGCTACGACAAGGAGATCCTCAAGGCGATGTCGGGCCTCATTGCGACCTATCGTCCATACCTGGTCGTTGAGTGCTTCGGGCCGTCATTACCGGAGGAAAAAGTCGAGCTGTTCGACGTGATCGCGAAGCATCGCTACTCGCTCTACTGGCTGAACGATTTCGTGCTCGGCGAGAACACCCCGATTGAACGGAGCGCCGTGGCGGTGAAGCGCACGAGGAACATTCTTGCCATTCCGGTCGAGAAGGAACGCCTGAGAGACGCGCGTACCTGAACATGCTGTCTGGGCGGGACGGCCCCCGTCTCCGTCCGGTGTGGGTATCGTGACAGCTTCCACGCCTCCACGATCCGTAAGGTTGGGGGTCCGCGGGGCGACTTGTGCCGTGGGCAGGGCGCGGGTGGGTTTCCAGAGGACGATTCCAAAGGGACGGTTTTAAGGGGACCGGTTTCAAGGGGACGTAGATCTTGATCGCTTCGAGATCTCCGTTCCCGGGATCGGTCCCCGGTTTCAAGGGGACGTAGATCTTGATCGGTTTCAAGGGGTTTCAAGGGGTTTCAAGTGGACGCAAGGGGTTTCGAGGGGACGTAGATCTTGATCGCTTCGAGATCTCGGTTTCAAGGGGACGGGTTTCAAGGGGACGTAGATCTTGATCGCTTCGAGATCTCCGTCCCCGGGATCGGTCCCCGTGATCGAAGAAGCGTTACGCGTACAGAGCCATCTGTCGCAATAGATGACGGAGGCCGGTGCGTCGTGCACCTCTCTCCGTTCTGGTTCTCGTGGCCAGCTGCGCGAACCTGCGACAGGAGCTTGACGGTGAGGCCAGGGTTGAGCGTCGCGGCTCCGGCGCCGACGTCGCCAGAGAGGCCAGGATTCGGCTTCAGGAAGTAGCGGCCACCGGCATGACGGATGAAGTACAGGTTGCTGTTCAGCGTGCCGCAACTGCTCGCCGGCGCAGGGGAGGCAACGCTGGCGGAGACTGGCATCGTCGAGGCAAGACGCAGTGGTTGCACACCGTTGAAGCCTGAGCATGAGAAGAACGAAAATCTGAGTCCGGCGCCGAGGAACAGATCCAGCTTGTTCTTCGGGTCGAGCGTGAAGTGATAGTTCGAAGTCGCGCCGATCGGGAAGAAGCGCAGTGAGCCAACGCCGGCGTCATAGCCGTAGACGTCCGCGCGGACGCCGATGTCCGGCAACCCATTTCCAAGATCATGCAGCTTCTTGAAGTTTTGCTCGAACCGCCCACCGATCGAGACATTTGCCGTACCCAGGTTACCGAGTCCGACCGTCGGCCCCGACGTCCGTGCAGCCAACCTTGACCTGCGCATACACCCGCGTCGGTCCTGCGAAAAAGAACGCTGCCAGCGCGAGGGTCCCGACCACTTGCGTACGTATGAGAAAAATTGATAGAGGTCAACAGCATGTGGAGCAGGCGCGAATCGATGGCCCGTGTGCTCGCCACGACGGTACAGGCAGTCGCCACGTCATCGGAGCACCGCCCGCGAGAATCCCCGGGCTGATCGATTGACGTCGTGTCCGCGGCCTCTTCTCACTTGGCGACGTTCGAAGCGTCGTCTGCCGCACAGGATCAAGGGAGGATCAAGGAGGATCAAGGGGAGGTAGATCTTGATTTAGATCCTGCTTTGGAGGGGGATCAAGGGGACGTAGATCTTGATTTGGGGGATCAAGGGGACGTAGATCTTGATTTGCGGTTCAAGATCTACGTCCCCTTGATCCCCGTCCCCCTGATCCCGATTCGATCAAGATCTCCGTCCCCTTGAAACCTCCCGTCGACCGGAGTGGAGGGACCGTGACCACCGGGATGTCTTGTATCTACCGAAGGGTTGTTACTGCGGTACCTCTGATCAGGGCGCCACTTCGACGCGGTCTTGGTGGCAAACACCGTTCGTTAGCCAGAGCGGCGTCCTGATTCGTTGGCGTGAGAGCCCGAACAGTTGCGGGAGCCGGCGGGGATGTCGAGCCCGAATTATCACACGGATGGGCGAGGGCGACAACGCTGCCATGGAGGCGTGATGTTCATCGGAATCGACGTGGCGAAGGCGGAGCTGGTGGTCGGTGTCCGGCCGACCGGCACGGGGTGGACGGCGGTGAATGATGACCACGGGGTGCGCGACCTCGTGACGCGGATGCAGGCCCTCGGTCCCACGCTGATCGTGCTCGAGGCGACCGGCGGCTGTGAGCTGCTGTGCGTCGCGACGCTGGCGGCGGCGGGGCTCCCGGTCGTCATGGTAAACCCGCGCCAGGTGCGGGACGTTGCGCGAGCGACCGGGCAGCTCGCGAAAACGGATCGTATCGATGCGGAGATCCTCGCGCGCTTCGCGGACACGGTGCGCCCAGAGATACGGACGCTCCCGACCGTGGAGGCGCAGGAGCTGGATGCCTTGCTCACGCGGCGGCGCCAGTTGTTGGAGATGTTGGGCGCGGAGCGCAATCGCTTGGGACAGGTCTTTGGCAGCGGCAAGAAGCCAGTCAAGAAAAGTCTGACGACGCACCTCGTGTTCCTCGAGAAAGCGCTGGCGCGCGCCGATGCCGAACGGGATGCGGCGATTGCGCAGTCGGCAATCTGGAAGGCGCAGGATGATCTGCTGCGCCGTGTGCCAGGCGCCGGTCCGATACTCTCGCGGACGTTGCTCGCCGACTTGCCGGAGCTGGGTCGGCTCTCGCGTCGCGAGATTGCGAAGCTCGCGGGCGTCGCGCCGCTCAGTCGAGACTCTGGCACGATGCGTGGTCGCCGATTTGTGCAAGGCGGCCGCGCGCCGGTGCGCGCGGTCCTCTTCATGGCGGCGCTGGTGGCCGCGCGGCGCAATCCGGTGATCACGGCATTCTCTGCGCGGCTCGTGACCGCCGGGAAGCCGAAGAAACTCGCCCTGGTGGCCTGCATGCGGAAGCTGCTGACCGTGTTCAATGTGATGGTGCGCACCACCACACCGTGGAACCCGGAATTCGCGACGATGAATGTCGCGACCGCTTGATTTTCAAGACAGTTGCTAACGAATCTCCGTCCCCCAAGTTCGCGAGCAACGACGGGAAATGCAAAAGAATCAACTGTCGCCCCGACGGGTAGCGGTGGTGCGTCGGGCGCAGCACTATCTGATTCATTGATGATTTACATCGCACAGCGACGGCCGTTCTTCGAGACTATCGCTCGTTGATCAGGGAGCAACTGTGATGGACATGTTGACAGGGCCGTACGCGACAGCACTGGTGAATTTCTCCCTCGCAGCCTGGCTGGTCCACTGGACATGGCGGGGTGCCGCGCGTTATTCGCTCATGCCTGGCCTGACCGCCCGAATGCGGGCGTTGCTTGCGAGCTATCGGCGGTACCGATGGATCGCAGTGGGAGTGTCAGTCGCGGCGCTTTTGCTCGCTGTCGGCAACGGCATACGGCCGTCGGCGCTGTCGTTGGGGTTGTTGATTTCCCAGTTCGTGATTGGTTACCCAAACTTTATTTTCCGAGTAGTGTTCGGCGGACGCGCTTTCGAGTCAAACGGTCCGTAGCGGCTGTAGCCACGGATCGAGGACCGCACGAGGAGCCGGACCGACACGGGCGTCGGGGCTCGTCGTGCGATCCTTGATCCGTGTAAAGAATTCGGGATCAAGGGGACGTAGATCCTGAACCGCTTTTCAAGATCTCCGTCCCCTTGATCGCTCTTGCTCCCCAAAGGAAAGAGATCAAGATCATCGTAACCGCCGGCATGACCTCGTCGGGGGAGGGAACGCCTCGCGTAGAATTTGAATCGGCGCTTCTGGTTAATTTTACGTCAGCACTGATACGGCGTGCCGTGCGTCTGGCGTCTCATCATTCCGGCGCTTGATCTCAACGTGGACCGTACGTCCATCAAGCTTTCGAACCGCGCAGCGGTGTCTCCGGAGTGGCGCTCGGTGCAGCGCGCACGCACGCTCGGGGCATCGTCACGCTGAAGGTTGTTCTGCTGTGCGGCCCAAGGAACGAGCGAACTGATCGATTGTTGGGGCATGCACTCTGCTTCTTTGCAGATGGACGTCCAGCCCACCTCACGCGATGCTCGCGACAGCGATCACAAAGACACAGAAAGAAGGTGTCTACGGAACCTGGGACAGCTCATGTCGCGCGCTGAGCGCCGAGCAGTGCAAGTGCTGGACGCAACGCTTGCTCGAATCCGAACGGTCGAGCCCGCGTGAAGCAAACCCTCGACCCGTTGCGTCCTTCTAGAGTAGTTCCGATTCAACTTTTGATTGTACGGGCCATAGTTTACTGGAGGCAACAGAGCTACTCACGGACCGCGCACCGCAATGATTCACGCCAGCCGCGGTGCCGCACTCTTCTCAGGGGACCACATGTCTTCCATGCAGCGGATTCTGGACGGCGACGTGCTCGTGCATCACCTGAATCAGGACGAGCGGATGCTCGATCCCGATCTCCTCGCTCGGCATGGGCGCACCGGGCGCACCCTCGTTAAGGACGGGCCGCTTCGCCTGACGATGATGGGCATCGCGGCCGGCGGCATGCTCCCGGTGCATCACACCGATGCGCCGGTCACGATTCACCTGCTCGAGGGTGAGGTGACGTTCACTGCGAGTGGCCGGGAGTACCGTCTCACCACCGGAGACGTCCTAGTGCTGGCGCCTGGCGTCGAGCACTCGGCGCGATCCGAGACGGGCGGGCAGTTCCTGCTGACCGTGATTTACGTCGAGGCCGGTGTCGCAGGGGCGGATACGGTGATGGTTTCGTAGGGCACCAGGCACGAAGCGACTGAGTCGCACTGGCTTCAAGGGCGTTTCGAGGACACGGAGATCGTGATTCGGTCAGGATCTCCGTGTCCCCATCTCAGCCAACCGATCGCTCGTGGCATCGGCATGGCTATCGTTTTGGGCCGGGTAGTTCGCGTGTGGCGCAGTGAATCCCGCCACCGCCCCTGTTGATTCCCCGGGTGTAGATCGAAATGACCTGCCGGCCGGGAAACAGCCGCACGAACTGCTCTCGCACTTCTTCGTCTTTCTGTTTCTGGGAGTCTGGCATGCCAGATTCCCAGTACTTGGGAATCAGCACCACATTGTTGCTCACGAAGAAGTTGATGTAGCTCGCCGCTGGTATGCGAAAAATCGTATCGCCTTTCTGAAAACCATGGCGAGCATACGTTCGAACGTTGCTGTCATCCACGGGCAGGGTGAACTTGAGACGCTCGATCTCCGGCATCGGAATACGAACGACAGTCAGTCTCTTGCCGTCGGCGGTGCGCGCCTTCTGCAGGATGCTGGCGTTCGCCTCCAGAATCGGATAATTGAGCGAGTCGACCGGACTTCTGTCCTTCTCGGCGAGAGGGATGTACGGCAGGATCACGGTGCTGTCATTGACGAACCGGGCAAGTTCATCGACATGCATATTTGCGCCGCCACCGAAGTAGTTGCGATGAAACGGTGCGCCGTGCGGAAATCTCCGGTCTTCGATCAATCCCTGAGAAAGCCAGATGATTTTGCGCGCGCCCAGCGTGCGTTGGAGCTCAGCCTCGATCTGCGCAAGCGTTTTGGTCGGGTTTCGCTGGAGCGCCATCTCTCTGATGATCAGGAACGTGCCTTTGCCGTTTGTGTCGATGCCGCCACCTTCAAGTGCCAACTCGCTGGTGACCAGTGGCAGGTGAAGGCGTTCGGCCAGCCGCTCTTCCCATTGGCCAAACTTCTTCTCGAAATCCGGCATGGGCGGATTCGCCGACGCTAGAATCTGGCCATACATCGTATACGCAAAATCGACGATGTGGAGCTTGTCGGCGTCATCCTTGACAAAGATCACGTAATCTCTGACGAAGTAGTCGACGCTGTAGTCGATCACGAACTCGATGCCGTCGACAGCGATCTGGTCCGCTGCCAGAAACGTGCGAGCCTTGGCCGCCATCGATTCAGACGCCACGTTGATCGTCAGTTTGACGTGTGGCTGAAGCGCCCTGACCATCGCGGACGACACGGAATCGCGCCGTCCCTCGCCAAACCACGTAAGCCAGACGCGGTCGTGCGGCTCCCACTCGGCTGGCATGCGAACGCTCTGCGAACACGCCATCGCTGGAACACAGGCCAGCGCAGCCAATAGTGCGAGCACGGGCGGATACCTCATCACGGGCCGCCGACGCGGTGGGAGGCGGAGCTGTCTCCGACTGCAAAAGCGCGGGCAATCTGGTAATACGTCATTCGTTGAACGCCTCGTGTTGTTTAGTTCGCAAGGATTGGAAGCTATGGGTATCGCTGGTCGCTGTGCGCAGGATCAAGGGGACGTAGATCTTGATCCGCCTTGATCCGATCAAGATCTATGTCCCCTTGATCCGATCAAGATCTACGTCCCCTTGATCCACAATCAAGATCTACATCCCCTTGATCCAATCAAGATCTACGTCCCCTTGATCCGCTTGATCCACAATCAAGATCTACATCCCCTTGATCCACAATCAAGATCTACGTCCCCTTGATCCGATCCAATCCACGGATCAAGATCTACGTCCCCATGATCCACGCGCGTCCCCATGATCCACGTCCCCTTGATCCAGACGATCACGCCTCCCGCACGCGATACCGCGCTGGGCCCGGCAGTTCGCGTGTGGCGCAGTGAATCCCGCCACCGCCCCTGTTGATTCCCCGAGGGTTGCAACTGACGGGTTTCAACGGGACGTAGATCCTGATCCGGGTTTCAAGGGGACGGTTTCAAGGGGACGGGTTTCAAGGGGACGTAGATCTTGATCCGGGTTTCAAGGGGACGGTTTCAACGGGACGTAGATCTTGATCCGGGTTTCAAGGGGACGGTTTCTAGGGGACGTAGATCTTGATCCGGGTTTCAAGGGGACGGGTTGCAAGGGGACGGTTTGAGGCGACGTCGATCTTGATCGATGGGTTTCAAGGGGACGGAGATCTTGATCGATCAAGATCTCCGTCCCTTCTGCGCCGGCTCCTGCAAGATCTTCGCCCGCTCGATCCGACAACGTGCATGGCGGCAGGTCCTACCGACAGGTGAACGTCGCCGCATCATCCGTACTGCCCGTGCCGTTGTACCGCGCGGTCTTCGGGTAGGCGCACAGCGGACGCGTGCGGACCATCTTTCCATCGCGCTGCTTGCGCGCGACGATGCATGTCGGCGCCTCACCCTGTTCCACCCAGCGACGGATGGTTGGCGCCCAGTCCACCTCATCACAGCCGCTCCCGCCCGCGCAGTGCAACACACCCGGCATCATGAACAGCCGCGTGAATGATGAAGC
>Ga0209490_10000542_pt1 | contig 37696 bp, 29 predicted proteins | sample MAT06_FD_187209 | JGI IMG/M metagenome (GOLD analysis project Ga0209490, IMG submission 187209) | Freshwater microbial communities from Lake Fryxell liftoff mats and glacier meltwater in Antarctica - MAT-06 (SPAdes) (version 2) | ecosystem: Environmental > Aquatic > Freshwater > Ice > Liftoff...
CGATATCCGCAACAAAGCCAGGGGTATACGGACCGATCAAAACGCCCGCCAGCAGGTAGCCCACCAACGGTGGAATCCTTAACTTGGCGGCGGCAAAGCCGAGCACCATGGCAAGGCCCAAGCTGGCGGCGATGGTGCTGATGAGATTGATGTCGTGGGGCATGGCGTAGTCCGTCTGGAATCGGGGCGGGCGGCGTCCTGTATTGCTCTAGACACGCCATTGTAGCGGCGGTTCAGCGTGAAGGCGAAAGCTCGGACACCATCCGATGTCCTAAGCGGCTTGCGTCGGCTGCCAGTTAGCATCACCGCTCTGGCAGATTCGGCTCATCATTTGCTTAACCACGCAGACGATTCGCCAAACGCGTGCAGATGACTGAAAATCAACCAACGCCAATCAAGGCATTGACATGACCCTCCACGTCGCCTCGCAAAAAATCCGCATTATGCTCAGCGCCCAGATCGCCATCGGTCACTCCAAGGCGGCCAAACAATTGGGGATGTCCTACAAGCGGGCGAGGACCCGCTCAGCCTACGGAAGCTTCTGAACGCTTTCAATAATTAGCGGCGTAAGTTGGGTTGAGCAACGCGAAGCCCAACGCCACCGTCCATTGTTTGGCAACAAAACCTTGCCCAACCTACGCGCGATGCCGTATTAGAACGCGGATAAAATTCCTCACAAAAGCGTTCGCAATGACAGGGTCAAAAATTAGCGCAACAAACCACAAGCAGTCATTCCCACAGCGCAAACCCGTAGGTTGGGTAGGTTGGGCAGGCTTCATCTGCCCAACAATTGATCGTAATGACACATTGTTGGGCAACCAAACCTTGCCCAACCTACGCGCGATGCCGTATCGCAACGGGTGAATGCCAATGGGTAGATGGCGGACTTGTTTACATTCAATTGCACTACTTGATTGACCGCCACGCGGCAATCCACACCACGCCGATCATCGCAATAAGCCCCGGTGCTATACGTGCTGCGAACGCAATGCCCGCCGATTGATACGCGACGATGATCTTCATTACCGCGTTGGAGGTGGTGCCGGCGAGTACTGCCACAATGGCGGCGGGCAAACTGAGCTCTGATCGCGTCACGGCGGCGGCTACAGATGCGGCAGCGGCGTGTGCATCCACAAAGCCGCTAAGAATCGCGCTGACGATCACGCCACGTTCGCCTAGCCACGCATTCAGCGCAGCCACAATCACAAACATCGCCGCAACGATCGCCGTAAAGCTCGCCGCTGCGATGGGATTAAACGCGCGGCCTGAGACATGTGACGCATGTGATTTTCTGTCGGCAGTGGTGTCGTCAGTGCTGGTCACGGCTTCAGCGGCTTCGGTGGCGTTGGTGGCTCTAGCGTCGCTGGCGGCCGCACCATCCGCCAGCGCGCCCCGCAAAAAAAACGCGGCGTAGATCACCGAGACGAGAATGCCCAACGAGAGTGGCAGCATCAATGCCATTGCCAGCTCGCGCTGCAACATCCAAAGTACCAGCATCATTTGCACCAACGTCGCCACGGACGAAAACACTGCACCCGCAGTTGCTGCACGCACGAGGCTCAAATTTTGACTGCTGGCGTCGGTTCGGTTACCTGCGGCATCTTTATCTCCTGCTTCACCCGCATCACGAATGCGCGTACCCATCGCGTGAATGGTAGCCGTGCTGGACACAAAGCCACCCGCCAGCCCGGCGATTGGCAGCCCATAGCGCGGCCCGACGAGGCGGGCCGCAATATAACCGGCCGCATTGATGCCCATCACCAACACAATGAGCAGCACCAGTGCGTGCGGATTGATCGCTTGGAAAGGCCCCATATACCGGTCTGGTGCGAGTGGCAACAAAATGAGTACAGCCGCCGCGAAGAGCAACGCATCGTGCAACTCTTGCTCGGTTAATACGCTGCTGACGAAATGATGTATGCGGTTACGCGCCGCCAACAACAACGCGAGTGCAGCGCCGACTGCCGCCGCCAGTATCGCCTCGCGCATGGCAAGGCCACCCAACAAGGTGGTGAGCACCAAGGCAACCTCGGTGGTGATGCCTGGATCGTTGCTGCACGTGCGCTGATAGGCGAGCAACGCAAACGCCCCCACGCACAAAACTGCCGTGGCGAGAATTATGCCGCCGCCTAACAACATCGCCACCGCACCCACCAGCGCCGCCGTCGCAAACGTGCGGATGCCCGCCGCTGCGCGATCCGCGCCCTCCCCCTTGCGACGCTCGCGCTCGGCACCAATCATTAAGCCGATGCCAAGCGCCACGCACAAGCCGATCAATGCGGATGTGCTTAGATGTGGACTGGATGTGATGTCAAGGAGAGAGCCCATGGCGCATCGTAACCCGAATAGCGGGAGCAGGGTTGCGGCAGGTCAGGCAAAGCACGATGAATGCGTTTCAGAAAACCTGCCGACTGGCGCGCCCCTTCCGGCAAAAATGGCTGGAAATAGTTGCGAATGCTGGCGGATCACAGTAACCGTGGTCTGCCAACATTGCCATTCGCCCCAAGCCGAAGCCGTCGGAGAAGTTAGTCGGTACTACCCTCAGTCGCGCTGCGAAGGCGGTTTTACGCGAGGCAAGAGATTGCGCGTAAACGCGGCTCGTGGCGGCATGGTGATTGACCGAAACTTGCTGCGCTGGCCGGTTGATTTACTGCACGACGGCGCGATATAGCCGCTTACAGATTTAGCGCAGCTGGCTTGTTACCAATATGCTGGGATGAAGTCACACCCATCGAGACATAAATGCTGGTGAGCCCCTCCACGCCAACATCAGCCGGGGTAACCCAATTTTGCGGCACATACAGCAAACCACCGCCCACCGGCACGGGCGCCGTCGGAACCAGCACCGCAAGATACGGCTGACCGGCCACCATCACCGGGTCGCGCGTTGATAGCAGCCCCAGTACCGCCGCGCCACCACCGCCGCCAAAGTGCAGCCAGACCGGGCTCATCGACTGCAATTTTTCCTTATCACGTTGCGCAAATAAACCAACCAGCGACTTGACGACGTCGTAGATATTGCGCACCACGGGAATGCGCTGAACAATGGTGTTGATCAGGTTCGAGGCGAACTTAGCGAGGCCGAATCTGACCACCAACCCGAGCGCAAAAATCGCCACGATGACCACGGCAATGCCTATAAGGTAGGCCAACAGTTCCGAGCCAACCATGCCAAAGCCAAACACCTGCATGAAGTCCCCAAACCAACTGCCGGGACCGAGATAGTCGTAAAGAAAGCGCACCGCCCACACCACGATCAGGGCTGTGGCGACCAACGGCAGCGCGGCCAGTGCACCGGTGGCAAAGGTGCTAACGATTTGTTGCCGAGAAGTCTTCATTACAAAAATCCGATAGGTTACTGAGGAAACGCATTGTCGGTCACCCGCCGCCACAAATCAAATCGAATCGAAAAGACTTTTGCACCGGCAAGTTGAGCGCGAACCTACCTTCATCACGAAGGCGTTCAGAATGACAGGGTCAAAAATTGCCACAACAAACCACAAGCAGTCAATCTCGCAGAGCAGACCCGTAGGTTGGATTGAGCAACGCGAAGCCCAACGCTACCATTGAATGTTGGGCAAACAAAGCTTGCGCCAACCTACGCGCCCTTCAACAAAACTATTTAGCAAAATAGATTGCGCCCGTTGCTGCCCGCCGTCCCGCGCACCATTACCTTATGCACTAGCAATATGCGCCGCAAGCGCCCGCCCACTCCGCCATGCGCCCTCCACCTGCCCGCCATTCAGCCAATCGCCACAGAGACCAAGGCATTGCGACGCATCCCATAATGCTGGCACGGTAGCGGCAACGCTAGCGGTTACGCCAGCAGCAACGCCAGCATAGCGCCACCGATGCGCCACGCTACTTTGTGGCGGCGAGCCACCGATGTTGCGAAAGGCGTTAATCATGGCATCGGCAACCTCTATTGCCGGGCGCTCGATGTTCTGTGCGCTCCATTCAGCACTTGCGTGCAGCACCCACGTATCGCTTTTTTGTTCGCCCGCTTGCTCACCCACTTGCTTAGGCGGCCACAGCCCAGGCTTGGCGCTGTCGCGCGCGACCCAGCTTAGTAAGCCGTCATGAATCTCTGCCGCATCCCATGCCAAGTCTAGCGGCGCGGCATATTGCATCATCAGCACCCAGCAGCCTTGCATCGACACCGCCGTTGCCTGCACCGCAAATGGATGGTCGATATCCGCAAGCAAGTTGCTAGCTTGCGGCGCGGGGATGGCGATCAGCACGGCGTCGAATTGCGTTTCCAACCAACCGTGCTCCACACTTTGCAGATGCCACCGAAAACCGTTATCAGCGCCACCAACAGCACGGCGGATGAGTTTGTTAATGGTTGTCTGCAAGTTGACATTCAATGTGGCCGCAAGCAAGCGTGCGGGTGAAGTCATCCCGGGTACGCCGACAAATTTGTCCACGCGGGCATCACCATCCTGCCACCCGCCATTCTTCAGCATCTTTAACCGCGGCAGCCACAAAGCAGCCGCGCCAGCCTCACACCACTCTGCCACCGCCGCGCGAAATTCGCTAGCGTGCGCCTCAAAATACGGCGCACCATGATCGGCCTGCCAGCCATCACCCTTACGCGTACTCATGCGCCCGCCCACGCCGCGACTTTTATCAAACACCTGCACGCCATGCCCCGCCCGCTGCAACGCTGCGGCGCACGCCAGCCCGGAAATGCCTGCTCCAATCACGGCGATATTCAATTTAATGTTCCTGTTAGGTTTATTGTTTGAATGAAAAATTGGCGTGACGAATAGACGAGGATGGCGTGATTTATTATTGCGCGCTTCACAAAATAAATCACGCGTTCACTCGCTCCTTAATTCGCGGAGCTGCCACAGTTTATGTTGGATGCTGATGCATTGCTCAACAGATTGTTGGCAGCAAATTCATGGCCGCTTAGCAGAGCACAGAGATGATATTTCTGCGTGTGGACGAGCCGAACGGAATTCGGTTCGCGCAATATCATCGCCACCGATAACTATCGATGCATGAAAATAAACCAAAATCTTGCGCACGTTAATTTCACTATCGCGCTGGCTTAACTGACCTTTCCTCCGGCAGTGAAGAGTCAAACGCAGGAAGCGTTTTCACCGAGCAGCCCACAGATACGTGTGGAGATTGCAACCACCGCAAGTTCGCCTAATGAATGAAATGGAAATTGCTAGCGTGGATCCTTGAATTGCATTAGCGCTGGTAGGCCTTTTACACGGAACTTAGCACTCTTCTTTAAGTCTCAAGGTCACTTAATCAATTACCAAACTCATTTACGGAGATGCAATGAAAATAGCAATTTGGGGTCTATGCCTAGTTCTGATAATTTTCTGGACTGGCCTTGCCGCACTCACTGCTGGTGTTACCGATTGGGTCATACAGGCAATGGCGTCGGATCAGCTGAAGGCGCTGGCAAATCAGGCGATCGCAGCGAACCCGGTGAAAGAGTTAACAAATCAGGCCACACAGATTCCGGTGGCACCATGGCTAAGCGCGTTGATTGACCCGGCATGGCTGCAATCGATGCAAGTTTCACTCGCGGGAATAGTCGGTACGATTGGCACGCTCACCGCGTCACTGAATCCTGCGGCGTGGCTCAAGGCGTTTGTATGGATTTGCTGGGGATTCGGCATGCTAGTGTTGCTGTTTGGCGCGGGCGTGGGGCATTTTGTTGTGGGCCGATTCATGAAACGGCCACTAACTGCATAGCAGCCTGACAGATTAAAAAGTTGAAACAAAAAATGCGACTGAAACAAACTAAGCCGCGATTGATTTTTAGCCAAGCGCCGAACCGATCACATTCGGTTTACGCGCTTCACAATCCAATTCACGCTGAATTTAATTAGACGAAAAAAGCCCCACACATTTGCGCGTGGGGCTTGTTCGTTCAAGCGGTTTGCGCTCTAGCACCGTATTGTTAGCGCTGGAGAAGGCGGTACTTCATTCACAAAGATTGTCATTCCGAACGCTGCTGTGGGGTCTCCTACCCACGTTACGTTCCTTGACGTTCCTTGTCATAGCGAATGAGATTCCCGGTCGCAAGGTTGAGCCTTTCTCTGCTACACGCTGCAAGTTTTAATTTAGGATTATTGGATGAATGATTTACAAATCGAATTAGCGATAGCCGCCGTCGATCATGAGGTTCTGGCCGAAAATATACGAGCCGCCAGAGCCTGCTACAAATGCCGTTAGCGCCGCGACCTCAGCGGGTTCGGCGAAGCGGCCACACCAGATTTTGGCGGCTTCTTTGTCGTACTCGTCCTTCGGCAGCGGGTCGTTCATCTTGGCGTTAATCCAGCCGGGCGCGATGCCGTTGATGCGGATGCCGTGCGGCGCATAGTGTTCCGCGGCGATATGCATCATGTGGCCCTGCGCCGCCTTAGAGGCATCGTAATGCACCGAAATCGACGACTGCGAATTGATGCCGTTGGTCGATGTAATCAACGCGATGGAACCCTTCACGCCGTTGTCGCGCATACGGTTGGCGACAACCCGTGTTGAGAAAAAACACCGGTACACATTGGCCTCAAAGACTTGCTTCCACTCGTCAAAGGTCTGGTCCTCCAGCGAGGTGTTAGGCGAAATGCCGACCGTATCAACCGCAACGGCTATCTCCGCGCCAATGGCCGCAACCGCATCACTCAAAAATTGCCCAAACGCCGCTTCGTTCAACTAATCCACTGCGGCCATATAGACCTTCACACCAGCGGCTTCGACTTCCGTTTTAAGCGCCTCGGCAGCGGCTTTGTTTTTGCCATAGGTAAACGACACCGCGCTGGCACCATTGGCCACCATCGCGCGCGCAATTTCAGAACCGATACCACCCGAACCGCCCAAGACCAGTGCGTGCCCAGTAATGCGGCCAACGTATTTTTCGTTTCCCATCATTTTTCCCCTTTTTACAGTTAACAAACGTGCGTTTCACCACTATCAGCACAGCCTGCGTATTAGCAAGTGTTGCGTGAGATGTGGTGCCGCTGCGACACGGATACATAGGTGAGACTGCGACATGAGACTGCGATGTGAAACATAGACTTAAGACTTAGACTTGAAACTGCAGCGGAGGCCACATTGGATAGCTGGCCTGATGGCGAGTCAGGCGTTTTTTTGATTGGGCGCAAAGCGGCGTAAGTACTGTGTGGCAAACCGAAGGCGGACGGTTGAAATGATTGGAAGGCGGATCGACAAGATAGCAAACGCCATATCAGGCGTGGCGCTTCGAGCAAAACTGAATTGACGCGTTCGAAGTGTCGCATTTTAGGATGTTAGGAAAGGGTGAGATGAGGAAATAGCGGTACTCTTTAGTTTACGAAAAAAAGGAGACCGATCATGCCCCACCTCGCCGCAGCACAACGTTACCAGATTGCCAGTGATATTAGGCGAGGACTATCGATTCACAGCATTGCGGTTGGTTTGAACACCTACCGGCGCAAGGTTGAGCGCGAGATTGCCCGTTGCGGCGGGCGCACCGGCTATACGGCAGAAGTGGCCATTGCCCATCGGCGAGGCTGTGCCGCCATCAGTGCGGCTAACCATCCGGTCAAGTCTGGGGCAACGTGGACATGGGTTGAGTCGGAATTGATGAAACACTATTTACCGTCGCCCGCGCAGGTGGCGCAGACGGTGAGGCAGCTTGCTGCCCAAACGTCTGTGTCATCTGCGCGGGCGACGGTCGCACCAATGTTGATGCCCACACCTGCCGCCGCACCTCCTCCACCAGACGGCGTCCAAACCGTCTCCGGCTCCGCGATCTATGACTACATTCTCGCCATGGCAAGCGCAAGTTGCAGCAACGCCTACGCCGCTATCGTGCCGTGCCACGCAAAGGCAAGATGCATTGGGTCGATAAGGCTAAACCGATTGCGGAGCGCCCCACAGAGGTGCTTACACGCGACTGTATCGGTCATATGGAGTCTGACACTGTCGTCGGTAAACGCAACGAGAGCGTAAAGGTGCTGGTGCTCATCGACCGCGCTAGTCGATTTATACGTCTAGGCTTGGTTAAAAATGGGACTGCTGCTGAAGTGGCAAGTCATTTCCGAGCGTGGATGACTGATTCACGCTTGCCTATTCTGACGCTAACAACTGACCAGGGGCATGAGTTCTCGCATCTGCCGAACCTATTCCCCGATAACCTTTATGCTTGTGATGCGGGTAAACCGTACCAAAAGGGCGCTGTTGAGCAGGTCAATAGCTGGATTCGTCAGTACCTGCCAAAAGGCACGTCACTGCGTGGTGTCACGCAAGCATTCCTAAACAATATCGCAAATTGGATCAACCAACGATTACGAAGACGGCTCGGCTGGAAGTCCGCAGAAACGGTATTATCCGAACAGTCCGCCGCTACGACACTTTGAACGCGTACATACCCAGTGTGTACGGTGCTAGTTGCTAGCGTCACGGGCGCAAGTGCCGGAAGCTGCACAATTGCGGCAAATCAGCTTGGCAATGCTGCCTTTAGCGCCGCACCGCAAGTTACGCAAACCTTTAACGTGACCGCCGTGCCTACCTTCACGGTGACACCAAGTGCGAGTTCGAATGGCACGATCTCGCCAAACACGCCTGTCAACGTTAATACGGGTGCAACGACTGTCTTCACGGTAGCACCTTCAGTTGGCTACACCGCAGCAGTCGGCAACACCTGCGGCGGTGCATTGGTGGGTACTACTTACAACACGAACGCGATCCTTGGTGCTTGTACGGTCAGTGCTACCTTCACCCTTAACACTTATGCGGTGACGCCAATTGCGGGTGCGAATGGCACGATTACGCCGAATACGCCTGTGTTCGTAGGTCATGGTGCGACAAGCGCATTCACGGTAGCACCTTCAGTAGGTTACAGCGCAGTAATCGTCGGCACCTGCCGAGGTGCATTGGTGGGTACTACTTACACCACGAACGCCATCACTGGTGCTTGTACGGTCATTGCTGATTTCACCCTTAACACTTATGCGGTTACCCCAAGTGCAGGCGCGAATGGCACGATTACGCCAAACACGCCAGTGTTGGTGGGTCATGGTGCGACAACCGTATTCACCCTAACCCCTAACGTTGGCTTCACGGCTAACCTAGCGCTCAATGCGGTGCAATCACGTAAGACGCATGGAGCAGCGGGCACGTTTGATTTACCGATCAGCACAGTACCCGCCGTTAATGGCTTGGTATCAACTGAGCCACGCGTTATTGGTAGCGGCCACAGCATCGTCTTCCAGTTCAACCAAGCGATAACAGCTGCCGGTACGGTGAGCTTGACTGACGTAGGCGGTAACCCAATCGGTTCGGCAACAGCGGCTATCAACGGTGGTAACACCAGCGAAGTCATTGTGACCGTCACTGGTGTTGTCAATAGCCGCGTATTGGTGTCACTGGCGAACGTTAGCGCCGCGACTGGCACGTTGAATGCCGCAGCCGCCGTCGGCTTTATGTTGGGCGATGTCAATAGCAACCGCGCGGTGAATGCGAGCGACGTTGTCTCACTTCGTAACCGACTCACGGAGCCAACCACGGCGCCTAACGCGAGGTTTGACCTTGACTTGTCAGGCACAGTAGATGCGGCTGACACGGCATTGGTGAAAACAACGTCAGGCACCGGGCTGTAGATCGAGCTGTAGTCATACCGCAACGACGGTGGGCAGGATTGATTGAAATCTTGCCCACTGTTTTAGATGTTTTAGATGTTTTATCGTAATCCGCAATATCGTAGGGTGGGCAAGTTTCATCTGCCCATGGTGGTAGCCAGCACCGTGTGGGCAGATGAAACTTGCTCACTCTACAAATTAGCGTTCTCGACTATTGTTTCTCAATCAGCACAACGTAAACAACACAGGTAATCAACATGCGAAACGACCATCCACTAAAGACGCATCGGCTAGTAAAGCTATTAATTAGCCTCTCGATGATGGTCATCCTGTTCATGCTTGTGCCAACCAACACCCACGCGGCGGTCAACGTTTTTCTGTCCGCCGGAAACACTTGCGCAGGCGGTACTACCACCAATTTTTCAACGGGTGGGTCTGCTTTCCAAGTCTCGGTTTGCGTGACTAATACCGGCGAAGTATTTGGGTTATGTGGCCACACCCTCAAACTACGCGCGGCAAATGGCGGCGAAGCGGGTCGTTTTCTAATAAACCCGCGTACCTTGGGTGTTAACTATGCTGATCCTAACAACACCGCAATTGCGTATCCGGTGGCCGTTAATAATCCTGCGCAAGCTGTTGACCTCGGCGGCACATCAACCACGACTACACCATTTGCACCCGACGCGAATCAACTATTGGCTACCTTTGATTTGATCCCACAAGCTAACGCCACCAACCCTAGCTACGTCGTCAGCACCAGTGCTGACTCAATACTCGCGGTGGACACCGACGGCAGTTGCGGCAATCCAACTGACTTAGCGATTCCTGCCAGTATGACCTTAAGCTTAGTCTTGCCGACCTTCACCGTCAGCCCTTCAACAGGCGCTAATGGCACAATCACCCCCGCTACACCACAGACGGTGAATAGCGGTGTGTTTACTCAATTTACGGTGACGCCAAGCTTCGGCTTCAGCGCGGTTATGTCCGGCACCTGCGGCGGCAACCTCGTCGGCACGACCTACACGACCAACGCGATTACGAGCGCCTGTACGGTTATCGCGAACTTCGCAAATGCGCCAGTTGCGCAGACCATCAACATGGCGGCAACATCAGCGAACTTATTGAACAACGCGACCCCATTCACAGTGAGTGCCACCGCAACTTCCGGGCTCACTGTGTTTTTTACAACGACTACGCCGATGATATGTACCAGTGGCGGCGCTAATGGTGCAACCATCAGCCTCACCGGTACGTTGGGGCTGTGTAGCATCCGTGCGAGCCAAGCAGGAAATGCAACTTATCTAGCCGCTCCCATTGTGGATCGCAATATCAATATTGGTAATGTGCCGCCACCGCCACCACTAATCACGACGGCAACCGCGACCTTAACGTCATCGATCGCATCCACAACCGTCGCCCTAGCCTACGGCACAGGATTCACGCTGAACGGTCAAATCACTGGCAACGCACCATCCGGCTTGGTCAATTTCAGTCTCGTTGGCGCATCCGGTAACACCGTGATCTGTGCTGACTTGATGTTGTCCGTCAGCGGGTCAGCGAGCTGTGTTGTGCCGCCTGTCTTGCGCAATGCGGGCAATAACAGTTACCTCATTAACTATGCAGGCAATATCAACAACGCTGCCGCAAGCGCAACGCTCAATGTATCTATTGGCAAGGCCACAGTCGTATTAACAGCAACAGCGTCACCGATTAAACTAATTCTGGGTCAGCCCATCATGCTGACCGCCCTAATTGGCGCGGATGACCCGACTGGCACAGTCAGCTTTAGTATCGGCAATACCATCATCACCGGTTGCAGCGCCATCATGGTTGCTGTATTGCCGGTGTTAGCCGATGAGGTGACCGGCAAGCTACCCGATACCGACGCTGCAGTGGCGAATTGCACCATCCCAAGTGCGTTGAACCAAACCGCTGGCCCGCTAGCATTGCGGATTACTTATGCCGGCACAGCAAATAATCTCGCCGCTGATACCAAACTTGCCATCGACATCAGCGCCAACGGCCCGGCAGTTGACTACTCTGATATGTGGTGGGCAGGGCTCGCCGAAAACGGCTGGGGCATATCGATTGCGCAGAAAGCCAAGATTCAATTTAATGCCTTCTATGTGTACGATAACGTCGGCAAACCAGTCTGGACAGTGATGCCAGGTGGTCAGTGGAATAGTGATTTCACCGTCTTTACTGGGCCGCTCTATCAACCGACCTCAGCGGCATTTACTAACTACGATGCGCGTGAATTTAAGCCGGGTGCGTCAGTAGGCAGCGCGACGCTTTCCTTCACTGGCGGCACTACTGCAACGTTTAGCTACACCATCAATGGCGTTACGGCGAGTAAACAAATCATGCGTCAGCCATTCGGCGTAGCCGATACCAAGCCACGCATTATTGTCAATGACCTGTGGTGGGCGGGCAATACCGAAAACGGCTGGGGCATTAACATCGCCCAGCAAGATCGCACCTTGTTCATGGTCTGGTATACCTATGGCCTAGACGGTAAAACCACCTGGATGACAGTACCAGGCGGCAAGTGGAGCGACACCATCTTTACCGGCGACATTTACGCCACCGCAAGCTCACCATGGCTAGGGGTTGCCTATGACGCCACACGCTTTAGCGTGAATAGAATCGGCAAGATGGTGGTGGATTTTGAAGACGCGAATAAGGCAATCATGACCACGACCATCAACGGCGTAACGCAGACGAAGGTGATTGTTCGGCAGCCGTTTTAGGGGGCGTTATTCAACCGCCGCGTTGAGATATCGCGTACGCAACATGAACGGAACTACGCGCCGATAACAACGAGGGAAAAGGTAAAAATAGCAAGGCAGGGCAGGCTTCATCTGCCCAACGGTGAGCCGTCACTGAACAATGTTGGGCAAAAAAATGTAGCCCAACCTACGCGCACTCAATCATGCGATGAAATTCGCCTATAATGCATCTGTGTTGCAATTACACGAAATTACATAAAGATGACATTAGTGAACATTCAAAATACGCACAACTCCTTCACTCCTCGCTACACCGTTTTGGCAATTACCGTTGCGCAAATGCTGTTTTCCATCAATGCCGCACAAGCCGTAGAGCCATCGAAAAAAGATGAAAAAATTGATGTCACTGCGACCGTTGTGGCGCCTTACACACTCGATGCGGCAAGTGCGGCTACAAAAGGTAGCGCGCTCTTAATCGAAACGCCGCAGGCAGTCTCAGTGGTTACGCGGGCATTGATGGATGCGCAGGGCGCACAGTCGTTGTCGGACGTATTACGTTATGTGGGCGGCGTAATGCCGCAGGTGTCGGGACGGCGTGGGTTTGATGACTTCATTATTCGTGGTTTCTCGCAATCGGCGTTTGCATTTCGCGATGGTCTTCGGGTTGATCCTGGCTTTTTGACTGAACAAGAGAGCTTTGGTCTTGAGCGCGTGGAAGTGGTGAAAGGGCCCGGCTCGGTTTTGTTTGGGCAGGTCGCACCGGGCGGCCTAGTAAACATGGTGTCAAAGCAACCAAGTCTTGGTTTGGCAAAGCCAAAAACTTTTGTCGAAGCCGGTGTCGGCAGCTTTAATGCCGCACGCATCGCGCTTGATACCGAGCGCGGAATTGGCGATAACGGCGATCTGGCCTACCGCGTGGTAATGCTATTTACTGACCGTGAAGATGCGATAGATAACGTTGCCTTCACGCGGAGCTATGTCGCACCCTCACTCACATGGCGTATCGCACCTAAAACGCGCATTACGTTTCTCACGCTTTTTCAGCAAGATGAGTTCACTCGGGCCGTTGCACTGCCAGCGCGTGGCACGGTGCTGCCGAACCCAAACGGCCAGACGCCGCTTAACCGTTTCTTAGGCGAGCCCGGCTTTGACCGCATAAGGTTGCCGCAATGGCAGGCGGGCTATCAATTTGAACATCGCTTTACCGAGGCATTCACCTTCACGCAAAACTTGAAGCGCATGGGTTATGACTTCAGTGGGCAAAATAATAATCTCGGTGCCATCGCGGCGAGTGGGCTTACTGTTGGACGCAACCCGATTTTTTTGAATATTGATAATGATTTGCTGGCGATAGATAACCAGTTCAATCTAAAGTTAAAAACAGGCGCCATTACGCACGATGTGCTGGCCGGGTTTGACTATCAGCGTTTCCGCAATCGGCAAATGCAGCGCGCGGGCACGGTGGCGCCATTAAATCTGGTTAATCCCGTCTATGGCGCATTGGTCACCCCTGCTGCGGTGTTTGCCAATAACCGCCTGCTGCTGCAAACGCAAAATGGTGTGTATTTGCAAAACAATATGAAGTTTGCCAACCGATTTGTGTTGCTAGCGGGCCTACGCCGCGATAGCGTGAAGGATGATACGCAGAATTACTTGAACAACACTCGCCCCGTCGTTTCGCAGAGCGCCACCACTGGGCGGATAGGTGCGCTTTGGTTGGCACCCGGCGGTTTTTCGCCCTATGTGAGTTATGCAGAATCTTTTGTGCCAGTGGTCGCGAATCCGCTGCGTGATGGCGCAAGTGTTAAGCCGGAAGAAGGTGAGCAAACCGAAATCGGTATCAAGTGGGGGCCGCGCGATGGCAGTGTGCAGGCAACGCTTGCGCGGTTTGATTTGAAGCGCCGCAATGTTGTTTCTGCTGACCCTACAAATACTGCTTTTAGCGTGCAGGTGGGCGAGCAGCGCCACAAAGGTGTTGAGCTAGAGGTGAATGCCCGTCTAGCGTCATTTGTTGATTTAGTGGCCGCATATTCCACGCTCGATGCGAGAGTCACTGCCAGCACCACTGGCAATCAAGGCAAACGTCCTCTCAATGCGCCAACCCGCACCGCTAGCATATGGAGCACATTTCGACTGGGCGCAATTAACCCCGCCGTGCGCGGCTGGGACGTAAGCGTTGGTGTGCGACGTGTGGGGGAGCGCGAAGGTGATGCGCTCAACACCTACAAAGTCCCGGGCTACACAGTGGGTGACGCCGCGATTCGCTATGCGGTTGCATCGTGGAGCTTCACGCTAAATGCGCGCAACTTGGCGAATAAAGAATATTTCATCGGCACTTCCGGTGCGACCAATGTCACCGTTGGCGAGCCGCGTGCGGTTGCCGCTACGGTGCGCTATCTGTTTTGATGTTTTATGCAACCTAACCCTTCGTAAAAGCATATCCAATATGAGCCTACTTTCAAGCTACCGCCCGCCGACAAAACGTGACACTCGGCTGCCTGTCACCGTTCTTTCTGGCTTCCTCGGTGCAGGTAAAACCACACTCCTTAATCATGTCCTAAATAATCGCGAGGGTAAGCGCGTCGCGGTGATTGTTAACGACATGTCGGAAGTCAATATCGACGTACAGTTGATTGAAGGCGGTGGCGCAAATCTTTCGCGTACCGAAGAAAAATTAGTGGAAATGTCAAATGGCTGCATTTGCTGCACGCTGCGCGAAGATTTATTGTTAGAGGTCACGCGCCTTGCTGCCGAAGGCCGCTTCGATTATTTACTCATCGAATCCACCGGTATTTCTGAACCCTTGCCGGTAGCTGAAACATTCACCTTTGAAGACGAAAACGGCATGAGCTTATCGTCTGTGGCTAGGCTCGACACGATGGTAACGGTGGTGGACGCGTTTAATTTTATACGTGATTTTTGTACCGTTGATAAGCTGCGTGACCGCGGCGAACACATGGGTGAAGCCGATGAGCGCACGGTGGTGAATTTACTTACCGAACAGGTGGAATTCGCCAACGTCATCATCGTCAACAAAGCTGATTTGGTTCCTGCTGAGGCACTAGATCGGCTAAAGGCAATGTTGGCCTCGCTTAACCCGGATGCCGAAATCATCGAAGCCACAAATAGCAAAGTGGCACTTAACCGTGTACTCGACACCAACTTATTTAATTTTGAAAAAGCCTCAGAAGCGCCTGGTTGGTTAAAACTCATGCGCGGGCAAGAAACCTCCGAAGCCGAAGAATACGGTATTGGTAGTTTTGCCTATGTGGTCCATCGCCCGTTTCACCCGAATCGTTTTCATAAACTCTTGCACATCGATTGGCCGGGCGTAATTCGATCAAAAGGCTATTTTTGGTTAGCTTCACGCTACGACATGGCAGGCACATGGAGCCAAGCGGGTGGCGCACGCGTAAACGAAGCGGGTGGCACATGGTGGGCAGGCACGCCGAAAAAAGATTGGCCCCAAGAGCAAGATTATTTAGAGCGTATTCACAAAAAGTGGGATGAAAAATTTGGTGATCGCCGTCAAGAGTTAGTCTTCATCGGTGTCGGTATGGACGAAGCATGGCTGCGCGCAGAGCTCGATAAATGTTTGCTCACCGAAAAAGAGTTTGAACAAGGCCGCGCTAAATGGGCGATGTACGACGATCCGTTTCCGGCGTGGACGCGGCAGGCGGCTTAGTTAAATAATCAATAGCCTAATCACAAATATATTTTCACAATCTTTAGAAACTATTCAACGTGAAATTCAATTACCTAACCCTTGCCGTAATCACCACGCTTGTATCAGCACCACAATTTACGTCGGCCCAAACACAATCAAAACCTGCTGATAAAAAAACGGAATCCATCATCGTTAAGGCGGATAAAGAGGTAGAGCCCTCGCTTAATCTGAACACAATCGCGGACACAGGCTCACGTCTTGGCACTAGCATGAAAGAGACTCCCGCCTCAATTGAAGTTGTTGACCAGTCAAACATGCAAGCACGCGGCAAGCGCACTGTTGTTGAGGCGCTGGAGGGTGTAACGGGGGTAACGGCATCTTTACGCCCCGGTGCCTCTGCGGCAATGCAGGGACGTGGCTTTGCTGAAAATTCTTTTGCTATTTTGTACGACGGTATCCGTGTGGCATCAACTACGGCTGCGATGCGCGTTTATGATAGTTTTGCTTTTGAACGCATTGAAATCCTGCGCGGTGCGGCGGGCATTATTGCCGGAGAAGGTTCGGTCGGTGGCGCGATTAACCATATTAGGAAGCTTCCATCGCGGGCCGAACAGCCGATAGATGTGTTGGCGTCATTTGGAACGCACAATTCGTTCCGGCTAGGCGCTGGCGCAGGCGGCGCAATTAGCAATACTTTTTCGGGGCGTATTGACGCTGTCAGTAATACGGCTCGGGCGGATGTCGTGGGTAACAAGAATAAATACCAGCATGTCGTTGGTAGCCTGCGTTGGGACATTAACCGCGATTTGAATATGATTTTCGCGGTTGACGTGCTGCGCAATGACGTAGATAACGCTTATTGGGGCACGCCACTGATTAACGGCCGCCTTAATGCGTCGCTTCGCAATGTAAATTACAACAATATTGACGATAACGTCCACAAAGATGACGTCACATGGTTGACCTGGAAGACGAATTTGAACCTTGGTGAATGGAGCCTGCTGAATACCGCCTGGCATTACCAGGCTGACCGAGATTGGAAAAATACCTATCGCTTTGCTTATTTTCCTGCAACTGTCGCCGCCCCTGCGCAGGTACGTCGGCAGTGGTTTGAAGACCTGGCCTACGACCATGAGTTTTTTGGTAATCGTATTGAAGCGAAATGGAGTGGAAAATTTGGGGAGCAGCCTGCCAAATTTTCATCAGGTGTCGAAATCGGCAAGACAAATTTCTTGAGTCCGCGCGGTGCGACTACCGGTACGTCACAATTTGTTGATCCGTTTAACCCAGTTAATGTTTCGTTTTTTAGCTTTAACAACCAAGGACGCAATCGTTTGGTGAGAGTCGACCAATTGCAAAAATCGTTTTTTGCTGAGGCCCAAATTACGTTTGCAAAGGATTGGAATTTAATTGGCGGGCTACGCCGTGATCTTCTAGATTTTGATTACCAAGACCGCCGACCTACCAGCTTCGTGGAGTACGCCAAAGCCTTCAGACCAACTACCGGCCGACTCGCTTTGCTTTGGAATGCCACTAGCACCGGCAACGCGTATTTGCAATATGCAACCGGCACGGAATCCCGGTTTGCCGCATTTTTCTTGTCGTCCGCCGATATTACGTTTGACCTCACGCGAGCAGCGCAAATTGAGGCCGGCTGGAAGCAAACATTTGCCGACGGGACGGGCGAATGGACTGCCGCTATATACCGGTTAGTCAAAGATAAAATTCCATTCGTCGACCCCGCGACCAATATCACCAACGCGCTCGGCAAACAATCCGCACGTGGCGTTGAGCTAGCTGGCGCTTACCGCTTTACAAGCTTATTTGCCGTGGACGCCAATATGGCGTTAGTTAATCCGCAATACGATAAGTTCGCAGGTGGCGGGGTGTCATTTGCGGGCAAGACACCACCAAATGTGCCTAAACGCGTTGGCAATTTAACGTTGACATATTCGCCCTTTGTGAAAACCCGTTTCATGACAACAGTGCGTCATGTTGGCAAATTTTACGCAAATGATGCCAACACGATTGAATTGCCAGCCGCGACGACGTTGGAAATGGCGGTCCATCATCGCCTTAGCAATGGCTTCGATATCGGGCTGCGTGTACGTAACATCACCGACAAGTTTTATGCTTCTTGGGCCACAGATGCCAACTATGTAATTGTGGCGCCGAAGCGTAACGTTGAGATTACCTTTCGTGCACGGTTCTAACTTCGCCGAAGCGCAGCTTTCACAACATACGCGAAGAGTATGTGCATTGGAAGTTGAGGATGGACGCTAAACGATGTTTCAACATACGTTCAACCTCAAGCAAACCATTTATTACCTCTACTATCCACGTGCCTTTCCACCCTTTATTGCCTGAAAGCAATTGTAAGACCTAGTGGTTCAACACTTATCTCTTTAGAAATAACCCCTGCGTGCTTCCACCACATATGAAAAAAATACTTTCCCTCATCCTAACCGCTGCCGCCTCACCATTAGCCGCACAAAGCGTGCCACAGACGCCGACCAGCATCTCGCCCACCAACGTTGAAGCTAAAACCGAATCTCTCGTTGTCACTGGCACTCGCTTTAGTGATCGCCTCATTGCCGAGTCCCCGGTGCCGATAGACGTGATTGGCGCCAGTGAATTAACCGTCGGCGGCTATACGGATTTGCAGCGCATGTTAAAAGCACGTGTACCGGCATTTAGCTTGCCCAATTCTAACGGCGCAGGAACAGTCGATTTTGTATCAGCACCCACATTACGCGGCTTGGGCATCGGCCAGTTGTTGGTATTGGTGAACGGTAAACGCCGCCACTCGACAGGTGACATTAGCACCGGGCAGCAAATTGGTCGCGGGGACACGGGCTACGACTTTAATGCCATCCCCACAGCCGCCTTGGCAAGGGTCGAGGTGCTGCGTGATGGGGCTTCTGCACAATATGGCTCGGATGCAATTGCGGGAGTCATCAATCTCGTCCTTAATCGTGAATTGGGCGGCACACTCAGCACGTTGGGTGGGGGTACGACCAAGGGCGATGGTAAGTTTTATAACCTAAGCGCGGGCTATGGGTTCAAGCTCGGTGATGGCGTAGTTAGGCTCACCGCATTTCGCCAAGATAATGACTTCACCAACCGCGCGGGGCTCGATACCCGACAGCAATACTTCGGTAATAACGGCGCCACCCTGCCATCCGGTAATTTTGGTTCAGGTATCGGCTTAACGCCCGCTAACGGCGTGTTGGATGCGCGTGAAGCCACCATTAAACGCAACACCTTTCGCTTCGGCAGCCCCGCATATACCAATCAAGGATTCTTTTTCAATACGGATTACCCTTTAAGCAGCGCCACCACCTTTTATGCGTTTGGTGGCTTAACGGCGCTTAGAGGCGATTCGCCAGGCTTTTTTCGCCGCGCGGGGCAAGATGAAACGGTGCGCGCCATCCACCCGGACGGCTATTTACCGATGGGGCCGTACGATATTGCCAATCAATCCTTTGCCGCAGGCCTGCGAGGTAGCTTAGAGGATGACTGGACATGGGATATATCGAGCGTTATCGGCGGCAACAAAATTGAGAACCGTTACAACAATACCAATAATGCATCGTTGGGAAACGCCAGCCCCACAGACTTTTATCGCGGCGGGACAGAGTTTGGCCAGTGGACAACCAATCTGGATTTCACCAAACGTGTCGAACTAGCAGGTAAGCCACTAAAGATTGCGTTCGGGGGCGAAGATCGTCGCGAGCAATATCGTATTTTGGCGGGCGAGCCGTTGAGCTATGCCAATGGTGGTGCGGCAATTATTGGCGGGCCTAATAATGGCCGACCTGCGCCGGTTGGCGTGCAGCCTGCCACTGGCTATCGCCCATCAGATACCACTGACCAATCGCGTTCAAGCCTTGCGGCCTATATTGATATTGAACGAGAATTTTCGAAGGGATTTTTAGTCGCCGCCGCCGCAAGACATGAGCGGTACTCCGACTTTGGCACAAGCAACACGTATAAGCTCGCGAGCCGCCTAGAAATCACACCCTCGCTTGCCCTGCGTGCCTCCATCGGTAGCGGCTTTCGGGCGCCGCACTTAGCACAGTCGTGGTTTGCAAATACCACCAACACGGTCGTCAATGGGGTGTTGGTGTCGTCGCGCCAACTGTCGGTGTCTGACCCCATCGCCCGCTTGTTGGGTGCTACACCGCTGCGGCCTGAACGCTCGCGTAATCAATCAATAGGCTTGGTTTATGAAGCGGGTGCATTGTCATTATCGGTAGACGCCTATCGTATTCGAGTGGAAGATCGCATCGCACTATCGAGTAACTTTACCGGTGCGGCGGTGACTAATCTTATCGCCTCCGCAGGCTTTGCCAACATTACGTCTGCCAGCTTTATCACTAATGCGGCTGATACCACCACCAACGGCGCGGAATTCACATTGCGCCACATGTCAGCCGTCGGCAGCTTTGGGAAGCTCACCACCACGCTAGGCGCAATGGTTAATCGTGCCACCTTTGATCGCATCGCGCGTGCGCCACAGCCAATTGCCAATCTTGGTGTCACCACACCGCTGTTTGATCTCACTCAGCAGGTTAGGTTTACGTCCAGCCAACCGAAAGATAAATTTTCATTAGCCTTCGATTGGGTGTGGGATAAGCTAAGCGTCAATCTTACGGGCATTCGCTATGGACAGTATGAGGCGGTCGCGTTTGCGTCCATCACACCCGGGCGAGCCGCAGTGGTGAGCCAAGATTATCGAGCACGCGTTGAGCCAACTGACCCTGCCTCCGGCAATGTGCAACTGGTGCAAAAGTTTGATCCCAAGCTAATCACCGACCTAGAAATATCGTATCGTTTAACGAAGCAATTGAGCATCAGCGCGGGCGCAAATAATCTCTTCAATATCTACCCCACCCGTAATTTGCCGTCAACCGCGGCGGGCGTTGCTGTAGGCACAAACGGCTCAGACAATGTTGGCACTTTGTTTTACAACTACGCCTCTCCACACGATTGGAACGGCACCACTGTTTTTGCTAAGCTCAATTGGAAATTCTGATGCTCACGATCAATAACTTAACCAAGTCCTTTGCCAACCGCAGTGCCGTAAATAGTTTGTCACTCAACGTGGCACGCGGTGAAGTTTATGCACTCTTGGGGCCAAACGGTGCGGGCAAATCCACCACCATCGGCTGCGTGCTGGGCTTTGTTTCACCTGATAGCGGCACGATCAATATCGCCGATAGCGCATTGCCCACCGCCGAAGCTGCCATCGCTCATGCGGCCTACATTTCTGAAAATGTCGCCTTGTATGAAAAACTTACCGGCGTAGAAAATGTTGAATTTTTTATGCGCCTAACCGGCCATAAACCAACGCGGGCCGCAATTGAATCACTGCTTGATCGCGCAGGCGTGCCGGCCGACGCATGGCATCGGCTGGCCGAGACCTACTCAAAAGGCATGCGCCAAAAAGTGGGCGTGGTGATGGCGCTCGCCAAGGGTGCCGAACTATTGGTGCTGGATGAGCCGACTTCCGGCCTTGACCCGCATGCGAGTGTGGAGTTCGGCAAACTTATGCGTTCGCTCGCCGCGGATGGTGCGGCGATCTTAATGGCAACGCACGATTTGTTTCGTGCGCAAGAAATCGCCGACACCTGTGGCATGTTGGTGGACGGTAAATTAGTTGGTGAATGGAAAAAGGAGGCTCTAGATGCAGGCGAACTCGAACGACACTACCTTACCACCTTGGCAAAATTCAGCCAGTAAGATTTCCAACAGCAGCCGCTGGTGGTCGGCCTATCGCGGCGCATTTCATGCCGATTGGATCGAACGCGCGCGCGATTGGCGTGTGAAATTAGTAGTAAGTCTCGGGCTACTGCTCGCAATCTTATCCGCAATATTTACGGCAAATGAAGTGCGCGATACCATGGCGGATCGTGCGGTAGCAAAGCAGGTGGAGGAAAAACGCTGGGCGGGGCAAGGTAAAAAGAATGCGCACTCGGCTGCGCACTACGGCATCTATGTGTTTAAGCCGGTCACAGTATTGGCCGCTATTGAGCCTGGCATTGAGCGCTATGTGGGCTCAACGGTATGGTTAGAAGCGCATAAACAAAATGAATTCGCCTATCGCCCAGCCAACGATCAACTCGGTGCCGCGCGCCAAATGCCACTAACGCCTGCATTTGTATTGCAGGTATTAGCACCATTGGCGATGATATTTTTAGGCTTTGGTTTATTTGCCGCTGAGCGTGAGCGCGGCACGTTGCGCTCACTTCGCATGACTGCCGCCCCGCTTGCCGCCATCGGTGCTGCGCGAGCCACTACCTTATTTTTAGCCGGTGTCATCATCGCGCTGCCAGCGGCGATTGCCGTCGCCATTGTGCTGATGCTGTCTCAAACGGCAAATCCGTTTACCGATGGCGCGCTACGGCTGGGGGTATTCACCGCCAGCTACACGCTCTATTTAGCGATCTGGGCACTCACCATTGCCGCCATTTCAGCTTGGGCGAAGACCACGCGTTTGGCGCTGGCTATCTTGGTTGCCATCTGGGTCACGTGGACGCTGGTGTTGCCACGCGCGGCGGTGGAGCTCGCGGAAGTCGCCTATCAACTTCCCAGCGCACAATCGTTTCGCGAAAACCTAGAGCGCACCCTTGGCGAGCCGCATGATCCGGTGGAAGATGCAAAGCAAAAAGCGGCCATCTTGGCGCAATACGGCGTGACCGACATAAAAGATTTACCCGTGAATTGGAATGGCATCAACATGGCGCGGGGTGAAGCGCGAGGGGACAAAATTTTTGACCAATTTTACGGCGAGTTATTGGCCGGCTTTAGCAAACAATCGCGCATGATGTCGAATTTTGGTTGGGTCTCACCGGCAATTGCTGTGGGTAGTGCTGCCAGTGCGGCGGCAGCATCAGACACCGCGCATCATTTGCGATTTATTCAAGATGCAGAAACCCACCGTCGCGTAATACAAACCAAGCTGAATGATTTCATCACCGCCAACCCAGACCGTGATGGTAAAAGGGTTGATGGCGATGAGGCACTATGGCGTTCCATTCCGCCGTTTAATTACCAATTTCCGCCTTTACAAACCATGACAGGGCTAAATAATGTTGCGCAGCTAATCGTTTTATTACTCGTCGCCATGCTGGCACTTTACTGGCGCTGCAATCGCCTCGCGCGTGAGGCGTGGGTATGAAGCATTGGTTAATACTCATTCGGTTTGATCTCATCACGCAGCTACGTGAGCGCGGCACGTGGCTAATGCTCGGTGTTGTGGTAGTGATGGCATGGTTTGGCGTGTGGCAAGGCAGCAGCTTCACACGCGAAGCCAGCGTCGCTGCTGCCAGTGCACTTACCCAAGCGGACACCGCGCGAGCGGCGGCTAAACAATATGCCACAGGTTTTTTTGCCAACCCGGAGACTGAGGAAGCCAAAGCAGCACGCTCGTTTCGTAATGTGGCTGATATTCGTGGCTATGCGTTTCGTGAGCATATTGCGTTTGCCGCCAAGCCAGTTGCCGCTGGTGCAGCTCTTTCAATTGGTCAATCTGACATCCTACCTGTCTATGTGCGGGTGCGTGCGGAGTCGATGGATAGCGTGCGATTTTCTAACGAGATAGAGCACCCCAAACGGCTTCAAGTCGGCCGTTTTGATTTAATGTTCGTGGTGCTTTATTTATGGCCACTGGTGCTGTTGTCACTTGCCATTAGCGTACTCACCAATGATCGTGAGACGAAGAGGCTTGATCTATTGCGCTTGCAAGGAGTAAAGACGGTGAGCGTGCTCATGGCGCAACTAGTTGGCCGCGTGTCTGCCGCCACTGCCATCTTTATTGTGCTCGTCACCATCCCCATCCTCACCTTCGGCGTCGTGCCTCGCGACGCATCGGGCGTCGGTGCGTTACTGCAATGGGCGGGCGTGACGGTAGTGCTCAGTTTATTTTGGGCAAGTGTTGCAGGGCTCATTTGCGCGGTTTGCAAGACACGCGCCAACGCTGCATTTGCGAGTTTTGGCGCGTGGGTTGTCGTGGCACTCGTATTGCCGCAACTACTCGCCGCCACCGTCGCCGGTATATCGCCCATGCCATCACGCGAAATGTATTTATTAAAAATGCGAGAAGCGGTGGATAAAACGAACGCGGATCGTGTGAAGCTGATCGAGCGTTTTTATGACCAGCACCCCGAGTGGCGTCCACTCACGACACCGCTCGATAAAGTGGCTACGCCCGTCGTCAGGCTCGCCCGCGCGGCAGCGTTAGAAACGTCCATTGCCGATGCAGATGCGGAATTTGCAACCGCGCGCTCCAAACAATCGCACCTGCTATCTAGCTTGCAATGGCTTAGCCCCGTCACCGTCACCCATTCGGCGTACGCGCAAATTGCGGGCAACGATGCCGCACGTCATGATCTATTTTTGAGCGAAGTGCGCCAATATCAATTACAACTTCGCGCGTTTTTCCAAGCGCGATTGCAGCAAGCCGCACTGGCCGAGGAAGCGAACCCTTGTAAACATCCTTCCACTACCTGCCTGCCGGGATTTGGTTTTACGGATCACGATGAAGTGCCGCGGTCTGCGATAGCCCCTGCGCTACGCGCTGCGCCCGTGATACCGGCCGCATTGTTATGGCTGTTCGCGTGGGCGGGGCTATTGCTGTTGCTGGCAGGAATAGTAGTCACACCCGGCGCGATGAGGCGTTCAGAAGCCCGCGTGCTACCGACTTAATGCAGCTGATAAACACTTATAACGATATTCATTGAAGTACGGCGCGCTGTGCGCGCCGACTTGCAGATGTGCCAACTTGCGATTGCGCGAAATTGACTTTACGCACCAGACACAACGCTGTCGCGAACAACGGTTTTAGACCACACAATTGAACTAATAAAGTCTTGTGTTACTCTACTTGCCATGTTTCGACTCCTCATCATTTTGCTTATTGCGTGGCTTCCACTGCAATCCATTGCGGCCACACTTTGCCCGCATCGTACGCAGCTTGACGCTACGATGGCTGTGCACCATGCTGATAGCGAGTCAGTAGTGTTAGACAGTGCGGCTCATACGAACCACGATAGTGACGACGACACAGACCACGACACCGATACCAATGTAGCTCACACCGATACACATTGCGCGGCTTGTCATTTGGGCGCTGTGAATTCGCTCACGAGCGATAACACTAATTATTATTTTCCGCAAGCGATCCGCTTTCCTAGCGCTATCGTCAATCAGCCGCCTACTGTGGTGAGTGCTGTTCCTGAGCCTGTTCCCTTAGCGTTAGCTGCCTAGTTAATTTTTAATTTGTTTTAGGCGCTGTTACGCGATTTTTTTGCCTGGTTTTACCTCTTTATTTACCACTTTAGGCATCGTCATATTTTCGCGTGCAGCACATCAATCTTACGATGTGTGGGGATGCTATGGTTTTTAATCAACAACCGTTGATTTCATTTGTATTAAAGGCGTTTTGCGCTTGCTCGCTGTTAGCACTTTCATTACTGGCGTCAAATCAAGCCGCAGCGCAGTCCGTCAAAGATGCCGTCGAGGCGGCGTGGGTTCGTAGCCCGCAGGGTCAATCTGCGGCGGCACGCAGCGCAGAATTTCAAGCAAAAAATGATGCCGCGCAGCGCTTATTTGCGGAGCCGCCCTCTATCGCCGTTGGGCAACGCACTGATCGACTCAACAGCAATCGCGGCGCACGCGAAGATGAGATCGAATTAGCGCTTCCCCTTCGTCCGTGGGGAAGCCGGCGCGCTGACGAGTCGTTTGCAGTTGCGGCGGCAGACGAGCAACAAACGGCGCTCATCCACGCCAAATTGCTCCTTGCAGGGCAAGTGCGTGAGGCTTATTGGGCGACGGTGTTAGCCGATATTGAACATAAGCTCGCGCAAACAAAATCCGCACAGGCGATTAAATTCGCCGAGGATATTTCACGACGTGTTGTTGCCGGTGAAATGGCGAAAGTAAATGAAAACCGCGCAGAAGCCGATAAAGATTTAGCCTTCATCGCCCGTATCGAGGCGGACTTTAAATTTCGCCAAGCGGTGCGGCAATTTACACAATTAACCGGCTTGGTGTTAGGGGCGGCGGTGGCGGAGACGCCGAGCAAAAAATCATTCTCACGCAAGACGCACCCCGCCTACCTTGCACAAGTTAGCGTGATCGCGCGCGCCAAGGCAAAGGCGGATATGGCTAATCGTGTCACGCGTGAGCCGTATGAATTAACCCTTACCACCACCCGTGAACGATCAGCTATTGCGGAAGTGGGGCAATCAAGCACAACCTCGAGCGCGCGTATTGGTATTCGCATACCGTTTGCCACCGCGTCGCGCAACCAGCCGCGTATTACCGAAGCGGCAGCCGAACGTATCGAAGCCGAGGCCGTGCTGCCGCTATTAGCACTTCAACTCGATAGCGACTACACCGCCGCAGACGCCGCCTTGCCGCGTCTATACGCCCTCGTTGCCACTGCACAACGCCGCGCGAAACTTGCTGGTGATATCGCGTCGTTAATCGACAAATCATTTCGCTTAGGCGAGGCTGACCTGCCCACCAAACTGCGCGCGGATGCGGATCAATATGAAGCCGAGCGTGTCGCTGAGCGAATCAAAATCGAGTATGAGCGCGCCGTCTCCAATTTGAATCAAACCTTAGGCCAATTACCATGATGAGCATGATCAAATTATTCACCCTACTTGCAACAGTCACCTTTATGAACGCGAGTGTCATTGCCGGACCCGGCCACGGCAGCGGTAGTGATGCACCCGCCGCGCAACGGGGGGCAGCCTCGCCGCGCTTTACGGCATCATCCGATTTATTTGAAGTCGTTGGCATCCTTAATACGAACGCCCTATCTGTTTTCGTTGATCGATTTGACACCAACGAGCCAGTCACTAAAGCGAATGTCGAAATGGAAGTCAATGGCATTAAAAAAACCGGCATATTCCAGCCAGAACTCGGTGAATTTGCATTTCCGATTGAGGCCATTGGCAACACCGCCGACACCACCATCTTCGCTAAGCCAGGCAGTTACGCCATCACACTTACCATCACCGCCGGGGACGACATAGATATTCTGGCGGGTAATTTAGTTGTGCCCGAGAAGGTGGACGAACACACGCACAGCATCTGGACATTAAAAAACGCTGGCATCGTCGCGGGTGGCTTGGTATTGCTACTCATCGTATTCATGCTCGTTAAAAAATCACTCCCACGTCGTCGCCCTTGGGGAAGCAATCATGCGTAAATTTTTACTCGCCTCCACCCTCGCCTTAATATTACTGACCGCCTCCAATTTAGTTATCGCAGGTCCCGGCCATGATCACGGTGACGCACCCGCCGTGGCGTCCAGTAATGCGCCCAAGCGTGAACCCGATGGTAGCGTTTTTTTACCGAAGCCTTCGCAACGCCAACTAGCCATTCGCACCATTAAAGTGGCTAAAACATCCGAACCGTTGTCGTTTGAATTACCGGGTCGGGTCATCATTGACCCGGCTACCGGCGGGCGCGTGCAAGCCACCCAAGCGGGGCGCTTACAGCCGGGAGCTCGCGGTATGCCGGTGCCAGGGCAGCGCGTGTCGCGCGGTGAAATCTTGGCCTATGTGCTGCCCGCGGTGGGCGCACTTGATGCGGCCAATCAACGCGCCAGTGCCGCCGAGATTGCCGCTAATTTAACGACGGCAGAAAAGCGCCTAGCACGGTTACAACAACTCGAAGGCACTGTGTCGAAACGCGAAATTGATGAGGCCGCGATTAATCTGCAAAGCTTGCAACTTCGCGCCAACGCGGTTAATGGTAGCGTGAATGCACGCGAACACTTAAGCGCGCCAGTAAGCGGCGTGGTAGCGAGTGTGTCGCCCAACGCCATCGCTGGCCAAGTGGTTGATGCCCGTGAAGTGTTGTTTGAAATTACTGATCCAAATATGGTCGCCGTTGAGGCAATGGCAATTGATGCCGCCGTGGCCGCTGACATTGCGGCGGGGGCGATAAACATCAACGGTAAATCAGTGCCGCTCAAATTTATCGGCGCATCACGTAGCCTACGCGAAGGTCAGTTACCCCTTATGTTTAGGCTGGTTTCAGCCAAAAATGGCTCAACGTCCTCACCCGATGGACAGTTTGGTGTTGTTGCTATTGGTCAATCCATTAGCGTCTCGGTACAAACCAAGCAAAAGCGCGAAGGCATCGCGATACCGTTGTCAGCCATCGTAAAAAACCCATCTAACCAAGATATTGCCTGGGTGGTGGATCACGCTGAAACCTACGTGCCGCGCGTGGTGCGATTCACGCCACTTGATGGCGTGCGGGTGCTGGTGATTGAAGGAATAAAAGCCAATGAGCGCGTTGTCGTTCAGGGCGCGTCGCTCATCAATCAGGTGCGTTGACATGTTCTCAGCCATCTTAGGCGCAAGCCTAAAAAATCGTCTAATCGTTTTGTCGCTTGCGGTGGTGATGATGATCGCGGGCGCGATGACTTTAACCAAACTTGAGGTTGATGTATTCCCCGACTTAAATAAACCCACCGTCACCCTCATGACCGAGGCGGGCGGCATGGCGCCTGAAGAAGTGGAGCAGCTCATCACCTTGCCGCTGGAAACCGCAATGAATGGCATGCCCGGTGTTGAAGTGGTGCGCTCGTCATCTGCTGCGGGTTTATCGTTTGTCTACATTACGTTTGGTTGGGATACCGACATATACCGCGCGCGTCAATTAGTGGCTGAGCGGCTCTCACTGGTGCGCGAGCAAATGCCTGAAAACATTAGCCCGACGATGGGGCCGGTCTCGTCCATCATGGGCGAGATTATGCTGATTGCCTTACCAATTAGCGCCATCAGTAAACATGCGGACAGCAATAACAGTGCCGAAATATCGCCGATGGCAGTACGTGAGTATGCAGATTTTGTCTTGCGCCCACGCCTACTCAACATACCCGGCGTCGCACAGGTGATACCGATTGGCGGTGAAGTGCGGCAATATTTAGTGCAACCAGATACGGCAAGAATGGCGCTACGTGGGGTAACGCTAGAACAGCTTGAGGCGGCATTGCGCGGTTACTCCGCTAACACTAGCGGGGGATTTTTAGAACTTAACGCGCGTGAATATTTGATTCGCAATATTGGCCGCAGCGCAAATATTGAAGATTTGCAGCGCGTGCCGGTGGCGGTAAAAAACGATTTACCGATTGCGCTCTCACAGGTCGCTACTGTTACGTTCGCGGCCAAAGTAAAGCGTGGCGATGCGGGGCTCGACGGCGAACCTGCCGTCATCATCGGCGTGCAAAAACAGCCGACGGCGGACACCGTAAAACTCACCCAGCAAGTCGAGGCGGCACTGTTAAGCCTAGAAAAATCGCTCCCACCCGGTATGGAAAAACCGCGTGTGACGTTTCGGCAAGCGAGCTTTATCGAAGCCTCTACCGGCAACTTAAAAGGCAAACTCGTATTAGCGAGCATTGTGGTGGCGCTGGTGTTATTTGCATTTTTGTTTAATTGGCAAGCCACCGTCATCTCGCTCACCGCAATTCCGGTGTCATTACTAGCCACCGTGTTGGTGTTTGAATATTTTGGCTTTTCGATTAACACCATGACACTCGGCGGCTTGGCGATTGCGATTGGTGAATTGGTGGATGACGCGGTGGTGGGCGTTGAAAATGTATTGAGACGACTGAAAGAAGCGCGCGCGAGAGGCGAGCCAGCCGATGAAATTTCTATTGTCCGCCTAATCACTAACGCTACCCTTGAGGTACGTTCGGCTATTGTCTATGCCACGTTTATCGTGGTGCTGGTGTTGATCCCGATATTCTTCTTGCCGGGTATTGAAGGACGCTTGATGATACCGTTAGCGGTTGCCTACATCGTCTCGCTACTGGCCTCAATGGTGGTCTCGATCACGCTCACGCCGGTGATGGCCTATTATTTATTGCCGCGCATGAAAAATTTAGATCACGGTGACACTGCCGTGCAGCGCTGGTTAAAAACTCGATATCAACGCGCACTTAGCGCGGTGCTCACCAAACCAACGAAATGGTTGGGGATAGCCGCACTCGGCGTGGTGTTAGCGGGCGTGTCAGTGCCGTTTTTCCCCACCACATTTTTACCGCCGTTTAATGAAGGCACAGCTGTCATAGGCTTACGCTTAAATCCCGGCACCACATTAGCGGAGACAATACGCATCGCCAGCCAAGCCGAACGCCTGCTTAAACAAGTACCGGAAGTCATGTATGTTGGACGCCGCTCAGGCCGCGCAGAATTAGACGAGCACGCCGAAGGTGTGCATGTGTCTGAACTCGACATTAACTTGAGGCGCTCAAATCGCACACAGGATGCAATCTACGCCGACATGCGCGAGCGCTTAGCGTCGCTACCCGCCGCAATTTCGATTGGACAGCCGATCTCACACCGTATTGATCACATGTTGTCTGGTGTGCGATCACAAATTGCGATCAAAATTGTCGGCGATGACTTGGATACGCTGCGCGGCCAAGCTGATGCGCTACGGACGAAGTTAGCCATCATTCCCGGCTTGGCAGATTTAGAAATTGAGAAGCAAGTGTTGACCCCTCAAATCAACATTCGCGTGGATTATCAAAAGGCATTCGCCTATGGTATTTCGCCTGCACTACTCACCCGCGAGCTGCAAATGTTAATCGATGGTGAACGCATCACCCAAATAGTGGAGGGCAATCGGCGCTTTGATTTAATGCTGCGCCTGCCAGACGCGGCGCGCAGCATTGAGGGCTTGAAATCTGCCCTCATTGACACCCCGCGTGGCCGCGTTGCGTTAGCGCAATTAGCGGAGATAGTTGAGTCAGATGGCCCCAACCAAATATCGCGTGATGATGGCCGACGACGCATTGTGCTCTCGGCTAACGCCGAAGGTCGCGCATTGTCGGAAGTGGTTGAAGACATTCGCCGTGTTACCAATGAGGTCACGTTACCGCAGGGCTATTTCATCACGCTCGGTGGACAATTTGCAGCACAAGAAGAGGCCTCGCGTACCATCGGTGTGTTGTCTGTAATTTCACTGGCTCTCATCTTTTTAATTTTGGTTAGCCGCTATCAATCTAGCCGCTTGGCACTCATTATCATGGCCAATATTCCGCTAGCCTTAGTGGGTGCGGTGGTCGGGCTTTGGTTATCCGGTCAGCCGCTGTCGGTGGCAGCACTCATCGGTTTCATTACGCTGGCTGGCATTGCGATACGTAATGGCATTTTAAAAGTCAGCCATTATGTAAATTTAATCGCTCACGAAAATGAAACATGGCGCATTGAAATGATAGTGCGCGGCTCACTAGAACGACTCTCTCCCGTCTTGATGACCGCCTTAGTTGCCGCACTTGCGTTGTCGCCCTTGCTGTTTGAGGCCGACAAGCCGGGGACGGAAATTCTGCATCCCGTCGCGGTGGTGATTTTTGGGGGACTCATTAGTGCCACCTTGCTGGATTCATTTTTAACGCCCACGATGGTGTGGATGTTTGGAGGTGAACGTATCAAAAAATTGGCCGCCTCCGCAGGCGGCGAGTCGATGTAACTTTTAATGAGTGAAAATAATGCGGAAACTAAATTCAGTTGAAACGTTGGTTGCTGACCCATCAGTGGCACCGATGGCATCAGTAGCAACAGCAACGAAGTATCGTTTTCTTAATCTTATTTGGAAAGGTAATTCATCATGAAACACGTAACCACCATCCTTGCTGCACTTTCAATCGCACTGTTTTCATTTGCCGCATCGGCGCACAGCGATTCGAAGCCTAAACACGGCGGCATCATGAAAGAAGTCAATGAAATCCAATATGAGATCGTCGCCAAGTCTGACCAAATTACAATCTACGTATTTGATCACGGCAAAAAAATAGCGCTCAACGACGCCTCGGGCAAATTAACCATGCTCGTTGGGAAAGATAAAACGGAAATACCACTGAGCTTCGCGGGTGACAACATGCTCATTGCCAAAGGTATGTTTAATGTGACTAAGGGCGTAAAAATCGTGGCAACAATTAAAAGCGCCGGCAAGAGTGCAAGCGTGAGTTGGACCTTAAAATAATCGAACGCCTATATGTCAGCTGATTGCCACAACCACGCTTGGGAAGCGCCCGCCAACGACCCACGTTACCGTAGAGTGCTCTGGATTGCGTTGGTGGTGAACGCCGTAATGTTTGTCATCGAGCTATCAGCTGGCTTTAGCGCAGGCTCGGCCTCGCTACTTGCGGACGCGATTGATTTTGCGGGTGATGCGGCCAATTACGGCCTTAGTCTGTGGGCGTTGACGATGGCAACTGTGTGGCATTCACGCACTGCAATAGTAAAAGGCACGTGTATGCTGGTGTTTGGGCTATTTGTGCTCGGCAAAGCAATCTGGCTGGCCTATTCTGGCGTTGTTCCTGAGGCAGAAGTCATGGGTGCTGTGGCCGTACTGGCGCTCATGGCAAATGTCGGCGTGGCAATATTGCTTTATCGATACCGTGAAGGCGACGCGAATAGGCAATCCGTTTGGCTTTGTACCCGCAATGATGCGATTAGCAACTTGGCGGTGATTATGGCCGCCATTGTGGTCTGGCTGACGGGGCATGGTGCGGCGGATATCGCGGTGGCGTTATTGATGGCTGGACTTGCGATTCACGCTGGCATTAAAGTGCTAAAACTTGCAGGCGCAGAGCTGGCGACTGAAACATCTGAAAACACCGCGAACAATCATTCGCATTAACCGTATTAACAGCGCCGCTACAACGAATTTGAACATTTAATTTTCAATCTAAAAATGACCACACCCATCTGGTTTCACCAACGCCCTACTCTTGATTTACTCAATCGCCCGATGCCCACCATGGTCACGCATTTAAGCATTGTCATCACCGCTATTGGCGATGATTTTTTGACCGCCACCATGCCAGTCGATCATCGCACCCACCAGCCATTTGGCATTCTGCATGGCGGCGCGTCGGTGGCACTTGCCGAGTCGCTCGGCAGCATGGGCGCCTATTTGTGCGTAGACCCGAATCTTTACAATGTGGTCGGGCTAGAAATTAACGCCAACCATATTCGCGCGGTGCGCACTGGACACGTGGTGGGCATCGCACGTCCGCTTCACATCGGCAAATCCACACAAATTTGGGAGATTCGTATCACCGATGAGGCCGATAAACTCGTGTGCATTTCGCGGATTACATTGGCGGTGTTGGCGAAGTCGTAAAACACCATTTGTTACACAGAAAATTTAATTTATAAACTCGCCTATTGGCGGGCGCCTTTGGGCAAATAGGCTTTGAGACGCCCGTCGATATTAGGGCTTATCAAAAAAATTTCCTACCGCCTGCGGTATCAACGTCGATGTTAGTAGCGCTACTGTGGGTAAGATTCCTCGCAAAAGCGTTCGCAATGACAGGCTTTTTATTGTCGCTTCTACCTGCGGGTATCCGCGTTCATCGGCGGTTAAAAAATCAGTCTAGTGTAGTGCTTCATCTTATTGGCAACTGAGTCGATGTTCAGCTTCCAGGGTAATAACGGTCATTGAACCTAAAAACGGCAGTTGACCGCTTGAGATGCTTGAAAGTCCGCGTCCATTAAGGAGTTTAGTGGTTTACATGATTGATCAATATGGTGACTCAGTTGAGTAACTCGGCTACGGGTGCGATTGCACATTTTTCAAACTCTATGGCGGCGTTGCTTCTCCTTGCAGGATAACGCCTCAATCGTCCGCGTTTGCCAAATGAGGCCCTGCCAGAGAGTCCGAAAAACTGATACTCGCTACCGTCCAACTGTCGTTTCTAGGTTGAAGTGCTGTCAGTCTCGCCCATCAACAAGGCGGGCACCTTTCAATGAGCGCCATACGGTGGCATGGTGGCACGGTAGTACGATAGCCCGGTCGAGCGAAGCGACGCCGGGACGGCATTAGTTGCTGGCGGCTATCCCGGAGTCGCTTCGCTCGTCCGAGCTACGGGCGCAACAAATTGCGTTGCTGCACCTAACAAAATACAAAGTGCATGAATAACGACGCATACACTAGGCAGCAATTAAACGGCAGGCTTAAACACCAGCGCAACCCCGTTGTTACACCAGCGCTCGCCAGTTGGTTGGGGGCCGTCTTTGAAAATATGGCCGTGGTGTCCGCCACATTTTGCGCAGTGATATTCGGTGCGCGGGTAGATGAGTTTGAAATCGGTTTTTTTGTTAAACGCGCCCGGCAAGGTGGTGAAAAAACTTGGCCAACCCGAGCCGCTTTCGTATTTCATTTCAGACGTAAATACGGGGTGATCGCAACCCGCACAGTGAAACACACCTTTGCGTTTTTCGTCGTTGAGCGGGCTGGTATAGGCACGCTCAGTGTCGTCGTCGCGCAGCACCGAAAATTGCTTTGGGGTGAGGCGCTTTTTCCATTCTGCGCTGGGAAGTTCTAACTTTTCAATTTTTGGTGCAGGGGCACTGGCCTGGGTGAGGGCAACTTTGACTGCGGCAGGGTCTGGTGCGATAGGCCCACTTTTCTGGGCAAATACGTCTTTGAACATGGTAATTCCTCCGGCTGTCGTGACAATATGGGTGATAAATGTGCGTCGTTTCATGGGTTGTATTCCGAGTATTGGTGCAGATTGGCGAGATAGTAAATATTGTACGTTAGCGCTTGCTGGGCAGATGTGGGGTGCGTTGATTGGCACGCATCAGCGCCCATGCCTCGCTGCTAAATTCGGTCGTCGGTAGCACCATCCAATTGCCATTAACGGTTTCGAGTAGCCACAGGCGCTGTCGTTCATTCACGCGCCGAAAATTTTTCCACGGCATTTTGAATGATTTCTCGCCCGCCCTACCCGTCTCACCGCCGATGCCTTCTTCATCAAGCGTCAGCCATGTGCCATTGGCATAGTCGCGTGCAAATTTATCGAGCATTTCTTTGGCCGTCCAGGTAACGATAATCGCCAGCAACAATACGGTGGCTGCAAATACGTACAGGACAATGCAAATGACCCCATCACAGCCGCGCCACCACAGATAGGCCACCATAAAACCGATCATCGCGCTAATACGTAAGCCGCGTAATCCAAATTTTTCGGCTATGACGGCGAATACCGCGCGAGTGGAAAAACCTTTTGGCAATACCAATGGTATTCGCGCTGGGGGAAGGGTAGCCGGTAAAGCATTGCCTTCCATGACGCTACGCAGCGCCGCCTGTGCCACCCGTGCCACCAACGGTCAAGCCTTCAATCCTTAGCGTCGGCTGCCCCACGCCCACCGGTACACTTTGCCCCTCTTTACCACACACGCCGACACCAGAATCTAGCTTCATATCATTACCGATCATCGTCACTTGTTTAAGCGATTCAATGCCGTTGCCGATGAGGGTGGCGCCGACCACGGGGTAGGTAATCTTGCCGTTTTCAATCACATAGGCTTCAGAGGCGGAAAACACAAATTTGCCGCTGGTGGTGTCAACCTGCCCACCGCCAAAATTAGCCGCATACAAACCGTGCTTCACGCTTGAAATAATTTCATCCGCCGATTTATCGCCGTTAAGCATATAGGTGTTGGTCATGCGTGGCATCGGGATGTGCGCGTACGATTCGCGACGCGCATTGCCGGTTACCGTGGTATTCATCAAACGCGCATTCATGGTGTCTTGCATATACCCTTTGAGGATGCCGTCCTCAATCAACACATTACGCTGTGTGACGTTGCCTTCATCATCAATATTGAGCGAGCCACGTCGGTCGGGCAAGGTGCCGTCATCAATCACGTTGACACCTTTGGCCGCAATCTGTTCGCCGATTTTGCCGGCAAAAACAGAGCTGCCTTTACGATTAAAGTCGCCTTCCAAACTATGGCCGACTGCTTCATGCAGCAATATGCCAGGCCAACCAGCACCAAGTACCACCGTCATCGCACCCGCTGGTGAGGGCTTCGCATCAAGGTTAATCAGCGCTTCACGCACGCCGTGCTTGGCCATCGTTTCAAGCACGTCATCGGTAAAGTAGGCGTAGTCGTAACGCCCGCCGCCACCCGCGTGCCCCTGCTCACGCCGACCGTTTTGCTCGGCAATCACGGTTAAGCCAATATGCACCAGCGCGCGCACGTCGGCGGCGACGACACCATCATGACGTGCGACCAGCACCACTTCATATTCACCCGATAGGCGCGCCATCACCTCTTTAACCCGCGGATCAATTGCGCGCGCCATTTTCTCGACACGCTCTAGGATGCGCACTTTTTCAGCATCCGAAAAACCGGATACGGGATCAAGCGATTGATACAAATTACGCCCGGATTTTTCGACGATCTTGTTAACCCTACCCGCACTGGCATTGCTACCGGCGCGCGCAATGCTGCGGGTGGCGTGCGCAGCGTCCTTTAGGCTTGCCATGCCGATGTCATCCGAATACGCAAATGCAGTTTTTTCCCCCGATACCACTCTGACGCCAACACCTTGGTCAATATTAAAACTACCCGACTTCACGCGCCCTTCTTCTAAGCTCCACCCTTCTGAGCGTGCATATTGAAAATACAAATCAGCATAGTCCGCGTCATGCACCATGATTTCACCGAAGATAGCCTCAAGCGAGGCGTCGGTTAAGTTGTACGGTGTGAGCAGGGTTGAACGGGCATGGGATAGCGGGGATGGGGTCATGGTTTTCGATTAAGCGTGGAGGCAGCGGAATAGGTTAAATATTTTTTAAGGTGCGGTGTGAAAGTGCGGGCAAACTTTTACGCACTGTCTGTTGATAATGGGGGTTAATACCGGCAACAACAACCCCTGAGCCGCGCGGTAGCCTATCGAGCACGAGACCCCAAGGGTCAACAATCATCGAGTCGCCATGCGTCTCACGACCATTAACGTGATAACCGCCTTGCGCGGGGGCAATGACGTAGGCGAGTGACTCAATGGCGCGCGCACGTATCAGCGTCTCCCAATGCGCTCTACCGGTGGTGGCAGTAAATGCGGAGGGCACGACAATGATATCGACGTTACCCATTGCCCGATAAAGCTCCGGAAAACGTAAGTCATAACAAATCGATAAGCCAATGCGGCCGTAGGGCGACTCAACTACCTTCACGGCGTCTCCCGCCTCAATCGTGCGGGCTTCATTAAATTGCTCTTGCCCAATGGCTAAACTAAACAAATGTATCTTGTCATAACGCGCCACCCGTGCGCCCGTTTTGTCGTACACCAAGCAGGCATTGCGCACCTTGCCAGCGACAGGGGAAATAATCGGCACACCCGCGCCAATAAGCCAGAGACGATGTTTCGCGGCAAGGCCAGACATCCAGCGCTGAATCTCGCCATCATTATCTTCCTCAGCAATGGCAACTTTATCGGTGTCGCGCATGCCCATCATGGCGAAATACTCCGGTAGCACCACAATGCGTGCACCAGTACTGGCCGCCAGCGTGACCAGCCGTGTCGCCTCTTCTAAATTTGCCTTCACCTGTGGACCCGACGCCATTTGTATCGCAGCGACGCGGTAAAACGTTTGCGTAGATTGCTGCGCTTTCGCGAGCTCGTCAGGTAGTGAAGGGGAATTTTTAGTGAGGATCATTTTTCTTTGAATTTGAAATTCAGTTAAATCAATATTTACTACTTTGCTTCAGCAAAAATCCATCGCAACCTCCACATGCATCGCCTCTTTTCTTAGAAAAAGGGAGGGCGGGAGGGATTGCGTTCGTCAACTTGTAACTACGTTTTTGTCTTCGCTTCAACGAAAATCCCTCCCAATCTCCCCTTAAGAAAGGGGGAGCTCGGTGTTTCTTCGCTAC
>Ga0209490_10000545_pt1 | contig 37611 bp, 34 predicted proteins | sample MAT06_FD_187209 | JGI IMG/M metagenome (GOLD analysis project Ga0209490, IMG submission 187209) | Freshwater microbial communities from Lake Fryxell liftoff mats and glacier meltwater in Antarctica - MAT-06 (SPAdes) (version 2) | ecosystem: Environmental > Aquatic > Freshwater > Ice > Liftoff...
AGCACCACATCTGTTGATCAAGCAGCGCGTACCCCTGCTTACAAATGGCTGGCGATAGTTTAAAAGAAGGTGCAGTAGGGATATGTCCCTTTAGAGTTGGCTTGTTCCGGTGATATTTTCCCATTCTTGGTTATTGGCGCTTTCGTGTCCACTCGGTTTTCGCGGCGGTTTGACCAACAGCAGCAGGCGCAGTAGCTTGAACGACACAGGTTTCAAATTGCGCCCGCAGCGCCTCCGCATCCATGCCATCGTGTGAGCTAATCAGCACAATCTGAGTGCGCGGCTTTTCTCCGTCCCAAGCATCAGCCAGTGTCAGGCTGGCACGCTTGCCAACCATTTGTAAAATCACCAGGTTATACGGCATATCGTGGAGGTAAATGACCCCTTTGGCGCGATAAATGGTGTTGGGCAGTTCCTCAAACATGGCCCGCAGCGCCTTCAGCGAGAGCGGCTGATCCGTCGTCCAACTCCAAGTGCTGAATACCAGGGTGTGGTCGGTATGCTCGTGTTGGTGGTCATCATGCTCATCATGATCGTGATCGTGTTCCGCAGCGACTCCATGCACATGCACGTCTTTTTCCGCACGCTGCCACACACGCTCCAGTGCGTACTTACCGACACCCAATACCAGTTCCAGCGGCACCTGCCCGTAGGTCACTTCCAAAGATGCGCGCTTCCGGGATGAGCCTGCGAATGACCTTCGTTTTGATGTCTTCTAATTCCTCCGCACTGACCAGATCGACTTTATTCAGTACCACGATGTCGGCAACGGCAAGCTGATTCAGTGCCATTACATAGTTTTCTTCGTCTAAAGTCAGAATTTGATCGGCATCCACGACGACGAGAATACTGTCCAGCCGTACCAGGGGTTTGATCTCTGGCATCAAAAAAGTATTGGCGACAGCGATGGGGTCAGAAACACCACTGGTTTCAATGATAATGTACTGCGGCGGATCGTCCCGCTGGAGCAATTTCAGCGTTTCTTTGAGCAGATCACCGCGAATGGTGCAGCAGATGCAGCCATTGGACAGATTAACCGTCTCGCCTTCAACACTAACAACCAACTGCGCGTCAATGTTGATTGCGCCGAAATCGTTGACCAGCACAGCGATTTTGAGACCGTGATCGCCGTGCAGGATATGGTTGAGCAGGGTGGTTTTGCCCGCGCCAAGAAACCCACTGAGAATGGTCATCGGCACGGGGAAATGATGCTTATCCATAACAGGTATTCCTCCTTAATCGCAGTTTATAATGCACCGGGCAACCGCTGACGCAGCCACTCAATGACGGTGCGGGTGATATATTCCAATTCTGACTTGGGAACTGGTTGTAAAGCGGTTTTCTTACTCAAATGACACTCGCTTTGGTTTTGCTCTTGCCAATCTCATTGATACGTGGTATCAATACAGACGCAAATGATACGTGGTATCAATTGAAAATGCAAGTGTTGGGAAGTGTGATGATGTTCGCCAGAATGATCAATACCGATGAATGGCTGACTAGACTGCGTGAGAACGGCTGTCGTGTTACGGAAGTTCAAGCAATGCTCATCAGCATCTTTGCCCAGGCACAGTCACCGCTGAGCGCCGAGCAAGTCTGGGAGGCCGCCCGCCAGACGCGCCCGGAGACCGGACGAGCGACCGTCTGGGTAAGTTCTCGCATGTGGTGGTCGAGCGGGCAGATCGCTTTGGACGCAATGATACCGAGGCGCTGCGTGCGATTGATGAACTCGATGAATTTGGCGTAACGGTTGTTTTTGCCAATCAGCCTGATCTCGATCCGATGGATCCCGATGACCGGGTGATTGTGGCGCTCTCCTTTACGTTAGCTCGTCGCGAATCGGCTCTTTTGGGTATACGTGTCAAAGGCGGAATACTGGCAAAGCTACAACAAGGGGGTTTTGCTAATGGTGCGCCGGATGGCTACATCAATGTAGAAGCCCGCACCACTCAGGAGGTGAAGAAACTACAGGGGCGAATTGCACATTGGATTGAACTTGACCCGGAACGCGCACCCATTTGGCGAACCGCATGGGAATTACTGCTGGAAGATCGTCTGACTCTCAACGAAATTGCAGAGACGCTTCACACGAAAGGCTATCGTCACCGCACAGGTCGTCCTTTTGTAGAAGTATCAGCCAATGGCAAGCGTAAACACAACATCAGCACACTTTCCAATACATTTCATAACTGGACGTATGCGGGTTGGGTTGTGAGTTTGAAGAATAATATCCCTCCCAAAACCATACGTGGAAATTGGGAACCACTGGTTGCAACAGAAGAATTTGAGCGTGGATTAGAAATCCTTGCACGGCGCAGCCAAAATCGTGATGCGCGTCGCAGGCAAGACTATCTGCTCAAAGGTATGATTTTTTACAGCAGAGGCGAGGGCAGCAGCTTTGTTCGGCTGACAGGATCGACCTCCAACGCAGGACGCACCAATGGTGGTACACCTTATTATCGCATGGCAAATGCCGGAGGTGTCAGCTTTCTATGCCGTGATGTGGATGAACAGATTCCGCTCGAACTCATGCGAATTCAGGTTAATCCTGAATTGATTCCACTGATTCGGGTAAGCTATACGCATGAGCTTGCTCAGAAACTGGGACACCTGAAACCTGATGAAAAGCTGCGGTTTGAAGCTGCATTGAAAGCCGTTGATGAAGAAGAAGCGCGGATGGCGAGATTATTTGCTTCGGGCAAAATCACAGATGCTGTCTGGGACAATCTATGGGCAGAGTGGCAGGATCGGCGAAGCAAACTGCGCCAGAGTCTCGAAACGGTTCAACAAGAACAGGAAATTCATATCAATAATTTGGATACCGCGCTCGGAATTATCGCAAACATTGGAGTGCTGTATAATAGTCTGGAACGCAGCGATCAAAAAGAACTCCTGCGTCAGGTCGTTGAACGAGTTATCGTGAACGCTGAAGGAAGTGTAGAGTTGGAGTTGCGGACTCCATTCGCATATCTCAAGGATTTGACCGACGAGATACGCAGTGTGAACCGCCGCGAAGGTATCAGACCACAAATGAAAATCGGCGGAGACATCTCCGCCGATCCTCATCCAGAATGTTCGAACTGGATCCAAGTAAGCTGGGGGACCTGGATTCGAACCAAGATTAGTGGCTCCAAAGGCCATCGTTCTGCCGTTGAACTATCCCCCAATGGATAGTTTCCCTATACTTCCAACATTATATAAGAATTGTTGCTTGAAGTGAAGCCCAATTTTTTAATTTCGCAGTGTACTAATGTAAATAACGATAGTACAATGAGATCATTAAGAAACTAAGCTGTCTTAATCGTGAACGCAAGAAAATTCGCCTTTTCCTGGGCTTTGCACCAGTATACACTCCTAATTGCTCTCGTTGCTGCCCTCCTCATTGGATTTTTGGCAGTCCGAGAGGGCTTGCCTAGCGCCCTCACCCTGCCCATCGCCTTAAATTGGCTGGCGTGTATCATCATTTTTTCCCTTGCGGACTTATTGGCAGAAACCGTCGAAGAAGGACTGTGGTTTGTCTATCGCTATCTAGCGGTCATGGTCGCTTGGGTGACGCTCGGCACAGGACTCGCCTTAAGCGTGATGTTCGTCGGTGTGATTGTTGGCTTTATCGTGCGGATAAATCGCGGATTTTCTTCTTCTACGGCCTCGCAACTGGCGATCCGCCGTTTTGCTATTATCGCCACAGGTCTACTGATCGCCTGCCTTTTTTATACCTTCTTAAAAGACAGAACAGCCGATGTCGCTGGTTACGGTGTTAGTTTGGTGGCGGGTCTGGTGGTCGCCAATCTCACGCGCTCTCTCCTCAGCCTAGAGCATGACAAACTGCTGCATACTTATTGGGTGATGGAACTTCTCCTGTTAATCGTGATTCCGGCATTGGTACAAACGTATCTTGAGGCGGGAGTGCTGTCCTTTCTCACATTGATGGGCTTGGTCGCATTGCAAATGCTGCGCTATCGTCAGGTAAATCAGACACGAGAAGCGCTCAACTTACGCACACAGGAAATTTCCGCTTTAGATGCCCAACTCAATTTACGCACTCAAGAAAATTCTGTGCTTGACCTCGATAATGCGGTGCTGCGTGATCGTAGTAGCGAGATGGCACACAATCTCTCTTTAATTAACCGCACCGTTCAAGATGTCATGTTCAATCTTGATGATGCGGATGCCGTAAAAACAGCGTGTGAAACCGCCATGCAGCTTACTGGCGCACACAAATCAGCCATTTTCCAGCGCGATTCCGAATCCGGCCAGCAAATGTTTTTGTCACAGGCAATTGGGCTGAGCTCAGCGCATGAGCATTACTATGAGGCGCATCACTATCCCTCACCGATTGACTTAACAGCCGTACGTACCATCGAAAACATTGCTTCGCTTTTGCCCGATGACCCGCTCCGCATCTTAGCCAAAATTGGGGAATTTAAATCGCTGGTGGAGATTCCCTTGCGTTCCGGAAGCGCCCCATTTGGCCTTTTAGTCATCTTCCATGACCAACCGCATCAATATCAAAAGACAGAAGTGGAACTGCTGGAAACACTGTCGTTTCAAGTCGCCGCCGCCTTAGATAATGCCGAACTCTTGAAGGCCTTGGAGCTTTATGCCTCCGAACAGGCGCAGCTTGTCCATCTTTCGCGGATTTCCACCTCCAGCTTGAAGTTAGAAACCGTCCTACAGAGTGTCTCCAGCCTGCTCCAACAGATGATGGGGGTGGAACAGGTACATGTGGGCTTGCTCCAAAATCATCGAGAACGCTTACGTTTTTTTACGTCGAATGGGAGCGATCCGCATCCGCAATACCCCGATTTGGTGATCGATGACATCCCCGAATTAGCGTTCATCTGCCAGCAACCGCAGCCCAGCCCGCGCATTTTCTATCATCAAGACGGGAATACATCGGCGGGCTTAGCCCAACTTATGGAAAACCATCACGATGTGACTCTCGCGCTTGTGCCGATGATCGCCAATAATGACCTGCTTGGCATTATCTTGCTGAGTCATGACGAGCCGCGTTATTTTTCCGATAACGAATGGCGTTTAGCAGAGATGGCGACTAACCAAATCGCCACGCAAATTCATAATGCCCAACAGTACAACACCACCGAAGACGCGCTCAACCGTCGCCTGCGTCAGCTTTCAGCGATGGAAGATATTGCCCAACAAATCTCTAGTTCGCTGGATTTGGATCCCCTTATCCATAATGTGCTGGAAGCCGCCATTCACGCGACTCAGGCCGAACTTGCGGCATTAGGACTCATCACCGAGTCGGGCGAGTTCCGTGTGATTGGTCGGGAATTTGTCTACAGCACTTGGTATAAATACGACATCACACGCCAAACTTCTGCCGGGCTGATGGGGCAAGTCGTCCAGACCGGGCAAATGCTCGTCGTCCCAGAAAATCAGCTTGCGCCGGATTATATCGCTGACGCGGCACAAGGGACTTATCGCTCCTCGCTGCTTGTACCGCTGGTGCGAAATGGCGTGGTCGTCGGTGCGTTGAATGTGGAAAGCACCCAACACGATTTCTTTAAAGAAGAGCAAATTGTTTTCATCCAAAGCCTTGCGGGTCATGCCGTTATCGCTATTCAGAATGCTCAACTTTTGCAAGAACGCCAGAGCCAGATCGAAACCCTCACCAGCCTGCGCGAACTTTCGCTCCAGTTTTCCCTCACTACCGATACAAAAATGGTTCCCAGCTTAATCCTGAAAACCGCGCTCAACATTATGCAGGGGAAAAGCGCCGTCTTGCTTAAATATGATGCGGAAAATACCACCTTGACCCTAATCGAAGGGCTGCGGCGCGACGATAAACACTACATCAGCGCCAACCCGCCCATTCCCGCTAGTACGGCACTATGGGCGGCGAACACAGGCAAGATTCAAGTTGTGGAAGATATTCATCATGACGATGATTACCTCAACACGTCCCCCGATACCGAGATTAATTATCGCAGTTTGATCGTCGCGCCCATCAAGCGCGGTAACTTGGTACAAGAAGTGTTGTGCGTGGGCTTGCCGGAACATCATGTCTTTACCGAAAATGATTATAACAAAATTGAACTGCTGGCGATTCAGACGGCGGGGCATTTAGAAAATAATGACTTGGTGGAGCGTATTCGGCTGGGCAGCAATCGGATGCGGGCTATTCTCGATTCAACCCGTGACGGAATCATCCTGCTTGATCGTAACGGGACATTGGTAGATGCTAACGCCTCGGCTGAACAATTGCTTGGGATCGACCTTGAGGCTTACATCGGGCAAAACTTCGCTTATACGCTGATGGAAGGCATGTCGGCAGGCGGAGTCACGGAAGAAGGCGTACAAGATGCGCTGACCGATATGGCGCGTATTCTACGGCTAGAGCCGCGCCGCATCACCACCCGTTCCACCGAAATCCGCAAAGGCGCTGCCGTCCGCTATATCGACGAAGTGGGGTCGCCTGTTTATGATGTCCATAATCCAAGCCTGATTATCGGGCGACTGCTCACGCTGCGCGATGTGACGGAAGAACGCCAGCTTGCCGCCTACCGCGACGAAATCAATAAAATGGTCGTTCATGATCTACGCTCACCGCTGAGTAATATCATCAGCGCCTTAAACCTCTCGATTGATATCCTCCTACCCGATTTTGAAGACCATCCAACCGTGCCTGTGCTGGATACTACGCTGCGTACCGCCAACGAGAGCGCCGAAGACCTGCTTGATTTGGTGATGAGTATGCTCGATATCGCCAAGCTGGAAGCGCGTAAGATGGATATGAATCTTATGCCAGCCTCGATGAAAGACCTGTTCAAAAGCATCTATATCGCTATGTCGCCCGCCATGCAAGAAGCCGATGTCCACATGGATATTATCGCGTCCGATAATTTGCCGATGGTCAATATCGACGCGGACAAAATCCGGCGGGTACTGACGAATCTCTTGGATAATGCCCTGCGCTACACGCCCACCGGAACGCGCATTCTGCTCTCTGCGGATTGTGTGAATGACAAAGTTTTGGTGCAGGTTGCCGACAGCGGCAAAGGCATCCCGCCAGAAGAACATGAGCGCATCTTTGAAAAGTTTACACAAGTCAAAGACACCAGTCCGCTACGTGGGCATAAAGGCAGCGGCATCGGCTTGGCCTTCTGCAAGCTCGTCATCGAAGCCCATCATGAGCGCATCTGGGTAGAGAACGAAAGCCCCCTGCCCGGCGCATGTTTTTCATTCACGCTGCCCATCGCACCCAGCGCCTAAAAGTAGGTGTTTAGTCCGAGAGCAGGGTGTTTACTTTAACCTCAGTTTTGGATAGCGCACTATGATTAACTTTTATGATGTCCTCATCCCCCGACCCCTTCTCCATTGCATGGCGAAGGGGAGAAAAACGGTTCACAATGGTGCTTTAAGTCCCCTCTCTACGAAGTGGGGAGGGGATTTAGGGGTGGGGATAGAATGAAAACACTGTCCGAAACTCAGGTTACTTTAGCATCGGTTCTGTCTGCTTTGCCTGCCAGTCCGCCTCAAATTTAGCCGGGATGAGATAGCCCAGTGCCGAGTGGATACGCTTGTGAGTGTAGACCTCGTTCAGAAAGTGCCAGATAGAACGATACGCTGCAAGAAAATCACCCTATTCGGATAGGTTAACATCTTTCTCTTTAAAGGTACGCATCAGACGTTCAGCGTAGCCATTCTCTTCCGGGTTGCCGACTGACTGCCGCCATGCTAATCTGCACACCATGCTGCCCCGCAGCAGGTCGGTGTAATCGCCACAGGCGTATTCCTCGTACACTGCTTCGGGCAGGATGGAGTTGGCGCGGCGCTGTGGGATCGGCTCTTACGTGCGGCAGAGGGCAAAGTCATCCGCGTGGATTAGGCTGTTTAGTCTTGCGCTGATTTTCGGGCGGAGTCGATCATCCGCGTAAAGATACCTGCCAGCAACGCGGCTTCTTCTTCGCTGACATGCCGTGCGAAATAGGCCGTGATCCCACCGGAATACACAGGCCACGCCGCTCGCATCGCCCCAACCCCCGCCTCGGTCAGCACCGCATAAAAGCCACGCCGATCATCAGAATCAATTTCACGATGCAGCAGATTCGCTTTTTCCAGCCGATCTACTAGCCGCGTTAGACCACTCCGACTTAAGACGACTTTTTGCGCGAGTTCGTGCATCCGTAATTTGCGTTCCGGCGCTTCATAGAGTTCGATCAATACATCGTACCAGTGCAGTGGAATCTGGTCGGCGGAGGCAAGCTGCTCATCTATCCTTGTGATAACTTCGGTGTGCGCTGTGATAAAAAGCCGCCATGCCTCTAAGTGTCCGTCGTTAATTTTTTCGCTCATAAGCCTCTCCATCAAACATGAAAAAAGATACCCCAAAGTGGTTGCATACGCAATCATTTCGTGATACAATCTTTTTAATTGCATATACAACTATTGCACACGCAATCAATAAGGATATAATCGTATGAAAGTCGCACTAGCACCTGTTGATGAAATTCCGAATGAGGGTGAAGGGACAAAAGTGGTGGAGTTCTTCGGGCGTGAAGTCCATCTGTATAAAGTGAATGGCGCTCCCAAAGCGGCGGTTGGCATTTGTATGCACTTTGGCGGCCCGCTGTCTTGCCAGGATGGAAAGTTTGTCTGCGCGTGGCATAACGCCGAGTTCGCGCTGGAAGACGGTCATCGTTTAGGCGGCCCCGCGCCATCAAACTCGAAATTGATGTTCCTATCGACTAAAGAAGAAGAAGGTGTTTTGAATTACGTTTGGGGCGAGTAAGGGCGGGGAATATCTCAACAAATGTACAGAGTCCGTAGGGAGCGATACACAGGTCGCTCCCTACAACCGCAAAACACGCGACTTTAATCTTCATCTTATAAAGTGATTCCAGCGGCATTTGCCCGTGCTAAAATCGATTCGGCGGCGCGGATCATCGGCATATCGACCATGCGCCCCTCGAACTCAAATACGCCGCGTCCGCTGGCTTGCTGGGCAAGATGAGCATCAATCAGCACCTTCGCCCGTTGGATTTGTTCCTGCGTCGGCGTAAACACCTTTTGAATCGGCGCGACTTGCTTAGGATGAATCGCCAGCTTGCCTGTGTAGCCCATTGACAGCGCTTGTTCGGTTTCGGCGATCAAGTGAGTTTCATCCGGCGAAAGATCGACAAAGGGCGTGTCAATCGCTGCCAGCCCATAGGCTTTGGCATAAAGCACCACTGCACTCCGCGCATAATGGACTTCCCAACCGTCGTGTGTGCGAATCGCGCCGATGTCGCCTGCTAAATCTTCCGCGCCAAAAATGAGCGCCGTCAAGCGTGGATCACTTTCAACGATTTCTTTCAGATTAATGATGCCCCGCGCCGTTTCGATAATCGCCCATAATCGAATGCTGCCATCAAGCCAGCCATAGCTGCGCTCGGCGCGGGTAAGTTGCTCGGCGGCTTGTTTGACCTGATCGGCGTTTTCCACTTTGGGAATAACACAACCGTCAGGATGCCCTTCGATAATGCCATTCAAATCGTCCCGCCATACTCCGCCTTCGATCACCGGATTAATCCGCACAAGGCGCTCAGTATGCCCAAAATCGACCTCGCGCAGTGCAGCAGCAGTCGTCTGACGGGCAGCGGCTTTATTGTTGAGCGCGACTCCATCTTCTAAGTCCATAATCACCGCGTCAACATCCATCGCCGCGCCTTTTTCGATCTTATGGCGATCATCCCCTGGCATAAATAACAGCGCCCGCCGCGCTTTGTGAATGTGCATCACGCGCTCTTTTCCCTAAAATAACTTGAAGGCAATCATAACGCTTGCCCACAAGAATTCAAATTGACCTCATCGGTTGCAAGATGTTTTGAACTACAGAAGTAATGAGAACGAATTTTATTTGGTCTTGGTGATCTTCGTGCCTTTGTGGTTTATAATTCCCGTTTTTACAAGCGATGCTGCTGCAAGAAGTGGCAGCTTATAGTGAGTTTTTATGCGCGAATATTTTTTACTCGACCCTGATGTCATTTTCCTGAATCATGGTTCCTTCGGTGCGTGTCCTGTTCCAGTATTTGAGGCGTATCAACGCTGGCAGCATGAACTGGAACGCCAGCCCGTCGAATTTTTAGGCCGCCGCGCCGATTCGCTGCTCGATTCCGCTCGTGCTGAGTTAGCTCTATATCTGAACGCGCCTGTCGATGAGCTGATCTTCGTGCCAAATGCCACCGTCGGCGTAAATACCGTCGCACGGTCCTTAAAATTACAGCCCGGCGATGAAATCCTGACCACCGATCATGAATACGGTGCGTGTGATAAGACGTGGGAGTTCGTCTGCAAAAAGACCGGAGCGCAGTACATCAAGCATCCCGTGCCGCTGCCGTTTGATCCAGCCGCGATGATCGAGTCGGTGTGGGCAGCCGTCACGCCGCGCACGAAGGTGCTGTATCTCAGCCATATCACCTCACCGACGGCGCTCATCTTTCCGGTGGAAGAACTCGTCCGACGGGCGAAGGCCGCTGGAATTTTCACCCTTATTGATGGCGCACATGCACCGGGGCAGCTTCCGCTGGATTTAACGGCGCTCGGCGCGGATGCCTATACCGGGAATTTGCATAAATGGTTGTGTGCGCCCAAAGGAGCGGGGTTTCTGCATGTCCGGCGCGAGCATCATGCTATGATCGAGCCGCTGGTGATTAGCTGGGGCTATGGCGACGGCGCGAGTTTCGTCACGCAGAATCAATGGCAGGGGACACGCGACCTTGCCGCGTTTTTGAGCGTCCCGGATGCGATTGCCTTCCAAGCCGCGCATGATTGGGACTCGGTGCGGCGGCGCTGTCATGATCTGGCGTTAGAAACGCGGGCGCGGATTTGCGATCTAACCAGACTCGCGCCCATCGCACCCGACGACAGTATCGGGCAGTTATTCACGGCGCGGGTGCAGACGGGTGATGTGTTCGCGCTCAAGACTCGCCTGTACGACGACTACAAGATCGAACTGCCCGCTATTTTGTGGAACGCGCAGACCTTCATCCGCGTGTCATTTCAGGGCTATAACACCCGCACCGATGCCGACGCATTGTTGAAAGCGTTAAAAGAGTTGCTTTTGTAGCTCAACGACAGCGTTAATTTTCTGTTACTGGGATGGTGAAGAAAAAGCGCCCGCTAGGTTTATTCTTGAGCGGAGCCTCCGCCCAAATCCTCCCACCGTGCAGTTCGATGATGCTGCGCGAGACGGCTAAACCCAAGCCCACGCCCTCGATATTGGCGGCGCGGGTGGCGCGCGTACGATAAAACGGCAAGAAAACACGCTCGGCATCGGCTTCATTGAGGCCAGCACCTTGATCGATTACACTCACGACGATGCACGGTAGGAAGGTTTCTTGCGGGGCGCTTTTGGGTAAATCGGTACGCTTGGTCGCCAGCACATTGGTCACGCGGATTTCGCCTTTTTCCGGGCCATATTTGATCGCGTTATAAACGAGATTGGTCAGCACTTGCCCAAGGCGGTCAATATCGACATAAACTGCGGGCAGATCATCATCAACGCCCATGATGACCTTTTGCTTGCGGTGCTTATATTGCATTTCCAGCTTGGCAACGGTTTCGATAATGATGTCCGCGATAGAGGCATTCGTCATGTGGAGCTTAAGTTCGCCTGCGTTGGCACGGGTGATTTCGATCATATCATTAAACAGCGTCGTCAGTTGATGGGCGCTTTTTAAGATAATTTCGGTATATTGGCGCGCCGAATCCGGCAGAGTATCTTTCTCTTTATCCAAGATAAACTGAGCGAAACCACTGATCGAGGTCAGCGGGGTGCGGAGTTCGTGCGAGACTCGTGCCAGTAGTTCGGAGCGCAAGCGTTCCGCCGAGCGTTTGGTCGTTACATCATGAAACGTGTAGATGCGCCCGATAAAGTCTTTATCCTGATACACCGGAGCGCTATACCATTCAAGATCGCTGGCGATTCCTCGTGCGTTCACCAGCTTAAATTCGCCTTCGTCGCGCTGGATGGGGCCGCTTTCTTGCCATTTCTTCAAGAGATCGCGGCGCACATGAGGGGCGACACGGATGTCTTCAAACAGCGCCCATAAAGAAGCGCCTTGTGCTTCGTCTTCTTTAAAGCCGAACATCTCGGTAAACTGCTTATTGATGGTCAAGATCGTTGCACGTTCATCTGGATGCACCATCAACACGCCGTTAGTCACGGCATCGAGCAGCGCGGCGCGTATTTGTTGGACGTAATTACTCTGCTGCTGCACGATTTCGGTAAGCGTCGTCATCGTGAGGAATTCGCAGATGATCTGGAACGTCCGCAGTTCAAACGCGCTAAATTCGTGCGCTTTGTCCGTCGTCAATACCAGCAGCCCCAGCCGGCGCTTATGGGATTGAAGCGGTAAGATCGTGATGGATTGGGCTTGCAGGCGATCAATAATGTCTTGGCTGAAGCTGTCCAACGTGAGCAGAAAATCTTTCAAGTCGATAATGGTCAGCTTTTTATCGTATTCCAGTTGTTGCAACCAAGGTTGGAAAGGTTCCAACGGAAAGGTCTGCCCGATCAATTGACCACTGCCAAGTTCTTGTGACCATGAGGCCGCAATCTCAAGGTAATCAAAAGGGCCGTTGGGGCGCTCTACATCAGCCGGCCCATAAAGCAAAATCGTACTGCTGGAAACATGGATATCGAAGATGTGGTCGCGCATCACATGGACGATGCTCTGGGGCGAAGGATCTTTGGCAATCGCTTGCGCGGTATAAGCCATTGCTTCCGTCGTCAGAAGTTTTTCCACCAAATGCTGATTTTCTAAAGCCGTTTGTGCGAGGTCGATCAGAACAGGGATGTCGGGAGCGCGCTCTGTGGTAAACGTGCTGCCACGTTCTTTAAAGAATAAGACGATACCACCCGAAATATCTGGCGGAATAAGAAACGCCCACAACGCCGCACCCGCAAAGCCCATCGTTTCATCCAGCGAATAGAACTGAGGGGTGTTGTCAGACTGTAAGCTGTTGGGTTTAATCCGTTCCAAACGCTCACTCAGCCATTGCATCATCATCACCCAATCCGGCATTGGGCTGACCTCTGCCGGATAAACAGCCGAGATTTCTGGTGCATTGGTATCTACATTGCGGACATAAACACACCCCATATCCGAAGCGGTTTGAGCAGTTAAGTTGCGTAGCACATATAACAAACGCGGATCAGTCTGGTCAATCGGCGGATAAGGCGCTGCTATGGTTTCCACATCTACGCTCGCAAACTACATTGACAATATTCAACCAAGGGCAAGACGAAATTTAGCCGTTGCTGGCTTCATCTTCATTTTCCATCGCAATATTGGCGCTTTCCGGCGGACGCACCGTAAACATATATCCAATGCCGCGCTCGGTGCGGATGTAATGCGGGTGATGGCTGTCTGCTTCCAGCTTGCGGCGCAGACGGTGCATGTGAACGCGCAGGGTGTCTTCATATACATCTTCATTAGGCCAAACACGGGCGATCAACATCCGGTTTTCCACCACGCGCCCTGCATTCCGCAGCAGCACATGTAGAAGGATAGATTCAGTCGGGGTTAGCCCCATTGCTTTGCCACCGAGTGTAATACGATTATGGGCAAAGTCAATATTTAGGTTATTATCTATCTCGATGACGGGTTCACTGGCGTAATCAAGGCTGGGCATACGCGCCAACACGACTTGAATGCGGGCTTCTAGTTCGCGCAATTCAAACGGCTTGGAGATAAAATCTTCCGCGTATTTCTTCAACCCCTGCACAATCGTGTCAGTGTCATTGTTGGCCGTGATAAAGATGATCGGGACATCAGCCATCGACTTTAAGCGACTGCTGACTTCAAACCCATGATACGTGGGCAGCGCAAGGTCGATGAGGGCGATATGCGGCAGACCGCGTGCCTTAACATGTTCCAGCGCCTCTGGCCCATCACTAAACGGGAATACTTCATAATTGCTATGATTGAGGAAGTCCGTAACCAATTTATTGATATTGGGGTCGTCCTCAACGAGCAGGACTTTTGATTTCTTCATTGGATTTTTTACCTTTCTGAAATATTGCGTTATGTGTGCGTATTCTAAATTGAAATATATAACAAGTCTAGGCTTAAGTCAAACAAAATTTTGAATTAAGGCTTTTTGGCTGGAGGTGAAAAAATCGATGGATGAGTGTTGGTTAAGCATTTACCAATTTTTTCCGAAATTAACGGTGGTACGATTGTAGGATGTTTAAAAAATCAATAGAATGAAAATAGACGTAGATAATTTCTACGTCATAACACGCACTTCTAAAGGACATATCACAACATCATGGCACTTTTCACCATCGTCGAATATGATGCACTAACCGACCCCAAAGCAAAACAAGTCTATGAACAAATCACTGCCGAACTAGGCTTCGGCATCGTCCCCAATTTGTTCAAATCAATGGCAAGCCACCCGGATTTTCTGGAAGCAAACTGGAAAAAATTTCGCGGCGTAATTTTGCAGGGCAGCCTGCCGCGCACGTTAAAGGAAATGATCGGTGTTGCCATTTCGCAGTCGAATGACAGCGAGTATGCGCTCAAAGTCCATTTACATGGGCTTTCCGCTCTGGGCATGAGCGAAGAAGTACTGCGAACACTCGTTTCAGACTTTGAAGCCTGTCCACTGCCTGCGCGTGAGAAGGCCGTTATCCGCTTTGGTCTATTGGCAGCCACCCAGCCCAAACAGCTTAAGCAAGCGCATTTTGATGAGCTTCGCGCATTCGGTTTGGATGACACAGAAATTTTTGAAATCGTCGCCACCGCCAACCTCTTTACAGGCGTTAACCAATACACTGATGCTATTGCGCTTGAGGTTGATGCGCTCTAATGCTAACCATAAAGCCGACGGGTCGTCTTGAAGATTTAGACCGCGACCAACTCCTGCAAACGGTTCGCCGTTTATTGGCGGAAGCGGATGCCCTTTCCAGCCGTATTGCCGCTGTGAGCGAAATTGGCATCGCCATTAACCGCACGTTGGATCTAACGGCGATTCAGCGCGTCATCGCACAGCAGGCCAAGTGGCTGCTGGATTTCGATCATTGCAGTGTTTGCCTGCAAAAAGACGACGTGTGGCAGATCAATACCCTGTTCGGGGCGCAAGAAGCAACCCCGCCCCAATTGCTCGAAACAGAGAACCTAGGGCCAGCGCTTACACGTGGGCAGCCTCAAATTGTACGCGAAGGCAGCCCCTCGCCTTTTATGGCGCAGTATGCCTCGCAAATTATTCTTCCCCTAGTTGCCGACAGAATCATCCTGGGAACGATCAACTTCGGGCTGACGAAAGCGCTTGGCTACACCCAAGACGACATGCGGATCGTCTATATGCTGGCGCTGCAACTTTCTTCCGCACTCCGCAACACACGCAACTTTGAAGAATTGGAGCGCACCCGTGATGAGCTGCAAAATCGCGCTTTAGAGTTGGAAGCACGTAATCAGGAATTAGACGCTTACAGCCATACCATCGCCCACGATTTAAAGTCGCCGCTCAACAATATCATGCTGCGGAGCGAAATATTAGCATCGCGCTTCTCAGACAAGTTGCCGCCCCAAGCGTTAGATTTCGTCAAAGGTATGCGCGACAGCGGCATAAAAATGAACGAGATGATCGACCAACTGCTGTGGTTGGCGAAGCTGCGTAATGTCAAAGACACGGTGAAGCCGACGGAAATCGGGCCAACAGTCGATAGCGCGGTCATGCGCTTTATGGCTGTTCTGGAAGAAAAAGGCATCAAAGTGGAGATTTCGCCCGATATGCCGTGTGTTCTGGCGCATAGCCAATGGGTTGAAGAAGTCTTTGCCAACCTCATAAGCAACGCGATCAAATATATGGGGGATACATGTGCCGCGCCTTCCATTACAATTCGGGCAGTTGCAAAGGGTGATTATGTGCGCTGCGAAGTACAAGATACCGGAATCGGCATCGCCCCGGAGGATCAGGCGCGTTTGTTCGAGATGTTTACCCGCTTACATACCCTTAATGTTGAAGGTTTAGGGCTGGGTTTGTCTATCATCCATCGGATCGTGACCAAATTGAACGGGCAGGTCGGGGTGGAAAGCAGCCTCGGTGTCGGCAGCACATTCTGGTTTACGCTTCCAGCCGCGCCGATCCCCATAATTGAAAAAATAGGTCAAGATGAGCATGTGGGATGAAAAATTTAACCGCAATAGTGGTCGATGATGATGTGTCTTTAGGCGATATTTTTGCCTATGCGCTGGAGACAATCGGGTTTGAGGTGGAGGTCATTAAAGACAGCCGCCTGGCATGGGAAAAAATCCTGTCCCGAAAGCCCGATCTCGTAACGTTGGATTTAGAGATGCCGCATGTGACTGGTGCGGATCTGCTGCGGCAGATTCGGGCTGATGACAGCCTGAAGCAGGTTAAAGTAATGATGATGACCGGGAACGGGCGGGTCGCCGAGGAAATGGGCGTAGAAGCATTAGCCGACATTATCCTCATCAAACCTGTTACCTATACGCAGATTAAAGACTTCGCCTCTCGGCTGATGCAATCCCCCAAAACTTCTGTACAATCAAGCTGAGTGTTCATCCTGTCATCGTATTTGTGATATAACGCCGCTCAATGGTGAACCTCAAATGCTAATCGCTAAGAGCTAACCGCCAAGAGCTAAATTATGTCTTCAATCGCTCACATCATCCGCCGCCGCAAACGCCGCCGTACAGACCGCCGTTCTAAAGTCGCCAACAGCCAAAGCCTACTGTGGGGCATAGCGGGAACTGCCGCATTAGGCATTTTGGTTCCCGCCGTATTTCTGTTTGGCGATGCCATCAACGCCTATGCCCGCGCCAATCAAATGCTGCCTAATCCGCGCCAGACGATTGCGGTTGCCCCCCTCATCGGCGCGAGCGAAATTTACGATTCCAGCGGCACCACACTACTGGTTTCGGTGGCAGACTCGCTTGGGGAACAGCGCGTATGGCTCACCTTGGCGGAACTCCCCGAAGCGGTTGTGCGCGGCACCTTAATGATGGAAGATGCGGATTATCTGACGACTCCACGCTTAAATCTGCTCCAAGCTATCGGCGAACTGCTGAATAACAACTTAAAAGGCCCGCTTCCGCCCGACCCTACTTTGACCGGACGGCTGGTGCGGAATGCGATTTCGACCCCGCCGGAGATTATCACGGTTGAAGATCGCGCTTTAGAGATCGCGCTGGTGGCGGAGGTGAATCGGCTATACACGCCGGAAGAAGTGCTGGAATGGCATCTCAACACCAATTATTACGGCAATCAAACGTATGGAATCGAAGCCGCCGCGCAAATTTACCTCGGTAAATCTGCCCGTGATTTAACCTTAGACGAGGCCGCGCTGCTGGTGAGCATCCCCACCGCGCCGCAGTACAATCCGGTGGATGACCTCGAAGCCACGCGCAGCCGCCAAAGAGATGTCTTACAGCGTTTGCTCGGCAGCGGTACGATTACACAAAATGCTTACGAATCCGCATCTAATACAGTGACGATCATCCGACCCGACGCGGGACAATCGCCCCTCGTCGCGCCCGATTTTGCCCGTTATGCACGGCGGCAGGCTGAATCTATTTTGACGGCGCTCGGACGGGACGGCGCGGGGCTAGTCAGCCGGGGTGGATTGAGAATCACTACCACGCTTGATCTTGATCTGTATTATCAAACTGAATGCCTGCTGCGCTATCGGTTAGAGCAGCTTTCCGGGCGTGATCCCTCCACAGTGCGCTCATTGGACGATCAAGCCTGCATCAGCGCTCAATTTTTGCCGCCTGTGCAGCTTGCGCTTCCCAATGAAGATACACTCCCGCCAGACAGCGGCATTATCGTCATCCTCGATGTCAATACAGGCGAGATTAAAGCGATGGTCGGCGCGGGAACAGAGACCGCCTATCAACCAGGTCCAACGCTGCAACCCTTTATTTATCTGGATGCGTTTACTAATCTAGGCGGTAGTAATAACAATCTCTTGTTCACGCCTGCCACGATGGTGCTGGATATTCCGCGCCAATTCCCCGGCGCACAGGACGGCCTGCTGTATATTCCCAACAACGTCGATGGCTTGTTTTTTGGCCCGATGAATCTGCGGGATGCGATGGCAACCGGAAGACTTTTGCCCGTGATGCAGGTCGCCAATGAACGCGGACTCAACAGCGCCCTTCGCAATACGGCGACTCCGATGGGTATCAACAGTCTGAATGATAATGTGTACGATCTGTCGCTGCTGGAAAAAGGCGGCGCGGTTTCCGTTTTAGATACGGCCTATGCCTATTCGGTTTTCGCTGGACAAGGCTATATTACGGGGCGGGTGATTAATCAGCCGAATCCTGATTTACGCCAGCATGATCCAGTTGCCGTCCGCCGCATTGAGGATGCCAACGGCGTTATTCTATGGGAATATGGCGCGGATCAGGCGGCTGCCAATCGTGTGCCTAAACTGCAATCCGAACTGCCCTATCTCGTGAACGATATTCTTTCGGACACGACCTCGCGCTTAAGGATTCTGGGTGATGTCGAGCCTTTAGCGATTTCGCGCCGTGCCGCTGTGATGAACGGTGTAACCGGGGATCGCCACGAAAATTGGACAGTCGGCTATACGCCGCAGATCGTGACCGTCGTGCATTTATCACGCGGAGGCGCAGACGATCCAGACCGTTTCGCTCTGGCGCTCTCGCCGGATGCGACGGAAGGCGCGGGTGCGATCTGGCAAGCTGTGATGGAATACGCCCACATCCGCGACAATCTGCCCGTGCTGGATTGGGAACGTCCGCCGACTATTATCGAACAAACCGTCTGCGACGTTTCCGGCCTGCTGCCCACCGATGCCTGTGCCGAACACCGCCACACCGAGATTTTCCCGGATGGCTACCAACCGCGCACACCCGATACCTATTGGCAAATCGTCGAGGTCAATTCGCAGACTAATCAACGCGCTACCGCCAACACCGATCCAGCCTTAAAGCGGGCGGAAGTCTACTTCATCCCGCCGCCGGAAGCGCTTGATTGGTGGGGAGCCAATAACCGTCCTTTACCGCCGGAAGAATACGATACAGTCAGCCGTCCCGACGCGTTCCAATCAACCGTGATTACGCTGCCGGAAAATTATGCCTATGTCGGCGGTCAGGTCGAGATTCGCGGCAGCCTGAATCCCGTGAATCTGCAATATTATCAACTAGCCTATGGTGCGACCATCAGTCCGCGTGAATGGACAGACATCACCCCCCAGCAAGCCACTTTCGACCCGAATTTGCCGTTAGGGATATGGGATACGACAGGCTTAGACGGCTTATATTCGCTGCGCTTAACCACCGTGTTGACCGATAACAACATCGAGACGAGCGTGATTTATGTTACCGTCGATAACATCCCGCCGAGCGTGGTGTTTACGTCACCAGTGGAGGGGCAGGTTTATCGTTGGCCTACCGAGGGCGTGATTCCGGTGCGCGTGTTAGTGCAGGATAACATTCGTATTGGACGTGTGGTCTTTTATCAATATGGGCAAGAGGTCGGCATCCGTGACGACTGCGCCACGCTGCCGGATGACTGCGGTTTCGATTTTGAGATGAACCGCGCCGGCGTAGAATTATTTACGGTGGAGGTTTTCGACTCAGTCGGCAACAGTTCCACCGCCGAAATCAGTGTTGAGGTCTCGCGGAATTAAAGTTCCCTGAAAGGGTCTAATTTTCGCCCGTTTCCCCATACTAACTATTCGTAGGGATAAGGCATACCTTGTCCAGACGCAGATTGGAAGAAATCAGGGGCGCAGCGCGTCTACTGACTACCCAAAAAATTTACAGGACAAACTACACGCAAGAGGGACTGACTCTATGGGCATTACAGTGCAATGGGATGACGATTCTAAGACGGTGATTCGCTTAGACTTTATGGGCAAGTGGACTTGGACGGAACTTCATGAAGCGAATGCAGCGATGGGCAAGATGGTTAAGGACGTATCTACACGCATAGACCTCATCACTGATTTAAGCACGAGCCATATTTTGCCGGAAGGCGCACTCTCGCAGGCACGATCCATCACGATGCGTGAGAAGATGGACATGGGGATTATCGTCGCGGTGCGGGCTGGTAAATTTATCGAAATACTTTATGGTATGTTTCAGCAGCTTTATGGCAAACGAAGCGGATTTCCCGATACGTTTTTTGTCAATTCGCTGGAAGAAGCTCGCGCCTTAATCCACAGCAAGCGGACACCTGCCAGCCAAGCCTAAAAACGCCCGATTTTGCCCCGTTGAGGAGACGAATGTTTACCCTTTTTGACAGTGTGGTTTATAATGCACGTTAAGCACATGCGTTCACTAGGATAGAAAAGTGGCTGAAAATACATCGCCGTCGGTGGAAAACTTCCTAAAAGCGGTCTACGCCCTGCAAAGCGGCGAGGAGCGTGTTTCAACTAATGCGCTGGCGGAAACGCTGTGCATTACCGCGCCTTCCGTCACCGATATGGCGCGGCGCATGGTCGAGGCCGGGTTGGTGGATTATATGCGCTATCACGGCGTTTTATTGACGGAGAAAGGCGAGGCGATTGCCCTGCGCGTTATCCGCCGCCACCGTTTAATCGAACTTTATCTCGTCACAGAACTCGATTATAAGCTGCACGAAGTCCACGACGAGGCGGAACAATTAGAACACGCTGTCTCTGATCGGTTTGTCGATGCCCTTTCAGAAAAACTCGGCAATCCACATATTGACCCGCATGGCGACCCGATCCCCGCGCCGGATGGCACGATTGCGCGGCGCGAGTTAGTAGCGCTTTCCACTCTTCCCTTGAAAACAACGGCGCATGTTTCGCGCTTTGTCGCGGAAAATGCCGAGATGCTGCAACATATCCTCGATAAAGGCTTCCGGCTGGATACCCGTGTCGAAGTACTGGCGCGTGACCCGTTTGAAGGCCCCATCACGGCGCAGGTCGGCGAGGACGAGCGCGTAATCGGTCATAATGTCGCGGCGGCGATTCTGGTGGAAGTGATTTCACCCGCCACAGACGATCAGGCCGCGACTTAAAGATTTACCTCGCAAAAATGAATAAAGATGATATTTCTCGGCGTAATTTCTTGCTCGGCTGTGCCTTTGCCAGCGCGGTTGGGGCATGTGCCGGGGCAGGACTTCCGGCTGTTTTATGGCTTTACGCCCAAAATGATCGGCGGCGCATCAGCAATGCGCTCGTCAATTTGCCCACGCCGTTTCAAAGTCTTATGGTGCGGGGAATGGTTGCACGGTCAGATTGGGGCGCACTCCCGCCCGATCACGCCGCGTTTAATGAATTTGGCTTTTACAGTCTGGAAAATCCTGAAGGCTGGCGCGTTTATGATGTACCGCTTGATCAAGCCTATCAGACCGTCATTATTCATCATTCGGTAGTTTATGAAGCCGATGATCTCTCCACGCTGCTGGAAATTCAGCGCTCACACCGGGAGCAGCGCGGTTGGGCGGATGTGGCTTATCATTACTTCGTCGGGCAAAATGGCGTGTTGTATGAAGGACGCGATATTCATGCACGGGGGACGCACGTCGCGGGTTATAACACGGGCAGTGTGGGTGTGTGTTTGCTCGGTAATTTTGTCGAGATTTCGCCGACAGAAGCACAGATTATTACAACCCGCTCGCTCGTGAGTTGGCTGACCGCTAATTTGAAGGCAACCTATCTCGCGGGACATGGCGATTTCAACCCACAGACGATGTGTCCGGGAATAAACCTTGCGGCCTATCTGGACGATTTTGCCTTTAACGCGGGTTTAGTGCGCGGGGTTGAAGGCTATATCGCCCCACCCGAACAATCAGCAGGCGCATTTTGCTCTATTTGCGGTCAATCTCATGCGTAATTAGCGCATATAGTTAACGTGAGTTTCGGACAGTGTTTTCATTCTATCCCCACCCCTAAATCCTCTCCCCACTTCGTAGCTGAGGGGACTTAAAGAACCATTGTGAACCGTTTTTCTCCCCTTCGCCATGCAATAGCGAAGGGGTCGGGGGATGAGGACATCATAAAAGTTAATCATAGTGCGCTATCCAAAACTGAGGTTAATTAGACTGCTTGTGTCATGAGTTCGTTGCCGGGACGCAGTTCTTTTTCGTAGGTGTACCCAGAGCGATAAACGTGCATTCCGGCGCGTTCATACAGGCGGGTTGCGCCTGCCGTGCGCGTTGCTCACCCCATGTCATCAAAGCCGTCCCAATCCCCTGATTCATAAATTCAGGATGTACCCGCGCCCAGACTTGCGGATGCACCGGTAGATCGTCGTCATCATGCACTTCACAATAGCCGACTAGCTTGCCGTCGGGGGTAAAGACGGCACGGGTGGATTCTGTCATGCTGAAACGTGGCGCTTGCCAATCGGCGTATAAATCGTCCAACGTGCCGATATTCGCGCCAATAAGGGCTTGTGAACAGGCATGGAACAAAACCAGCGCGGCTTGGGCATCGGCGAGTGTCACGGGGCGCACGGTAAATCGCTTGTCTAAAATGATGCTTTCTGTTGATTGGAAGGCCATGCTCTCTCCTTATAAAATATAAGCAAAATTAAAGACGACCTTTTTGTCGTCTTTAATTGATTACACATTGCTCATCGCTTGTTACTGGGTGGATAGTTCCACACCTGGGCGCAGTTCCTTCTCGTACATATCAAAGCGGCGGAAGACGTGCATCCCGGCGCGTTCATAGAGCGCGACGGCATTGGTAATGCTGGTCGCGTCCACGCCCAAGCCGACTTTCTTCGTGCCACGTTTCCAGAATTTGCCAAAGGTGTGATGCAGCAGCGCCAATCCAAGCCCTTGCTTGCGATACGCACGGCGTACACCAAGTATTTCCACAAAGGCTTTGTCAGGATCATCCCATGCTTTGGGTTCGCACAGCGAATAGCCTGCGATTTCGCCATCTTTCATTGCCAAAAACCATGCCGTTGGGTCATAATTTTCGCCCTTGAGCATAAAATGCGACCAACGCTCGAAGGCGATCTCAAAATCTTCTTCGACGAAACCGCGATGATCTTGAAAGGCTTCACGATGAATGGTGTAGAGCGTCTTCGCATCGTTAAATTGATCGAAGGTGGTCACGGTGATGCCTTCAGGCCAGATGGGGGCAGGCGGGGCTTCCGTCATTTCGATCAGCATTTGATAGCTGCCGCGTTCACTCTGGAATCCGTTGGCTTCCAGCAAGGCTTTTCCGTCGTGTGCGCTTTCATGCGCCCATGTGCCAAGCACTACACGCGCTTCTGGTGGGCAGCGATCAATCGCTTGTCTGCCGCGTTCCTCGCCCCATTGGATGAGCATTGTGCCGAGTCCGCGCCCGCGATATTCAGGATGAACACGTCCCCACACAAAAGGACGCACGGCTGGTTCGCGGATGTCGATCAGTTCTACATAACCCACCATCTTGCCTTCGGGCGTAAAGACGGCGCGGGTGGAAGTGGCAAGATCAAACTTTGGCGTTTCCCATTCCTTGCGTAAATCTTCGATTGTGTTTGTTTCCACACCCATTTCGAGTTTTGTACAAAGATTAAAGAGGCTAATAGCGTTTTCCAAATCATCTATCGTCACAGGTCGGACGATCAGATTGCCTTCTAAAGGTTTTTCAAGCGCTTGGAGCGTCATAAAATGTTCTTCCCATTGTTTGAGTATTTTAGACATACTCTAGCCGATTTTTTACGGCCTGTAAAGGGTCATGGCGGTTCATATTGACTACTACCTTAACACGCAGATGCTTTTAGTGTATCATTTGCCCGTTTTGCGACCTTTACCCGGAGCCGATTTTTATGCAACAGAAGACAACACGACGACTCAGCGTAGCCTTTGGTATTTTCATGGCTGTGCTGCTTGGCCTTTCCGCAATTTTGCCCCTTTTTACCCAAAACGCGACGCAGCCCGTCTCAACCGCGAGTACGCCGACTGAAACCCCCGCACCCACCTTCCCCGCGCCAATTACCGAGTTCAGCGGTATTTCTTTTGATCGTGTATACTTACATCCGTCAGGTTTATTTACTGTCGCCGCGCCGACAGGCTGGGAACCCACCCAACCAAACAATACGGGCGTTCAGGCGCAGTCTAATTTTAATAATGGCGATGCGCTGAGCGTAATCGAAGCGTATGTCGAAGAATTGACTGCCCCCCTCGCATCGCTGGATGAATTGAGTGCGCGGTTTAATCAACAAACATTAGCCGCAAGCTGGGCGCGTTATACCAGTGGGTGGGAGGAACTCGCCCGCGTACAAGAGGACAATCGCATCGTGATTGACTTTGAAGCCCGCCGCGCCGGACAAGTTTTTTTGGCACGACAGGCCATCTGGACAGAAGGCAACTACGTGTATTCGGTGCGGATTGTCACACCCAATAATGCGATTAATCTGCTGAATTATATGCTGGAAGAAGAAAGCGCCACGCTGCAACTGCTCCCGCAGTTTGCCGGAACACCCTTGGCATGGAACGCCTCTTATGACACCAACACCAAACATATCTTACGCTATCCCGAAACGTGGGCTGTGACCGACAACGCGCCGGGGCAGCCTGTGAGCATTGAAGACGGCTTAGGCGAAACTTATATCCGCATTGAAGCGCGGCAGGAGACCATCGCTGATGAAGAGGCCGCCAGCGCATTTGCCGAGTCGCTGCGAGACGGAATCACTGTCGCCAGTGTGCTGCCTGTCACCCGTGAAGGCGCTGATGGATTTTCCGTTGCCTATAACTTTAGCAATGTTGATGGCGCGGGACAAAGCGGCCTCGTCGTGCTGTTGAATGGCGCGGACGGCACGCTGCATGTGGCGAATGGTGTCTTGAGCGAGGCCGGAATCGACCTTAACAGCGAAGAAGCAAAAGTCACCTATCCCGATATAACAGGATCGTTGGCGACTTTCTCGCTGCTCGATATTCCGAATTTGTTGGTGGATTCATCGTTCCTGCCGAATGTGCCGCCGGTGTTCGTGCCGCCCACGCCAGAAGCCACCTTTGAGGCGACCTCCGAATCAACGGCAGAAGCGACTGATGCCGTTGAGGCAACCCTCGAAGTAACAGAAGATGCAGAGGCAACCGCCGAAGCTACCCCAGAAGGTACAGAAGCCAGCAACTAAAATAAGCTCTTGTAATGGTGTAGGGACGATTCGTCGTCCCTATATCATTACAAACCTGCCTCTAAGCAAATAGAGAATATAACTAACCTCAGTTTTGGGTAGTGTTTTCATTCTATCCCCACCCCTAAATCCCCTCCCCACTTCGTAGAGAGGGGACTTAAAGAACCATTGTGAACCGTTTTTCTCCTCTTCTCCATTGCATGGCGAAGGGGACGGGGGATGAGGACATCATAAAAGTTAGTCAAAGTGCGCTATCCAAAACTGATGTTAACTATATTTTTTCAATCTTTTACCAATACTTTCGATTTGAAGTGACCCTCTGAGATTGGACACGGTGCTAAATGCAGCATCATAGTCCATGAAAGGGGCAGGTCACATGAACAGGCGACGCAAGTTTACCCCCCAATTCAAGAGTCAAGTCGTGCTGCAACTGCTGTCAGGCGAGCGGAGCATGGCGGAGTTGGAGCGCTAAAAATGTTTTAGCAAAAATGCTCTGGATGTTGTTCCGATCCTTCACATTATTTTCGCAGATTTACTTATAACGCCCACTTTATTTCTTAAGCCACTATAAGCAAAAACCTATCCCTGACTAGAAGCGCACCTTTCTTTTAGGTCGTTTTTAGATTGTTGACAGGACTTGTTTATGCCCCTTTTGCTACATTAGAGTTATCGACTCAGCGTGATACAGGAGAAATGAACATGGCGCTTGAGAGTTTACATGATCTGTATATTGAGCAACTGCGCGATATTTACAGCGCGGAAAACCAATTAACGGAAGCCCTGCCCAAAATGGCAAAGGCCGCTTCAAACACCCAGCTTCGTAACAGCTTTGAAGCCCATCTCAAGGAAACACAAGAACACGTTACCCGTTTGGACGAAATCTTCAAGACGTTGGGCGTAAAATCCAGCGGGAAGAAATGCAAGGGTATGGAAGGCCTGATTAAAGAAGGCGTGGAAATGATTGAAGAAGAAGGCGCGGATACTGTAAGAGATGCTGGCCTCATCGCCGCCGCGCAGCGTGTGGAGCATTATGAGATCGCGGCTTATGGCACGGTTCATGCTTATGCCGAAGCGCTCAATGAAGACGCGGCCTGCCTATTATTGATGCAGACTCTTGATGAAGAGAAAGCTACTGATCAAAAACTGACTCAGCTCGCTGAAACTCATCTCAATGCTGAGGCACAAGGCGGCTAATAAGCTGCTCCTTATCGATAAACACAAATTTTGAAAGCTCAATCTTATTCCTTAGGAGGAATATTATGTCCGAAACTTTACTCGCAACTTTTAGTTCGATTGAAACAGCTAACAGCGTAGTTAGTGATCTCGTCAGCGCTGGCTTTGACCGCAGCAAAATCGGTCTGGCAGCGCAAGATGCCAAAGGCGATTTTAAGCGTCATCTTGATGCACGCGGGACAACTACTGATATGACCGAAGATGTTTCGGGTGGTGAAGGCGCTGGTTTTGGTGCCGTTGTAGGTACACTGATCGGCGCAGTTGCTGGTTTGGTTGCCATTACCATCCCTGGTATCGGCGCGATCATCGCAGCAGGACCATTGGCAGCGCTAGGGGGCGCGGCGGCAGGTGCGGGTATCGGCGCATTAACAGGCGGCATCACGGGTGGCATTACTGCCTCTTTGGTGGATATGGGTGTGCCGCAGGAAGAAGCGGGCTATTACGCGGAAAGTTTGCGTCGTGGTAGTGCGCTCGTTTCTGTAACAGTCGAAGGTACAGATGTACAGCGTGCGACGGATATTCTGCACCGTCATAACCCGATTGATCTCGACCAACGTGCAACCCAATGGCGTGCCAGTGGTTGGCAAGGTTTTGACCCGATGGCCGATCCCTACACGGCAGAAGAGCGCTTAGATCACCCGGATTATGAAGCTGATGCTGTTTCGACCGGCTCGATAGCGCCGAATTCCGTTCCGCCAGCCGTGCGGCGTTATACCCGTACTGATAACAACAACTAAGCATCAGCAAGAACCTGACGACACATTCAAAGACGGTGGGCGCACAAGGGGGTGCGCCCTTTTCATTTGTCAAGGTTGTTATAATCGACTGGCGCAATCCGTTCCAGTATAATCAGCAGTTCGCTGTACTGGCGCAGCGCCTCGTTACGCTGTTCAACCGTCATATTCGCCGCCCCATACACCGCATACGGCGGGAGTACACGCAGTCCACAAAAATGTAGTGTCCCACGCATGACGGGATTTAGTAAGTCGATCAATGCCTGACGCATCTCCGGTGTATAGACCCGTGCTGGGCCGCCCGTCGTCAAGACGCACATCGCCCGCCGTCCGGCTAAACTCCGCCCCTGACCATAGGCAAAACCCAGCGCCAACACCCGATCCAGCCAGCCTTTCATCATCCCTGGCACAGAATACCACCACAACGGAAATTGAAAAATCAGATAATCTGCCCAAGCAACTTTTTGCTGCTCCTCGACAATATCAGGCGCAAACGTCCCGTGCTGAGACGCATAAAGCTGTGAACTGGGGAGTTCAAAGGCCCCATTTTCCAGCGCATCATGCGTAAAATCATCAGGATCGGCGGCGGCCTTGAACTTCATCGCGTAGAGATCAGACACTTGCACAGAATGTCCGCGATCAACCAACACTTTAAGCGTTTGATCCTTCATCACGCCGCAAAACGACTGAGGATCGGGATGAGCATAAACAATGAGAATGTTCATCTAAAAGTCTTTCAAAAGATCATGGTGTTGATTCTTGAATCATTTCAAAAAGGTACTGCTAATGCTTTACTGCGATTGCCTCGATCATTAAGTCAAAAATGAGTCATTCCTTCTATTTAGGCTGGTGTAAGATAATCGTTTGGGAGCGTGCTATGAAGGATTGAATTCCCATCGGCAAGAGGTGTTCGGCTTTAAGCGCTGCTTCCCTGTAGTGTCTTTGGATATTGCCACCGGGCAAAATCCGATGAAAGCGTTCCAAACCACCGATAGGCTTAATTTCAACTTGGGCAAAATAACGACTGGCAACAGCGCGGTAATGTTCGGTGCTGTTATCGCGTTCAGGATGAGAATCGTGCGCTTTCCAAGCCGCGAATGCCTGTTTATTTAAGCGCGATGGACGACCCCTCACGGGCATTATCCAGCGGATTTGGTCGAGTAGTTGGCTGTTAATGGCTGGTTCGAAGAAGCGCGCCTCGCCGTCTAATCGAAGTAGTTTGGCAACTTTCTGTAAATATTGATCCTCGACCTCGTGCGTTAGATGATGCAACAGCGCCTTGCCGACCACAAAATCAAATGATCTCTCCTCAAAATCCATTACTGCAAAATCACCGATTCTTACTTCAATACGTTCTGTGAAGCCTAATTCATCTGCCGCTGATATAATGAGTCGTTCTGTTTCGTTCGTGATTTCGATTGCTGTTACTTTTTCTGCACCCAATGCCACCATGAGCAAAGCATTTTTGCCATCCCCCGCCCCTAGCTCAAGGATGCGAGCGCCACGTAGTCTATCCCGAAAGTTGTCTCGATAAAAACCAGCCCACCCGACTTCAAACTGGGTCATCTCATTTAGAAAAGCATCCGCATTTTTTACGTCCTGAACGAGCATATCAGGGGAATAAGCCGAAAAATACTCCCCCCAGAGCTTTTTATTGCGATCAGAATTTTCATCCATATCGTTTTTCTTACTTCTTTCTCTACATATTAGAGCAAATTATTGGGGTGATATGTGATCGGCGCGAGTTCAATGTCGAGATTTTGCCAGCTTTTGAAGTTCGTCAGCTTGAGTCGGGTTAACATCGCTTATTCCCGTTCATCTACTTTTCGTAAAAAGGGCGCAGTCACTCTGCGCCCTCAATCATATCACAATCTATATTGCTAAAGGTTGACCGCTCTAGGAATAAAAATTCGTCACTGCACCGTCGTCGGCCTGACGTGCCGTCTGAGCATATTTAGCCATCACGCCCGATTTGTAATTGGGTGCGGGAGGTGTCCAGCCAGCAGCGCGACGTTCTAATTCAGCCGCATCCACCAGCATATTGATGCTGCGCTCTGGAATATTGACCTCGACCAGATCGCCTTCTTGCAGCAGCCCAATGGGACCGCCGAGCATCGCTTCCGGCGCGATATGCCCAACGCACATGCCGCGTGTCGCCCCGCTAAAGCGTCCGTCGGTGATGAGCAGCACATCGCGCCCCAACCCTTGCCCGCTGATTGCCGCCGTCACGCCGAGCATTTCCCGCATTCCAGGCCCGCCGACGGGGCCTTCATAACGGATGACGACCACATCCCCAGCGACAATCTGGCGTGTCTGGACGGCGTGCATCGCATCTTCTTCGCGCTCGAAAACCCGTGCGGGGCCGCGATGGATAGTCGGCTCGTCGCCTTTCAGTTTGATGACCGCGCCTTTGGGAGCGAGATTGCCCTTGAGGATATGCAAGCCGCCGTTGCTGCTGATTGGGTCACTCAGTGGACGGATGACCTGCTGCCCCGGTGTTTCCTTGGCGCTGGCGGCTTCTTCGGCTAATGTTTTTCCAGTGACGGTCAGCGCATCACCATGCACATAGCCGCCTTCCATTAGCCGATTTGCCAGCAAGCGAATCCCGCCAGCACGGTACATATCCGGCGCGGTGTATTTTCCGGTGGGCTTCATATCGGTGATGAGGGGCGTGTGCTTGCTGATATTTTCAATGTCGTCAATCGTAAACGGAATCCCGGCCTCCCGCGCAAACGCCAGCGTATGCAGCACGGCGTTGGTGCTGCCGCCTGTCGCCGCAACGGATGCAATCGCGTTTTCGAGACTTTGCCGCGTGATAATTTTTGACGGGCGCAAATCCATCTCAATCAGCTTGAGGATCATCTCGCCTGCGTTAAAGCTCACGCGATCTTTTTCGTCGTTCATCGCCGGAATGTCGTTCATCCCCATTGGCGAAATGCCCATGATTTCGGTAAGGGCGGATAGGGTATTCGCGGTGAACTGTCCGCCACATGCGCCGGGGCCAGGACACGCCGCATCTTCCACCGCTTTAAATTCCTCTTTGTCGATTTTACCCGCCGCATACGCCCCCGCAGCCTCGAACACATCCTGAATCGTCAGGTCACGCCCGTTATGGCTGCCTGCCGCGATGCTGCCGCCGTAGAGCATTAGCGCGGGAATATCAAGCCGGATGAGCGCCATCACTGTGCCGGGGATGGTTTTATCGCACGACGACAGCGCGATGATACCGTCGAAATAATTGGCACGGGCGACCAGTTCGATGCTGTCCGCGATCATCTCACGGCTGATAAGGCTGGCTTTCATGCCTTCCGTCCCCATCGTAATCCCGTCGCTGATGCTGATGGTGTTGAATTCCAGCGGAGTCCCACCTGCGGCGCGGATGCCTTCTTTGATTTTCGACGACAGGCGGCGCAGATGAAAATTGCACGGGCCGATTTCCGTCCATGTATTGGCGATAGCGATCAGCGGTTTAGCGAGGTCAGCATCGGTCAGGCCGATGGCTTTAAACATGGCACGAGCGGCGGCACGGTCATCGCCTTCCAGCAGTGTGCGGCTGTTGGCGTTGAGTGCGCGAATTGGGTCGCGGATTTCCGGTGAATCTGACATAAAAGGGACTCCTGAGTGGATCGTAATTTCTTTGTGAGTCTACAGTATCCCGAAGAATGAACCACGTTGCAAGAATTGGTTTTATAAGTCCAAGCCTGTGGGAATGTTTAATTTATGTTATATTGATGAGCAATATTCGATATTAAATCGCTTTATGAAATTATCATTGATTGTTCTCATTTGGTGTTCTATGGTAATATTAGAAATTTTGTTCTATAATTTATAGAAATTGGAGAATATTGCTATGAACAAGCAAAAATCACCTCACGGAATAGAATGGACTCGCGTAAAAAAAACTGACAATGGCTTAGAGATTGAATTACCCGGCTACACATGGAATCCTACAGGCGGTTGTTTACATGGCTGTACATGGAAAATGCCTGATGGCTCGATTGCGGAATGTTATGCGAAAACCATTGCAGAGCGTTTTACAAAGGCATACGATAAAGGCTTTGAAAATCACTATTGGCGACCAGATCAATTAGAGGCACCATTAAAGGTTAAGCAGCCTTCAGGAATTTTTGTCGGTAGTATGGCTGATTTGTTTGGTCATTGGGTGCCAGAGGAACAGATCAGACAAGTGCTTGATGTTATGCAACAAGCGGATTGGCATACTTTTCAGACGTTGAGCAAGTATCCAATTCGTCTACCTGAGTTTAATCCTTTTCCTTCTAATGTTTGGGTTGGTGTGAGCTTACCAGCCGGCCATCTCATGAAACCCGAAGGCGGGGCAAAAGCCCTTTTAGCTTATCTGCGTCACATGGAAAAAATACAAGCAGATATTCGTTTTATGAGCATCGAGCCGCTTTGGTTTGATGTTGCGCCTGTTTTTGAGAAGTGGCTAGAAACACATGACAGCTTACCATTTGAATGGGCAATCATTGGGGCGGCATCGAATGGGAAAATGACCTTTCAACCTGAAATTCAGTGGACTCATGCCCTTTTAGATATTTTTGACAAGTACAATATTCCTGTCTTTTTTAAGGGGAACTTAAAATGGACTTTGGAAGATTGGCGAGTAAATTTTCCAAATATGCAATCTATCCGAAACCCGGAAGCCGTGGCGGTTTAGAGCTTTTCGCTGCCTGCTTCCAGAATTTATCGCCTAAAGGATTTTTGCTGGCGAAAATTAGACTATAGACTTGAGCATTTTTTGAATTGTTTACGGCAATATCATCTCCACCAAATGATGGGTCAATGTCAATATTATAGTCGAACTTTTCAAGTCTCATTCGGTAAAAATCGATAAATGCACGACGACGCTGTACGGGATTAGCCGGAATGTCGACATCTTTCCATTTATCTATGCCGAAATATCTGTTCACAGGCTCAAAATTTTTGTCACCAATTAACCTAACAATCCCCATTGTAGAAAAATTAATAATTAAGTCCATTTTGGAAATAGATGCGAGTTTTTCTACAGTAGCCCAATGTAATTCTAATCCTTCGGGATCGAGAAAAGCTACGTTCAAAGAAGGCCATTTTCCCTGAATAAATCTCTTATCTATTGCAGTTATTTCCTCCACAATCCGATCAACAACTAAATTAACATCTTCTTGATATATCTTTATGCTGTCTTTGAGAGGACTTACTGCAATCCGTTGTTTTAATGCGTCATTGTTAATTGAGCTAAGTTCATTAAATCGGAATTGTGTCGATGGATTTGGGGCTATGAGTGCAATTAAAGGCGAACCAAATAAAATAGAGGAATTAACATTATTTTTTCCCGGTCCTGCTTGTAAATCCAAAAAGAAACGCTCTCTCCAAGGCCTATCTTTCATCGCATTATTGGTAATTGAAAGGTATGTTGAAAGTGCTTTTAATTTGTAATGCACATAATCTTGGCTTGGACGAGTAGGCAAACCATCAGCTTCTTCTAAAAGATATTTCTCTGGGTTAGTCATTAGGCTACTTTCATCTGAGAACTGTGTAATGAGAAGTATAACCTAATATTGAAAATATAAGTAAAAGATACAGCAAGTTATTTCGGAAAAATATCCTTCACGGCGATGGCTTTAAACATGGCACGAGCGGCGGCACGGTCATCGCCTTCCAGCAGTGTGCGGCTGTTGGCGTTAAGTGCGCGAATTTGGTCGCGGATTTCCGGTGAATCTGACATAAAAGGGACTCCTGAGTAAAACGTGATCTTTGATTAGCGTGTAATTGTAACGTTTCTTTGCTCAAATTGGCGATAAAGTGGATTTATTGCGGGAAAATATACATCGAGTTATGCAGTTCATAGTGATGTGTTTTGAGTCAAAGCAGGCTATAAGGAAAAACCTTTGACGTTACTAAGCCTTACTAAGGACTATAAACCAACAATTTTTACCACTAAACCTTAGTCGTTTTCCGGCGGATATATTTTCGTGAATTTCGTCCCCACACGCGGCGCTGCCATCATCTCGGTGACGGTATCGCGCCACATCAGATAATGCGCCGTTTCTTTATGACGGTTGGCATCTTCCGGCTCACGATAGACCTCAATCAGCACAAAGCGCGTGGGATCGTCGCTGTTTTGATAAAAATCAAAGACCAACACCCCCGGCTCTTGTAGGCTGTTACGGGCGTTTTCGATGGTCGCCTCACGAAAGCGCTCGATCATATTCGGTTTAATATGAATATGCACATGAACGGTGTACATGGCAGGTTATCCTCGCAGATGGGTTGTCAAATTCAGCCTAGAACAGATACCACCCCTGCGCCGGAAATGCAAATCATCCCTAACCCATCCGCCGCGACGAAAGTAGCGCTCGACAATCCTCATCCCCTCGACTTCGCCGTAGCTGCCGCCCACAACGCCCATCACCGGGTCTTGGCTGAGGAACTGCCCCACCGACGGGTCATAGTAGCGAGCGCGGAGGTATTGCAGGCCGTTGTCGTCGGTCATCTGCCCGGTGAAGCCGATGGAGGGATTCGCCACAGCGTTATAAGCCTCGAAGGGGCTGCCGAAGGGGTCATAGCTGGTGAGGTACTGCGGCACACCCGCGCTGTTGATCATCTGGCGCAGTGAGCCGAGGCCATCCATGCCGTAGTAGATAAATATGCTTGCAACATGAGAAATAGAGCAATTTCTCCCAAGTGCTTGACAACAAAATCCAAAGCGTGGTATGCTGTATTCAATTTACCCGATTAAGTGGGTAATTGAATAAAGTGAAATCTTCAGCTTATGGGTATCGCTAAGGAGTGTGTGTTGTGGCAGATCAAGATTTCGTCCTCGCCCCGCCTACCGTTAAAGTGGGTTTCTCGTTGGAGCCGGTACAAAATGCGCTCAACAGCCTGATGCTGCTGAACCAGATTAAAGATCGCTCCGGTTTTGGCGAATGGACGGAACGCACCGCCGCGCTGCTCACGCCGGAGCGCCTACAGACGAATCACGTCGTTTTCGAGGTGATGCACAAAGCCTGTGAAGTAGCCATCGGCTGGTCGGACTTCGCGGCCTTCATCGACTCGATTGCTTCAAGCGATGCTGTCACTATGCGCGATAACATCTTGGATGAGCTGCTGCACAAAGTTGATGTGGCGGATAAAGGCGCGATTCTTGCAGATAAAGCGACTTTCTTAGATACCGTGCAAAAAGCCCTTGGGCATAAATACGCCGAAAAAGGCGAGGAACTTGACCTCAGCGTTTTCGAGGATGCTTACCCTTTGGTGATCGACCCACCCGCGATGCAGGCGGCGATTGTCGAGCATTTGCGCTTTATGTGGGACGAACATCTCCAGCAAGAATGGAAGCGTGTGCTGGCGATGCTGCAAGAATCGGCGGAGGCTTTCCGCCAGATTGATTTCAACGGACAAACCGCCATTCAAGCGGCGCGTGTCGTCACAGGACGCAATTTAAGCGGCATCTGGGAAGACCTGGATCGTGCCGAAAGCGTCGTCTTCGTCCCGTCCGCCCATATTGGGCCTTATGTCAGCATGTTCCATCACGATCAGCAGATTTATGTGCTGTTCGGGGCGCGGATGCCGGAAGGCGTAAAGATGCGCTCGGCGGCCTTAACCCGCTCGGAACTTTTGGTGCGGTTAAGCGCTCTGGCGGATGATACCCGCCTGACCATTCTGGAACTGCTCACGGAGCGCGACGAACTCTGCGCTCAGGACATCATTACGCTGCTCAACCTCAGCCAATCGAGCGCGTCCCGCCATCTGCGCCAATTGACGGCGACGGGGTATCTGGTAGAACGGCGGCGGGAAGTCGCCAAGTGCTACAGCCTGAATCCAGACCGTCTGAGCGATACCATCCTTGCGCTGCGAACCTTCGTGCGCGGCAAGGCATAACCGGGTTACACGTTGAAAGTAAAAAGTCTCATCCAGAAGTTACGCAATAGGGGAAATGTTCTTTAAAAAATAAAGCGGAAATATTTGTAGGGACACGATATATCGTGTCCGAAATTAAACCGGACATCATATATGATGTCCCTACAATGTCCGCATTTTAAAATTAAAGCGCATCATCTTGCCCCTACTAATCACTAAAAACCAACAACTAATTGCTACTCGGAGGTAGCCACCATGTTTAATCCTAACGAATTCAGTGCTCATGCCACCGCCCGCCGCCAAGATTTACTCCGTGCGGCTGACGAAGCACGTTTGGCACAAGAAGCCGCGCAATCCAACGACTCCCATCCCTTTTACGCCGCAACGTTAGCACGAGTGGGGACGCTGCTCGTCGGTGTCGGCAGCGATTTACAGAACCGTCACGGCGAAGTCTGCCGCGAGATCGGCGATATGCCTGCGACTATTTCCGACCCCAGCATTCAACTGGCGCGTTAATTTGAGTGCTGAATAGGCATCAGGCACTCCCCGATCTTTGTAAGTCCCCATTTTTTGAGCAGCAACATGGTCATGCGTAGGGCAAGAACGTTCTTGCCCTTTCAAAAGTCTACCCGATATTACCCAGAGTAGATTTGTGGAAGAAATTAGCAAACATATTGAACCACAAAGAACACAAACCTTCAACCTAACATTCTTGGCGTTCTTGGTGTCTTGGTGGTTCCATTTCCCGGATTATATTTGCGGACTTACGTTGCATCACGTAAAAATATTAGGACTTTCGCTCACGCATTTACCCCACCCCTAAATCCCCTCCCCATTGCATGGAGAGGGGGCCGGGGGGTGAGGTAAGCGAAAGTCCTGAATATATATTTTCGATCACATCAAAGGAGACACTCATCATGCGTTATAAACTTTTAGGCAAAAGCGGTCTGCGCGTTTCTGAATTGTGTCTGGGGACGATGACGTTTGGGCAGAAGTGGGGATGGGGTGCATCGTCGGACGAGAGCAAAAAGCAATTTGATCTGTTCGCCGAAGCGGGCGGCAATTTTATCGATACGTCGGTCAATTACACCGATGGCGAAAGCGAATCCATCTTGGGTGATTTGCTCCAAGCAGACCGCGATCACTTCGTTGTCGCCACCAAATACACGCTGACGAATCCGGCCTCCACCGATCCCAACTCCGGCGGGAACAGCCGCAAAAATATGATGCAGTCGGTGGAACGCAGCTTAAAGCGGCTCAAGACCGAGGTCATCGATTTGCTTTATCTGCACATGTGGGATCATATGACCCCGCTGGAAGAAGTGCTGCGCGGCATGGATGATCTTGTTCGGCAGGGCAAAGTGTCTTATTTGGCGTTTTCCGATACCCCCGCTTATATCGTCTCGGCAGCTAACACAATGGCGGATTTACGAGGCTGGTCGCGCTTCATCGGGCTGCAAATTCCGTATTCGCTCAGTGGGCGTGATGCGGAACGCGCCGAACTGCCGATGGCGAAACAGTGGGATGTAGCGGTTTTGACTTGGGGCATTTTGGGGCAAGGCGTTCTGCTCGGCAAATATAACGCAGGCAGCACCGAACAAACGCGCAATGATAAAAATGAGGTCAAAATATCTGAGCGCGTCCAGAAAATTGTTGATGAAGTGGCGGCGATTGCCCAAGAAACAGGCAAGAGCAAAACACAGGTGTGCGTCAACTGGATTCGTCAGCAGCAGAATCGCGCTCAGTTGATCCCAATTTTAGGGGCGCGTACTCCCGAACAACTTCAGGATAATTTGGGCAGCTTAGACTGGTCGCTGACGGACGAACAGCTTGTCCGTTTGGACGAAGTAAGCCGGATTGATTACGGCTTTCCGCGCAATTTTCTGGAAGGCGGCGCACGTCAGTTTATCTTCGGCGCGACGTTTGACAAAATCGACAATCATCGGGGCAATCCGGTGCGTTAAAGGTGGTTCTAAGACCAAAATGGGTCACAGCGGGTTTTTAGTGGTATAATAAGGTGTAGATCGAATCACCGTAGCAACTTTATGGAACACCGCGCAACTGAATCACGTCTTTGTACGTAAAGATAGTAGAAGCGCTAGAGTAAGGGAATGCAAAATCATGTCACACTATTTAATTTGGGCAAGACCACTCGACAATTTAAGCGACTTACGCACCAAAATGACCAGCGGCGATCTGCGCGGCACCAGCGCAGAACTTCAGGAAAGCCTGCTTAAGGCACGTTTTGACCCCGATGGCTGGGTCGCATGGGAAGAAGACAAGAGTCTGGATGCGATCTCACCGCGAGAACGCCGCCTTTTGGAAAGCTACTTCACCGATTTTACAGCGGAAAGCGTAGCAAAGGGCGATACGGCGATCAGTATCAACCACCTGCCGCCGCTGTGGACATCACTTTCTTAAGTAACCTCAGTTTTGGATAGCGCACTTTGATTAACTTTTATCATGTCCTCATCCCCTGACCCCTTCTCCATTGCATGGCGAAGGGGAGAAAAACGGTTCACAATAGTTCTTTAAGTCCCCCCTCTACGAAGTGGGGAGGGGATTTAGGGGTGGGGATAGAATGAAAACACTATCCGAAACTCAGGTTAAGCAACAGGGACGGGGTCATTTATGAAGTGACCCCGCCCTTTTCATTTTCCCCACAAACTACGTTATCCTAAACATCATTAAGATTGTGTGAAACCGCTTGACTTAGAGCGCACTCTAAGTTG
>Ga0209490_10000547_pt1 | contig 37580 bp, 26 predicted proteins | sample MAT06_FD_187209 | JGI IMG/M metagenome (GOLD analysis project Ga0209490, IMG submission 187209) | Freshwater microbial communities from Lake Fryxell liftoff mats and glacier meltwater in Antarctica - MAT-06 (SPAdes) (version 2) | ecosystem: Environmental > Aquatic > Freshwater > Ice > Liftoff...
CATATGGCTTTAGGAATTTTGAAAACTACAAAAATAGATGTTTGCTGTCCTGGGCATTTTAATTGTTAGTTTGGCATACTAAGTAAGGAAGAGCCTAAAAAATATAACTAAGCTTACTTGTGTAACGGTGTGACTGTTCTGATAAACCCAGATACTTAAGCCAAATCCTGTCAGGCGATTTCCGATTTCAGACACAGACTGCCCAAGCCAGAAGAGAGCAAAATTACGGAATTCAAGAATTAGTTCAATCGGTTGCCTTAGATATTTCATGATTTAGTTTAATAATTGGTACGAATGGGCATAGTTACGATCGCTAAAGCTGATCGAATCGCCAAAATCCTCCAGATGGAGTAGGTAATTTAAAGGAATAGGTTAGGGAATAAGTTTTATCCTGCTCCAGTTGATGGAATAAACTACTATTAGTGTCAAAAAAGAAAATCTGACTGTAATCTTGAGGAATCGTTGGTAAACGATCGTCCGGTAATGGAAGCAGGTGGACTTTTGGCTCTAAACGATGACTTAACGCTAGGATTGTCCCCACATTTATAGAAGAGTTTTTAATGACCAGTAAAGGTCTCTCTGATTGATTAATAACTTGAGCTATTTTTATAAAGTATTTGCCTTCTGATTGCATCCACCAACTCTCAGCCTTAAAAAGACTGACATCAGAAACTAAACCTGCTATTAGTAATCCCACCATCATGAGTTGCGAGATTTTTTGCTGCCAGCTCTTTTCTTGGAAGATGTGGAAAGCTAAAACATAGGCTACAGCAATTTGTATGCTGAGATATAAAGGCAACTGGTAGCGGGCCTGAAAGGAGCGAATTCCACCAAAAATTATGTCAGATGTAATCAATAATAGACTAGAAAACCCTCCCAATAAACAAATAAAGAGACCTGTCTTAATTATTGGTTGATTTACTAAAAAAAATATTAAGTAAACAATCCCAACTAAACTGAATATTAATGCAGGAATACTATATAACAAAGAACCTTCTAAAGCCAAGCTGTTAAACCACAAAGCATCGTCGGAAGTTAAATTAATATCAAAAAATATTCGAGTAGCTCGAATCAGACAAATAGCTATTTGTTCCCAAGGATTATTGATAATCTTTGATGTCCACCCATAAGTTAGCTCTAGTGCTGTGTTAATGTTGGTAATGAACACAATCAGCCAAGGCAAAAACATCAAGCAAGCAGTTATGCTGCCAAGCAGATAATTGAGCAAGGTTTGGGTAAAACAAAACTGTTGCCTAACAAGCACATAAATACCATGAGCGATCGCCACTAAAACTGTGAATAAATGGGTGTACAACCCCAAGACTAAGGTAAGGGTATACACAGCCCAGCTTGCGAAAGTTTCCAGTCTGATAGCTCGCAATAATGCAGCACTCGACAGTAGAATCGTTACCATCCAGAGGCTGTATTGGCGTGCTTCTTGGGCAAAAAAAACTTGTAAGGGAGAAACGGCAATCAATGCCATTGCTATCCATCCCACAACCGGGGACTCAAATAACTCTAAACACAGCCAATACACGCTGGGAAATATTAACAGACTAAAAAGCGCTGATAAACTCCTCACGACCGCAGGGGAATCCCCAAATACTTGCGCCCACAATCTCACCATCACGTAATACAAGGGCGGATGCTGTGGGTCTGAGGTCATTAAGTAGTTTACTGTGTCAGCCACACTTCGTTCTGGGTCAATGTGTTGATATTTGTCTAAAGTCTTGACAGGAAGCACGTCTTGATGATTTAATACTTCCTGTTTAACCTCAGCTAGTGTATGACCAGAAATTGCGAGGGATGTAAAACTTTCATCGCCCCAGTAAAGTTTTTGCCCTAGATGGGCAAAGCGAAAGAAAATACCTAACCCGATCAGGCTGATTACCAGAATTTTTAACCAAGTCGGGGTATTTACTTTTGTTGGTAATTGTGAATTGTCCATTTATGACACTTTTAAAATAGTTGGAATTATTGCTGCATAAAGCTTATAGGCTATATTATTAACGGGTGGGCTTGAGGCGATTGTTGTTGTCCGATCATTTTCTTGACATTGTACAGTTCTAGGGTTTATATTTTAACACAAAATCCCCTTATACAGCCCAATTTTCCTTTTCCTATGGTATGGACGTTCCGCCGGAACGTTCTCTTGGCAGATAGTATCGAGCGATTTTTGGACACGAGAAATGGAGGAACTTTTTGGAGAAGATTACTGCCACAACTTACGACACTATAGACCCCTACCAGTGGGTCACTGATTTGGCTCATGAAGCTTGGAAAGCCAGAGATCGGGAAGTCTGGGATAACAACTTAGAAGATTTGATCGCGTCTGACGCTGTTATTCTAGATGCTGGATGTGGATTGGGCAGATTACTCCCTCGTCTGTGGTCAGCAAAAAAAATTGTTTTGGTCGAATCCGATCGCAGGAGATTCTCTCACGCTTCAGTGGTTGCGAACTGCTTGATCGACGAAGACCAACAATTGTTTGAAAAGTTAAAGGATGATGACTTTGTGCAAACCGATGAATACCATCGATTGATCCAACAAATCCATTGCTCACCACCAAACAGTGAGAAAGTCCAGCTTCTCAACGATGTGATGGAAAGCAAAGCCATCATACAATATGGGTCTTTTGATCTGATTGTTTGTTCTCATGTTTTTGAACATATTTCTGTAGACACTATCCAGGAGAGTGTTGCTGCCTTTTACAACTTTCTGAAACCCAATGGCTCGTTGGTCATCTTTGCTAGCAAGTCGCCCATGCTCTATCACGTCCAATCTAAGAAAGAGTTCGATCATGCTCGTGAGTTGATTACACGGGAAGAATTTTTCGAGATTTGTAAAAAAGGACATTCTGAAGGTCTGGGGATTCGGTACATGCCCTTTGACTTGTTCCAAACCCTTCTTGCCACACCGTTTCATCCTAAATTGCAACAGACATTTGGGGATGAGTTCAAACCGCAATCCGAGTATTATCAAATTCCCTCTACACCCCTATTCAAGGTCGAGAAATGGGAAGCCTATCATTCTGAGTTTTATACTCATAAAACCATGAAAGTCGGCACATATATCGAATACCCGCAAATTCAGGCACGCCTATATCTACCAGTCAAGCCAATCGAGAGTGTTGCTGAGATATTAGAGCTTGAACACCAAGTCAATCAAAATGAAACGTTAAAGAAAATGCATTTAATTGATATGGTGATAGTTGCAAAAAAAATGGATTGTTATTAGTTCTCCGATATCTACTTTAGAACGGATTAGACCGAGATTGACCCCAGACTCATCGACAAATACCAAATTTCCTGGGTACACCCGACATCGCCAACTGCGACAGTCATGTCGCATCGGTGGGACTCGTAGTCTCATGCTCACTAGCGCATCAAGTAGCCCTGCTAAGCTGTTACGCATTTAAACCATTAACGATTCAGGTAAGGTGCGTCAGCTAGAACACTGACTATACATGGGAAACGCTTATTTACGCTCCGCACCCTACTATCCTCCTTTAAATGCCAAACAGCTTACTAAAGACCGTACCACATCAAACTGTTGATCTGAAATCTGAGGTTGCACAGTTGCCCCACACCGTTTTGATCGCTGGTATTATTTTTTTTGACTTTTTAAGCTGGTATCATATTTGAAATTATTTTTAAAGCCACCTTATGCGCTACTTTGAGGAATACTGTGAAGTACATCTTGAACCAGGTACTGCACCATTGACCTGGGTGTTTAGGAGTGACGAGAAAATCCGTATCAAATTTGGTGTCGCCTTATCTAATCATCCACATTGTGGACAAATAGCTTATGAGTTAAATGATGGACAAGGATATTGCGATTCAGGTCAAATTATGACACCTACTGAAGGCATTGTAGAAAATGGCTTCAAAATGTTTACGGTCAACCTACCACCTATCAGTAGCGGGGGAGGATATCGATACAAACTGGGTTATGTTGATATGTTCGCTTCAGAGCATACAAGTGTGCGATCGCGTTTTCTTATGGTATGTGATGAAGCACCTCGGTCAATGGCTGAGATCCAATCAGCGTTTCTGGGATTTGTGAACAATCAGCCTGTGTATGGACCAACACCACAAATTGAAATGACAGCCAGCCCGCAGGATTGGAATACACGTCTGTTTTACTCCATAATCATCGATCGATTTGCTCGGAGTTCGGCATTCAATGGCACTGGTCTAGGTGCAGTCAATTACGATCCCTCTTGTCCATATGCCAGTCATGGTGGAACAATTCGTGGCGCGATCGAGCAAATAGAATACTTGCAGTCATTGGGAATAAGAGCAATTATTCTCAGCCCTGTGTATGTCAACGCTGCTGACGGCTACCACGGCTATCATCCCATCCACCTGTTGATGGTTGATCCACGTCTGGGTACACTCATGTGTCTGCGTGAGCTTGTTACTAAAGCTCATGAAGCTGACATCGCTGTGATTTTAGACGTGGTTAACAATCACATCGCAGATAGTATTCATTGGGAACAGTATGGGGGTCCGACCGGAGGGGAGTTCAAGTATTTGCAAGGTCATAACACCGCAGTGATGCCCTTTCCAATAGAAGTACAGAACACTTCGCTTTTCCACAGTCCTGAATACACCGATATGGTGAATCAAAGACTATTTGGCTTCCTGGAAGATTGGCGAACAGAGACAAGCTACGTTCAAAATCTACTGATTGAGCACCTCAAATACTGGATTGCGGAAACGGACATTGATGGCTTTCGATACGATTCGGCACGTCACATTGGTCTGGACTTTTGGAAGCCTTGCGTTGAAGAGATATCAAGGTACACTACCTACCTGGGGAAAAAGCAGTTTCTTCAGATAGCTGAACACGCTGGAAGCACTCACGAAGAATTAACAGGATACAATGGTGCGAAATTTTCTAATCAGATAGACTACCCAACGTATTATAACATCAAGCACTCTCTTGGTGATGGCAATTGGTTAAAGGGTTTAGCAGAGTATTTTTGTGGTTTTCTTGCTCCATCACAGGCATATCATGCTGGTTGGAAAAACAATATTATGTTCTTGGATAACCAAGACACAACTAGAATATTTCATGAGTTTTTGAGTCGTGTAGCACACCAAGATGATGCTCGAGTCCGTCTCCACTTTGCTCTAGCCTGCTTGATTCTAGGATCTCAAATACCTTCGATCTATCAAGGAACGGAGCAGGAGTTTTGTGGAGCACTAGGGAAGCATCAACGAGAGGATACAGGAGAGTGGATTGGGCATGATTGCTACGTGCGGGAAGATATGTTTGATAACCCTGCATGTGTTTGGCAGTTTGGTCCGATTAACCGAAAATATTTCGCTCCCTACAGCGAAACCCACCCAACCTTTGTATTGATTCGACAGTTGGCCGAAGTTAGATTTCAAAACAAACTCATTCAGAATGGAGTTCGCACTTTATTATGCTCTAGGAATAATGGTCTGTGGTGTGTACTTATTCACGATCCGGCTTTTGATCTGCCACTCTTTGTGGCTATGAACCTGGGATCAAAACCAGTATTTGAGAAAGCTTTAGAGATCCCGAATTGCTATGGTGAGTTCTGCGGAGTCGATCTGCTGATTGCCACGTCTGGTGGAGCATTCCATGTTGTCAAAGGTGGCATACAAATTCAACTTCCTGCATTCACTTTTGTTTTAGGGCAACTCTGTCGGGATGAAACATGACTTACGCAAGCAGGCTATATATAGTGCAGAACCCGCAGTTGTTTTGTCATATTTGTGCGAGAGTGGGCAAGGTAACGGGACTTAAAGCGGAATAGATGGAATTACATTGGAGGCTTTTATTATCAGAAAACTCGTACCAAAACTCTGGAAAGGTGCTTGTATATTGATGGATAACTATAGTATTCACAAGGGAAAAGAAATAGAAAAAGCCATTAACAAGGCGGGGGCAAAGTTAATATGTACTGTGCCTGCGTAAGTCCTGTAATATATAAAGAAGAGGAACGGGAAGGAAGATAGAAGTAGGAAGAAGGGCAGGACACGGATTTGGACACGAATATACGGATGAATTTAACTGTGCTTCCTTTCGTCTCCCCATCTCCCCCTCTCCTCATCTCCCTCTTTGCCCATCTATTATTCCTCAACTTTTTCAGTATTGCCGCCTTTGACCCAACCTTCGCGATTGCCATCCTCAACCCGAATTCGCTGCCACTCTTTGTCGGGCGACTCTTCCAAAACTACGACTCTTTCCTTGTAACCAACACCGCCAATGCGGTTCGAGTCTCGATTGCCACTATCCCGGAGAATTAAGCCGATCGGCTGAGTCACCATAGCTCGGTAAGCTCCCGGTTCCAGCGGTTGCGGAGACGGGGCATCGCTAGATGTAGAAACAGGGGTAGCCTGGGCTGTTGACTTGGGCCCAGCGCCGGCAATCTGAACAGGTGTTTTGTCGTTGGGAAAAACAGGTCTTTCGGGCAAAGTAGTTAGCTTAGCGGCAAAGTAAAGTGCAGCAGCCACGCTAGCACCTGCCATCAGGACGATCGCTAGCAGAAAACCTACTAAAAATTTGAAAACGCTATATACACTGTTCATATGAAGGAAGAAGGAAGAAGGAAGTTCGGCAACGGATTCGGTAACGGATGTAACGGATAAAAGTCAAGCGTGAAGTCGGAAGAAGGAAGCAGGAAACTGGGAAATTTCAGGCTTGGTAGGGTGACTCTGGGAGGAAAATTTTATCTTCTGTCAAATATCTTCGATCGACTAACCCTGAATCCGGCGGCTCAAACTGCCGTATCTAGAAGCAAGGCGAGCTTTCCCCGCAGCGGCCCAATCTTGGAGAAACTGGATTTGCTCTTGAGCCGTTCTGGCTAAGGGCACCATCTGACTAGCTGATTCTAAAATATCATCTGTCGTAAAGTCTCGATTTTGGCTAAACCCAATGTGCATGGCTTCAATTAAAGTTTGCTCGATTTCGGCCCCAGAAAAATCTGGAGTTTCGTAAGCCAAGCGCTCTACATCGTAATTTTTGATGCTGTGCGATCGCAGCCGCAACAAATGTACCTCAAAAATCGCCCGCCGTTCCTCCTGACTGGGCAAACCCACAAAAAATATTTCGTCAAACCTGCCTTTTCTCAGCATTTCCGGCGGCAAAGACTGGATGTTGTTGGCGGTGGCGACTACAAAAACCGGCGATGTTTTTTCGGCCAACCAAGTAATAAAAGTTCCGAACACGCGGCTGGTTGTGCCAGAATCGCCTTTACCGTCCAATCCCCCAAAACCCTTGTCAATCTCGTCAATCCACAGCACGCACGGCGCCAAAGCTTCCGCTAGCTGAATCATTTGTCTGGTGCGCGATTCCGATTCCCCGACTAATCCGGCAAACAAGCGCCCGACATCCAACCGCAGTAAAGGCAAATGCCAGTGGTGGGCGATCGCCTTTGCAGTTAAGGATTTTCCGGTTCCTTGAATTCCGACTAACAATAAGCCTCTGGGATGTGGCAAACCGTATTGGCGGGCTCGATCGGAAAAAGCACCGCCGCGCCGCAGCAACCATTCTTTGAGATTGTCCAAACCGCCGATATCGGAGATATTTTCGCGGGCTGGGTAAAAATCCAGAATTTGAGTTTGGCGAATTGTTTGGCGCTTTTCTTCTAAAATCAGTTCCGCGTCGTCGGGATGGAGTTCGCCTCTGGTGGCGATCGCCTTTGCCAAAACTCGGCGAATTCGTTCGATCGACAATCCTTGACAGGAGCGCACCGTTTCGTCCAGCAAACGCCCTTCTATGGCTTGTCCGGTAGCTCCTAACAGTCTTTCTACCTCAATTTTTATTTCCGCCGCCGCAGGCAGGGGAAACTCCAAAACTGTGATTACTTCGCTGAGGTCTTCTGGGATCGAAGTAATCGGAGATACGATGACAATATTTTTGGGCACAGATTTGAGGAGTCTAGCCAAATTCCGCAGCTTCCGGGAAATGGAGACATCTTCTAAAAAACGCTGAAAGTCACGCAAAATAAAGATTGCCGGCGCGGATGTCGGCAATTTTTCGAGAAATTCTAAAGCTTGTAGTGGGTTGCGTTTGCCAAAACCGGCATCGTTGGGATTGCCTTGGTAGCCGTCAACAAAATCCCAGATGTAGACGGCGCGAGAACCCTGTTTTTTGGCACATTGGGCGATCGCCACTTCTACGCGCTCTTCTTCCCGTGTGGGAATGTAAATTAGGGGGTAGCGCGATCGTAGCAGCAGTTCAAACTCGTCGCTAAAATTAGTCATTTGTCAGTTGTCAGTTGTTAGTTGTCAGTGGTTAGTGGTTAGTGGTTAGTTGTTAGTTGTTAGTGGTTATTAGCTAATGCCAACTGCCAACTGCCAACTGCCAACTGCCAACTGCCAACTGCCAACTGACTAAGGCAATTGCCGTTTCAGTGCTTCCAGAGACACCCAGCGACTGTCTGAGGTTTCTGAGCTTTCTGTATTTGCATCATCAGTTAAAGAAATTCCCGGACATTCAGTATCGCATAGCTGTTTGTGCGGCAGTTCCAAACACATTTGCTCGTACACCCAATCGCTGGGAGAGAAATAGCCACCAGGGGACAAATTTTCCACCAAATCTTCTAAATCAACTTCAAATTCTCCTGAACTTGCATCTGGCTGATTCGCTTTTTCTTCAAGCCAGATTAGTTCAGATGATTGGAGTTTCAAACGGTGATTGTATTGTTTCAAGCATCTGTGACAGGTGAGAGTAACAATTGTTTCTGCTTTCGCCTTCACCTCAAGATAATTCCCTTGGTGAGTCACTTGCAGTCGCCCCCGCACCGGAGTAAGAGTTTCTAAATCGGGGATAATTTCTTCAAAATCTATGACCTCTTTCCGCTCGGTTTTTGTGAGTAGATGAGGGATATAAATTGTCTCCATAATCGTCTTTCGCCGTTTTATTCTCGTCGTCTCAAGGCAAAAGTCAAAAGGAATAGCTAATTTTTGGCTTTTTCCTTTTTCCTTTTTCCTTTTTTCCCAGAAAGAATTGGTTTAAAGCCGGAAGCCTGATCGGGATAAATTAAAATCAGACTATTCATTACTCGAATCCTCTTCCTTTTAGGTAGAGGTCGCCCTCAAGCAGTCAACTGTCAACTGTCAACCTGTTTGCTGTCAACTGTCAACTGTCAACCTGTTTGCTGTCAACTGTCAACTGTCAACTGTCAACTGTCAACTGTCAACTGTCAACTGTCAACTGTCAACTGTCAACTGTCAACTGTCAACTGAACGTCAGCGCAGCCGCACTACCAAACGCCGATCGGCATCTTGTCCTTGACTGTAAGTTTCTATATCCTCACATTCGCTCAAAAAGCTGTGGACTTGACGGCGTTCTGCCGAAGACAGCGATTTGAGTTCAAATTCCACTCCCGTCGATCGGGCTTGATCTGCTGCGTACTCTGCCATCGATCGCAATTCCTCTTGGCGGCGGATGCGATAGCCATTTAGTTCAACTGTATAAGGAATTGACTCCTCTACTTCCTGGCCTATATTCTGAACCGTGTTACAGAGGTACTGAATCGCATCTAGTACATTACCGTCTGGCCCGACTAAGATAGCAACTTGTTCGGGAGTCAGATTGCTTTCATCTATTGTCATCCAATAGCAATCTTTTTGTTGTTCGCATACCACTTTTGAAGGAATTGCGGACAGTTGTAGCAATTCTTCTAACCATGCCTGTCCGCGCTGCATTTGAGAGTCTTTCATTGTTGTTAAAATCAAGCCTTTTTCTTAGAACGCTTGGGCTCAAAGGGAAGTGCATCTAATCCTTGTTCTTTTTGGGTTTTCGCCTCTGCTTCGTCCACTATTTTTTGCAGATTTTCGGGCAGCGGTTCTCTGGACAAAATAAACGATTGAACTGTTTGGAAGATGTTAGCAATCAGCATATACATCAACACGCCGGCGGGCAGCGGGAAGAACAAAAACATCCCTGAAAATATGACTGGCGTCAGTTTGTTAACTGTAGCCTGTTGGGGGTTGTCGTTTGGCCCTTGTGCTTGTCCTGAAAGGGTTTGGTTGATGTACAAACTGATGCCGAAGCCCAGGATCATTACCAAAATATCCCAGTGGATTGTACCGTCTGAGTCGATCGCGCCAACGCGGCCTAGAGCTTCAATAAACAGGAATCCTTTGTTAGTAGCCAATCCGGGGATTGTGCCTTGAACTGTGGCTTCACCGGGCGCTAAGGCCGTGATGTTGCCCTGTTCATCTACCTGGACAGTTTCTTCGCCTTTGATTACTTTCCAGTGTGGTTCAAAGTCGATTTCGCTCTTATTTTCTGCCGCTAGGGCTTTGAGAGGTTTGCCCTCTGGGGTTTGAAAATTAATCTTCGTTGTGTCGCCGACTGCGAGTTTGTCGCCGCCTGGAATTATGCCCACAACTGGAGCATGAAAAGTACCTGTGACGTAAATATTTTGGGGCGGTGTAGCAAAAGCTTGCGGTTGAACAGTTTCGATTTGTTCTTTCGGCAAAACTTGAACGTTTACGCTGTAATTTATGTCAGAAAATGGCGAACCCCTGAGCGTTGCGAACAGTGCAAATAGCACTGGCATTTGCAGTACCAACGGGAAGCATCCTGCTAGAGGATTACCAAATTCTTTGTATACTTTGCTCATTTCCTCCTGCTGTTTTGCAGGATTTTCTTTATAGAGTTTTTGAATTTGATCTACTCGCTCTTTCATCAATGGCTGCGCTACTTTCATGCGCCGCATATTGCGAAGAGAGCCTGCATTGAGAGGATAAAGAGCAAAGCGAATCACAAGCGTCAGAGCTACGATCGCTAAACCGTAGCTTGGCACGATCCCGTAGAAAAAATCTAGGATCGGGAGCATGAGGTTGTTGGAGAGAAACGAGATACCGAAATCCATTCGCTTTGAGTTAATTTAGGTGCTCTATGTTTGCTGTTGAGAACTATTTTTACCCGCTGAAGGCGAGCCGCCTCAATTTTTAGGGTTTTGTCTCTATCTTAGGACATTGCCCGTCGATCGACCGCCCGGTCTGCGGGTTTGTTGTAATGAGTTTGCCAATACTCGCACTGAATTGGGCCTCTAATCAGGGTGAAAGCGGTTCGGTTATTTAGCTTCGGCTGCGTTTGCTTTTTGAGCGGCTACGGGCAGTTTTTCGTTAATGTAGTCATACATTGCTCGAAATTTCGGCATAGCTCTGAGTTCCAAGCGGCTGCCATTTTTCATGGTGAGCACCATGTCTCCGTAAGTCCCGAAACCGCGAGGTACTGTGACGATTTTGACTATATCTGAGTAGATAACGTCTGTCTGATCGCCCCCCATCCAACCGCTAGTTACGGACACTCGGCGGCTCGTGATCCGATACCGCAGCCACAGAGCCCGGACAATTGCTCCTACTGCGAGGGGGATTCCCACCACAGTCAGCCCCAGGAGTAAATTGAGGATCAAGTCTCCCGGCGCGGGGCCGCCTTCATAATATACTTCCTCTCGAATTCCCATCTAGTACCTCGGCTTCTACCAACAACTGCTCTAATTCTTGCAGAATTTCTGCATAATTGCACTCTTGTGCGATCGGACGCACGACAATTACTAAATCCCACCCGAATTTTAATCGGGGCAATAGCTGTCGCAAAGCTGCCCGAATCTGACGCTTAATCCGGTTGCGGACTACAGCGCGTTTGCTGACTTTCAGGCTGATGGAAATGCCTGTGCGAGTGGGCTGCAAGGATTTTTCGGCTGTCGGTTTTGCAAATTCGGCGCTTTTTGGTTTACGCAGAGCTCTTAAGCTGAAATGGGCCGAGTTACGGCGCATTCCCTTGCGGTATACGGCGCTGAAGTCTTTTCGGTGCTTAAGTCGGTTTGTCTCGGGCAACATGGCGTAGGGCGATCGTTGAGGCCTCTCTACCTTGATGCAGTGCTAGACTGCAAGGCGGTGGCGACCTTTGCTGCGGCGAGCTTTGATTACCAATCGACCGGTTGCGGTACGCATTCTGGCGCGAAAACCGGATGTTCTTTTTCTTTTGCGGCTGGTTCCGTGCAGGGTTTGCTGTGTCATTTTGATTTCTCCCGGCTTGTTACTTTACTTTTGATTAATATTCACAATCTTCTAGTTTACCATAGAGTTGTTTTGTTGGCAATAATATTTTTCCGATTTGAATCGATCGCCACTAATCACAAAGCAACAACCCGTGTTCGAGCTGGTGGACGAGATTTCGGTTTTGTTTTCACTACCAGATACCTAACTTTTTAAGATGATATTGCAATCCTAAATCATTTGTGAATTTCTTACTCTCTCCCCTTGATAAGGGGAGGGTTGGGGTGGGGTAAAAAGTTTACGACTCCTGCAAGGATTGCTATATTGCAAGGGCGATCACCCTTAACCAAAACAAATCCAATCCCCCACAGCTCAAACTTCTCAAACTGCTCCAAGAAGTTGGGGATTTCTCCTGCTAATCGCCCTTAACCGAAACAAATCAAATGCCCGACTTCTAAATTCATCCGTGTATCCGTGTCAACATCCGTGTCGTGCCTGGGAGCATCAAAGATTCATTTGTCGGTTTAGGAAAGATTGACGATCGCCCGATCGATCAGTGGGCAAAACAGTTCTCCATCGGCCTTGTGAAATCCCCTCGACAGCTAGATATCGGATTTCAGCTACCAGCGGGGGCAATACGTCTTGCACTTGTGTACCTGAGTCTGTCAGTCAAATGCGACGATCGCGAGTGTCTCTCTCGCGGACTAGGCCTGTTTTTTCCATGCGATCGATCGCGCCTGTCAGCGTCCCGCCTACCTGTTGCAGTTTGTCGCCAATGCTGGAAGTCGGCAAACCGTCTTGTTGCCACAAGCAGCACCAGCCAGGGAAAAGCGGTTAGCCAAAAGGATGCCAGCAGGTTTTTTTGGCGATCGACTGCTACCCTAAAACCGGAAATCCGCCCTCTGCCGGATATGTTAACAATTCTTATTGTTCTTAAACTAGAAAGGGTAAATCTACTTTCCGATCAGAATTTATGTTGCTTCCAGCCGACCAACGCACCAAGTTAGACGACACCGACGACACTTTATTCTACTCCGCTCCCCGGTTTGTGACTCACGTAGACGATGGGTTCATTCAGCAACTAACCGATTTGTATCGGGAACGCCTGAAACCGAATACTCGGATTTTTGATATGATGAGCAGTTGGGTTTCTCACTTTCCCGACGAGATGCAATTTGCCCATGTCGAAGGGCACGGCATGAATGAAGAAGAGTTGGCAAAAAATCGCAGACTGAATCATTATTTCGTGCAGAATTTGAACGCAAATCCCAAATTGCCGCTGCCGGATGCAGAGTTTGACGCCGTTGTCAACTGTGTTTCGGTACAGTATTTGCAGCACCCGGATGCGATTTTTGCCGAGATTCACCGGATATTGAAGCCTGGTGGCGTAGCAATCGTAAGCTTTTCCAACCGGATGTTTTATCAAAAGGCGATCGCGGCTTGGCGGGAAGGTTCGGAGGGCGATCGGGTAGAATTAGTCAAGGGTTACTTTGATTCTGTCAAAGGAGCGAATATACCCGGATTTAGCAAGCCGGAAGTAATTGTTCGCAAGCCTAACTTGCCGAGTTTTATGCAAATGCTGCGAATAGGAAGCGGCGATCCATTTTATGCGGTAGTTGCTTACCGCCAAAGTTAGGATTTTTGGGCAGTAAGGACTTTAGGTGGAGATTGAAAGCACTAAAGTCCTTACTACAAACCGATCGAAAGCTATGTTTTTTACGTTAGGATATATTTAATATTTGCTCCTAAAATATGGAAAACCAACTTTTGCAGCGCATCACACTCGATCCAAATATCTGTCACTAAAAACCTTGTATTCGCGGTCTCCGATATCCAGTAGAGTTGATTCTTGAATTACTTAGTTCTGGTATGAATGCTAAAGAAATTATAGATGACTATGACGATTTAGAACATGAGGATATTCTAGCTGCTTTGCTATTTGCAGCGCGACGGACTCAAGTGAAAAGCATATACTGAGTATTGTAGTTCATTAGCAATCATAAAGTAGGGTAAAACCTTGATATGAAACCATACCAGCAAATAGCGATCGATGAATGCGGCGAACCTTTAGTCCCGATTCCACCAGAACATTTTGCCTTTCAAATTCCGCACCCCTATCAAAAGTTGGGTGCACCCTATGACAACAGCAAAGCAGATTCGCCTTACTATTTGCGGCAAGGAGTTGTAGATAGTTTAATCGCCGCTCAAACCCAGTTACAACAAAATTATCCCAAGTGGAAAATTCTGATATTTGACGCTTATCGGCCGGTGGAAGTCCAGCAATTTATGGTAGATTATACTTTTAATCAAATTGCCGTAGCTCAAGGGTGTGAATTTCCGGTTTCCGAAGACAAACGCCAAGTGATTATAGAACACGTATATCAATTTTGGGCAGTGCCGAGCCTCGATCGCGCGACGCCTCCCCCTCACAGTACAGGTGCTGCTTTAGATATAACTTTAGTCGATGAAAATAATCGGCGAATTGCTATGGGTTCTCCGATTGATGAAATATCAGAACGTTCTTATCCCGATTATTTTGGTAATAGGAATCACGCACCAGAACAGCAATATCACCGTCACAGGCAAATCTTAAAAAATGCGATGATAAATGCGGGTTTTCAGCAGCATCCTAACGAATGGTGGCATTTTTGTCTGGGCGATCAGATGTGGGCTTGGTTGACAAATCAAAACAATAGTGGTAGTCAATTGATTGCTCGATATGGCCGCTATTAAAAGGGTACGCAATAAAATCTGGACTGGCGCACTTGCAACCTTAAGAAAGGGGTTTTTTGACAAAAAAACTCAGCTTTTAGCTGCTTCCTGTGGCAATAAACCTGGTTTCTGACACTCTCTGCCTCCCGCACTATAAAAGCTCGATCGGCATAAATAATTTGTATCATAAGACACGACAACTATTGCCAGCAGGGTAGCGGTGGTTTAAAATCAACGAGAGCGAACAAGTGCAGGCAATAGTTGCCAGCACCGCAAACCCTAAAGGATAACTCAGAGTTCACCAAATGAAAGCACTCATCCTCTCTGGCGGTAAAGGAACACGCTTGCGTCCCCTCACCTATACGGGTGCTAAGCAGTTGGTTCCTGTAGCAAATAAGCCGATACTGTGGTACGGAATTGAAGGAATTGTGGCGGCTGGGATTACGGATATTGGGATTATTATTAGTCCCGAAACCGGGGAAGAGGTGAAGACGAAAACAGGAGATGGATCTCGCTTCGGTGCCAAAATTACTTATATCTTGCAAGCAGAGCCGGCAGGGCTCGCTCATGCGGTAAAAGTTGCCAGACCATTTTTGGGCGATTCTCCGTTTATTATGTATTTAGGAGATAACTTAATTCAGAATCAGTTAGATCCATTTTTAGAGATTTTTAACAAGCAGAAACTAGACGCTCTGATTTTGCTGCGTCCCGTTCCCAATCCCTCTGCTTTCGGGGTTGCAAAAGTTGATGAGAAAGGAAGAGTTTTGCAGTTAGTAGAAAAACCACAAGTTCCGCCATCGAATTTAGCACTGGTGGGGATTTACTTTTTTGCTCCTAGTATTCATGAGGCGATCGATCAAATTCAACCTTCGCCCCGGGGCGAACTCGAAATTACCGATGCCATTCAACAGCTCATCAATCAGGAAAAACACGTAGACGCCTGCAATTTAGAAGGTTGGTGGCTGGATACGGGGAAAAAAGACGATTTGCTAAGTGCAAACCAAATCATTTTAGATAGCTGTATCGTAGCTTCAACTGAATTAAAAGTAGATGCCAAAAGTCAAATTATCGGGCGAGTGCAAATAGGAGAAGGAACGGAGGTAATTAATTCTACAGTTCGCGGGCCGGTGGTAATTGGGGAAAATTGCCGCATTGAAAATTGCTTTATCGGGCCTTACAGCAGTATTGCCGATCGCGTGACGATGATTGATGCTGATATCGAACACAGTGTAATATTGCAAGGGGCGAAAATAGTTGGCATTCACCAGCGAATTGTTGACAGCGTGATCGGGCAGCGAGCTCAACTAACCAATGCGCCGGCTCGTCCAAAAGCTCTGCGGTTTATGATTGGTGATGACAGTCAAATTGAGTTAGCTTAAATTGAGATATTGCCAATATCGGAAGCAATAATCCTGATTTAACAAGAGATAAATTTTCTTGTGGGCAGTAGGGGTTGGGCATCCTGCCCGCCCTGGAACAGGCAAGATGCCTGTTCCACAATTAATTACAATTATTCACACAGCAAAGCTGCCTGTTCACAATTAGTTAAAATGATTGAAACAGCAAATATGCCTGTTCCATAATAAGTCATAGTAAGTTATATAAAGGAGAGGAAAGTTTGCAGTACGAAGAAATACCAACTCAACAGATAATACATAAATTGCGACAAACTTTGGAGCCGCGAATTGGTATTGCACAGCCGCCCCTGTTGGGAACAGAAAATAGTGCGATCGCCCAAAATGAAGATGACGAAGACATCGCCCTTTTAAAGGCAGGTTTCGACATTTATAACATCCCCATTACCTCTTACCAAAGGCAACTCGGTTCCGCAGTCATCGTCGTTAGGAAAATAGTCCGAAAATTGCTCAGGCCCGTACTCGAACGTCAAGTTATTTACAATTTCGCTAATACCCGGGTCGTGCATACATTAAGCACACAGTTGCAAAAATTGCAAGAAAATCAACAAACTCTCTTTGAAAAAATTGAATCGGAATTCAGCAGCGAATATCCCGAAGTTACAGCACAGCTTGAGACTCAACAAAGAGCGATCGCCACTTTTCAGTCTGAAATAGAGCAAATTAAAGCAGTGCAGCAGCAACATACTGCTATTTTAGAGATGATTACCGCTCAATTGCGCGATCGACCGTAATAAAACATTAAAAATGACCCACAATAATTTGGTCACAGACCCCCGATTTATTCGCGAGAGCAATGCTTCAATGCTTCAATCAAAAATAGAAAATTATTCAATTATTCAATCGAAAATCTAAAATATAAAATCCAAAATCGAATGACCACACTGCCCATATGTTCGTTAATTATAGTCAACTATAACGGTCTGCGCCACACGAAAGATTGCTTAAAATCTCTACAAAAACTTGCGTATCCCGAATCGCAACTCGACTTAATTGTAATTGATAATTGTTCTCAAGACGATTCCGTTACTTCCCTGCGCGAACTATTTCCAAAAGTTCGGATTTTTGTCAACTCCGCCAACAACTTTGCTAAAGCCCTCAACCTTGGCATCAGCGAAGCAAAAGGGCAATACATCGCATTTCTAAATAACGATGCTACCCTTGACAGTCGCTGGTTAGAGATTCTTGTAAAACGGCTAGAAACTAATAAAAAAGTAGGTGCGACTAGCGGCAAATTGTTGTTTAAAGACGGGCGAATTAACAGCGCAGGTATTCAGCAATTACCTAATTTTTATTGGCAAGATGTCGGCTTTGGCGAGAAAGATTCGGGACAGTACGATACAGAACGGGAAGTCGAAGGGCTTTGTTGGGCGGCGGTGCTTTTTCGGAGAGAATGTCTGGAAGATGTCGGGCCAATAGATGAAGATTTTGTGATGTATTTTGAGGATGTAGAGTTTGCCAAACGCTGCCACAAACGCGGTTGGAAAATGCTTTATACTCCCGCCGCCATTGCCCATCACGAGTATCGGGGTTCGAGTAAAGGAAGCAAACTTACCGAGTATTTCTGCAATCGCAATCGGTTTTTGTATTTGGCAAAACATGAACCGTTGCAATTAGTCAAAGGAATTCATACTTCGGATTTTTTTAGTAACAAGCAGTACGATTTGCTGTTCGAGAGTTTATTTGTAGCGATTAAAAAACTTCTAGATTATCAGAAACCAGAAATAATCGAAACTGTATTGCCACAGTTGTCGGAAAAGTTGGCGGTGATTTACAGTCGGATGAAGATCGATCGCATTTTATCTCGGTTACAGGTGGTTCGGGGCGATCGCAAAATGTCGATCGCCATTTACGATCACGGACTACATTTTATTGGTGGCGGTCAAAAATACGTCGCTACCATCGCCTCGCTGCTACAAAATGAATTTGAGATTACTTTTATCGCCAACAAACCAGTTGCTGTTTCCGACTTAGAATCGTGGTACGGACTCAACCTTTCAGGATGCAAAATTAAAATTATGCCCTTGGCGTTTTACGAGAAACGCGGAATGCAGTGCATCGATTCCAGCATCATCGTGGAAGATATGGAAAATCCCTTTGATGAAATTGCCAGAGAAAGTAAAAACTACGATATTTTCATCAACGCGAACCAACTGGAAAAAGTGAAACCACTGTCGCCAATCTCAATATTTTTCTGCCACTTTCCCAATACCTTCCGCAACCGTCACTTTGCTGTCGATGACTACACTTTCATTATTGCCAACAGTCAATTTACTGTTAAGTGGTTGGAGAAACGCTGGAACCTACAGCCAACTTTTCTGCTTTATCCGCCCGTAGAAATGGCAACAGTTAAAGTGCCGAAAGAAAACCTAATTTTGGCTGTGGGACAGTTTGAAGCTGGGGGAACAAAAAAGCAAATTGAACTAATTAAAGCTTTCCGCAGTTTGCTAGGAGATTATCCCGAAGAATTTCAAGGATGGCGGCTAATTTTAGCCGGCAGCAGCATTCCGAAAAATCCTTATTTAAAGACGGTTCAGAATTTATTGAAGCAAGATTCAAGGGCGATCGAACTCAAAGTCAATGCTGACTTCGATGAGGTAAAATCACTTTATGCTAGAGCGAGCATATTTTGGCACGGCTGCGGTTTGGGTGAAGTCAATCCTCAAAGATTTGAACATTTCGGGATGGCGACTGTGGAAGCAATGCAAAATAGTTGTGCTCCGATTGTTTTCAACGGTGGCGGCCAACCGGAAATTGTCGAACATGGGCGATCGGGCTTTTTGTTCAATACCGTTGAGGAACTGTGCCAGCATTCACATCAACTAATTGTTAATCCTGATTTGCTAGCAGAACTTCAAGCTGGTGCACAGCAACGCAGTCAGAACTTTAGACTTGCACGTTTCGATAAAAAAGTCAATAGTTTTTTTGAGATTATTCACCAAGAGTATGCTACAATTCGGCTGCCAAATCCTGCCGATATAGCTCAAATGCTCGATCGAACTTAAGAAACGTAGACGGCGGTTGAAACCGCGCCTACACAAACGATGTCCGCCTCCGCGGACTGAAGAAAACAACGTATTTTAACCGCCCGTTCTTCAACCCGCGGAGGCGCGTGAGTGTTTGTATAGACGCGATTTCAACCGCCTGGTCTTCTTCCAATTAAAGTTTATTTTTACTCAAAGCGTGTCTAATCAACTGTTAATCAATTTGTCTTTCATAACTCCCGAACCAACGGGAATCGCGACTTATGCCGCTAATCTCTTTCCCCAACTTCAAAAATTAGAACCAACATTACTTACTTCCCAGCAAATTGACGATTATACTTGTTATCAAATCCCAGACAACATCAGACCGGATCGAGGCCCGAAAGGACAAATCAACAGACTGCTGTGGACTCAATTTAACTTACCTAAAATTTACAACCAATTGCAGTCAAGCCTGATATTTTCTCCAATTCCCGAAGCGCCTTTGTATTCAAGATGCCGCTACATCGTCACAGTTCACGATTTAATTCCTTTGCGATTTCCCCGACGGTTTTCTCGTTTAACAGCTTATTTTCGCTACTACATACCGCAAGTTTTACGGCAAGCGGAACACATTATTTGCGATTCTGAAGCAACGGCGACAGATGTTGCTAATTTTTACCAAATTCCGCGTCAAAAAATGACCGCAATTCCCCTAGCTTGCGATAATATTAATTTTAGATATCTCGACTTGCCAGCTAAAAATTATTTTCTTTATACCGGCAGACACGATCCTTACAAAAACTTGGAAAGATTAATTGCTGCATTTGCGAGTTTAGCCGATCGCGCAAATTACGAATTGTGGCTAGCTGGGCCTCCAAATGCCTACACACCGCAATTGACAGCACAAGTTGAAGAATTAGGTTTACAATCTTTGGTAAAGTTTCTCGGTTACGTTCCCTATTCTCAATTGCCCGTACTGATGAATCAGGCGATCGCCCTAGTTTTCCCTACACTTTGGGAAGGATTCGGCTTACCAATTTTAGAAGCAATGGCTTGCGGCACACCCGTCATCACATCCAACCTATCATCGATGCCAGAAGTAGCCGGAGATGCCGCATTATTAGTCAATCCTTACAGCGTCGGAGAAATAGCCGAAGCCATGCAAACAGTAGCCACAGATTCAAAAGTGCGATCGAACTTAAAAACTGCTAGTTTAGCCAGATCATCTCAATTTAGCTGGAACAAAACCGGAAAAGCAACCGCCAACATCTTACAACAATACCTTTAAATCTTCCCTCTCTTCCTCTCTGCGCCCTCTGCGCCCTCTGCGGTTAATAAAAAAAATCCCACCCAAAAACCGCAATCTACATATTATCCCATGCCCAATCCCCAATCCAACCTGCTAATCAACCTTTCCTTCCTAATTTCCAAACCAACCGGCTTAGCCATCTACGCCAAAAACCTATTTCCCCACCTAAAATCCCTCAATCCCACATTACTAACAGCAGAAAAATTCCCCAATAGTAACTGCTACCAAATCCCCGCCAATCTAACACCCGAACAAGGAACCAAAGGACACATCAACCGATTGCTGTGGACACAAACCCAACTCCCCAAAATTTACAAACAGCTAAAATCTAACCTGTTATTTTCCCCAATTCCCGAAGCTCCTTTATTTGCAGGTTGCCGCTATATAATTACAGTACATGACTTGATAGCGCTGCGATTTCCCCGTCGCTTTGATCCTCTGACACCTTACCACCGCTACTACATTCCCCAAGTGCTGCGACAGGCTCAACACGTCATTTGCGACTCTGAATCAACTGCCAAAGATATCGCTAATTTTTGCAAGATTCCTACTAATTTAATTACGCCAATTTTCCCTGGATATGATACCAGCTTTTTCCGTTTTCTAGACTTACCAACAAGCAATTATTTTCTTTATATCGGTCGCCACAATCCTTATAAAAACGTGCAGCGAGTTGTAGCAGCCTTTGCTGCTTTGCCTCATAATTCCGAGTACGAATTGTGGATAGCAGGTTCCGAAGACAAACGCTATACGCCGCTGCTGAAGGCGCAGGTTCAAGAATTGGGATTGGTCGATCGAGTAAAATTCCTAGATTACCTCCCCGCAGCCGACTTGCCCAAAGTCATCAACCAAGCGATCGCCCTGGTTTTTCCCAGTCTTTGGGAAGGATTCGGGCTCCCCGTGCTCGAAGCAATGGCCTGTGGCACTCCTGTTATCACCTCTAATCTGTCTTCAATGCCGGAAGTGGCGGGGGACGGCGCACTATTAGTTAATCCCTACAGCGTCGAGGAAATTGCCGCTGCTATGCAAGAGCTTGCAGTCGATGCCAAAGTTCGATCGCACTTGCGGGAGCTCGGTTTGGCAAGAGCAAAACAATTTAGCTGGGAAAAAACAGGCCTGGAAACTGCTGCTATTCTCGATCGATATCTTTAACGAAGGAAGAGGGAAGAGGGAAGAGGGAAGAAGGAAGAGGGAAGAGGGAAGAGGGAAGAGGGAAGAAGGAAGAGGGAAGAGGGAAGAGGGAAGAGGGAAGAAGTCAGTAGGTAGATCAATGCCCCATGCCCCATGCCCCATGCCCAATTCCCACTCCCCCTGACAGCCTGAGTGAGGGACTGTAGCTCCTTTTACTTATTGATACCCAACTGATCGCCGCGCTTGTACTGCTGATAAGCAGCAAAAAACAGCCCCGCCAGAGTAACAAAGATTAGACCCAGAACAATACCTGAAAGCAGCGGTTCTACCATGAGATCTCCTTAACGTTAAGATTTAACAACCTATTTTTAATATTACCAGCAGTTATACAGATGAAATTTCACAAAAGCGCCCTTCCGGGGGTCTAAGAGCTTGCTCTCCCCGCTGCGAACGATTAAGCTATGTTATGAGAAATAAATTTTCTTGTAGATACTATTTTTAATTGAACTCCTTTGAATAACCAACTTGCCAGGAATGAAATTAAAAACCCGATCGAGCGACTTGCCATATTTGCGCTAGCGGTGTTGCTTGCCATCATCTTGGCGACGCTCGCAATTCGTCAGTTTCAAGTCGCCGATCCTTACGTCAAAAGCGTACTATCCCTCACTGGCAACCCGTTTCAGGGTTCCGCCATCTTTCAAATGAACTGTGCGGGGTGTCACATATCCGTTTCAGACAGTCAAGTCGGGCCCAACTTGCACGGAGTGTCCGAGCGCAAATCCGAATTCGATCTGATCCGGCAAGTCACCAGCGGGCAAACCCCACCAATGCCGCAGTTTCAGCCGAGTCCGCAAGAAATGGCCGACTTGCTGAAATATCTCGAACAAATTTGACCAAAGAAGGGGAACGGAATTCGTTCCCCTTCTTTGGCAGAGCCTCGAAACCCATGCTTCGAGGCTCAGCTTCTCGGTAGTGCATCTCTGTTGGGACGAGAGGCAAGTGTAGGATCGGTTGCAACTGCCGAGTTTTATCTGCCGACTAAACCAGCAAGCTAAAACTCTGAGCCGATAACTGGATCGGCTGCACGCCCGTCAGTATAGCCAAAATCTCGTTGCTGCCAGCGATTCCGATCGCCGTCGAGCCATTAGTTTCGGTCAATGACAGTTGATTGAAGTCCAAGCCTCCCACCAAGTTGATCGAATCAACTCCTGCGGTGAAGTTGATAATGGTGTCAATTCCTCCGCCCGCTGACAAGACAAAGCCATTGCTGCCACTGCCGCCGACGAGGGTATCGCTGCCAATGCCACCAAAGAGCAAGTTATCGCCGCTGCCACCAAAGAGCAAATCATCACCGCTGCCGCCAATTAAGGTATTGTTACCGTCATCGCCGCAGAGAGTGTCATTGCCTTGATCGCCAAATAGCACATCGTCGCCAGCGCCTCCCAAAATTACGTCATCGGCTTTGCCCCCGTACAATAAGTCATTGCCTTCGTCGCCAGAAAGAGAGTCATTGCCACGATTGCCATAAATCGTATCGTTACCGCGATCGCCAAAAATCAGGTCAAAGCCTTTGCCACCGAAGAGAGTATCGTTATCGATGCCTCCGTAGACAGTATCGTTGGCCATATTGCCATTGATGTAGTCGCCGCCCCCTCGGCCAAAGATCAAATCGTTGCCGCCCAATCCGAAGATAGAGTCACTGCCGGTACTACCCACGATCGTATCGTCGCCGTTAGGGCCATTGCTCACATTACCCGCTGAAGAAGTGCCGGGCTCATTCGGAGTAGCGATCCTGGGGAAGTTCTCAGGGCAAACCAAATCTGTCGGTACAGGTGCAGGCGTCGGCGTCGGTACAGGTGCAGGCGTCGGCGTCGGTACAGGTGCAGGTGTCGGCGTCGGTACAGGTGCAGGTGTCGGCGTCGGTGCAGGTGCCGGTGTCGGCGTCGGTGCAGGCGTCGGCGTCGGTGCAGGTGCAGGTGTCGGCGTCGGTGGTGTCGGCGGTGCCGGTGCAGGTGTCGGTGTCGGTGTCGGCGTCGGCGTCGGCGTCGGGAAGTTCCCGAAGTTGATGTCGCTGACAATAGCGCCCGAAGTTAGGGTGATGTCGGCGGGGTCGGCGGTGCTTTGGGTGAACCCAGTTTGGTTGACTTCCCGGACACGGTAGGTTCCCGGCGTTAGGTTCGCGAACAGGTAGTTGCCGCTGTTGTCTGTGGCAGTAGTAACAGGAGCAGGAGCAGTTCCAGCTACGACATTGGTTAACTGAATTTGGAAATTGGGTAAACCCGGTTCTCCAGCATCCTGAGTGCCATTGTTGTTGCTGTCTCGGAACTTCAGACCTCGGATCGCCCCAGGTTGCGGCAGGAAGTTGCCGAAGTCAATGCCCGTGATGTTATCGGAGGGATTAACCGTAACGGGGGCGGGGTTGGGGGTCGTCTGCGTCCAGCCGTTTTGCTGGACTTCCCTTACCTGGTAAGTACCTGCGGGTATATCTCGGAGAGTGTAGTTGCCCGCTGCATCGGTGATGGTAGTCGGTTCGCCCTGCTCAAAGATGCCATCGGGATTGATACTGTCGAGGAATATTTGCCAGTTACCTAGCCCCAATTCTCCGGCATCCTTAACGCCGTTGTTGTTGAGGTCATTGAATTTTTGACCGCTGATCGTGCTCGACTGGAAGTTGCCGAAGTTGATATTAGCGATGTCTTGACCGCTGGTGACAGTGATGTCATCCGGGTCGGGGGTAGTTTGCGTCCAAGTAGGCTGCAAGACTTCCCGCACCTTGTAGGTTCCTGCTGACAAATCGAGGAATTGGTAGTTACCGGCGGCATCGGTGAGGGTGTTCGGTTCTGCGGTGTCCAGAGTGCCGTTGCCGTCAGTATCGAGGAATATTTGCCAGTTGGGCAGTCCTGTTTCTGCTGGCACATCTTGGATGCCATTGTTGTTGAGATCGTTGAATTTGAGCCCGCTAATCGTGTTCGGCTTGAAGTTGCCGAAATTGTTGTTTTGGGAGTCGGTACCGCTAGTGACGGCGATCGTAAAGGCGCCGGAAAGAGTAGGCGTAGCTGCATTGACGGGGGGCACAGTTTGCGTCCAGCCTGTTTGTGGCACTTCCCGCACTGTATAAGTGCCGGCTGGCAGGTTGGTGAACTGGTAGTTACCGGCGACATCGGTGACAACGGCGTTGGTGCCTGTTTCTGCTGGTACTTGGTCTTGCACGCCGTTGTTGTTGGCATCCAAGTAAATTGTCCAGCCTCCTAGCGGTGGTTCTGCTGGGGCATCTTGGATGCCATTTTTGTTGAGGTCATTAAATTTGAGGCCGCCGATTTTGCCCAACTGGAAGTTGCCAAAGTCTTGAGCCGTAATGTTTGTGCCGCTGACCGGGTTAATGGGATAAAAAGTCGGGCCGGCGGTTTGTGAGAAACCAGTTGGCACGTCTTCTCTCACAAAGTGCCGACCGCTGCCGACATTGGCAAAGCTATAAGTACCAGCCGCCGCTGGCGCTGTCCCGGTAACTTGAGAGGCAATTTCCGCGTCACCCGTATCTAAAGTGCTGTTATTGTTAGTATCTTTGAACAAGCGAACGGTAGTGCCGTTAAGGGGAGTGTCGTCAGCAGAGAAGCCGTTGCCTGTGAGGTCGGTGAATTTGGTGCCGCTAACGGTGATGTTTTGGAAAACGCCGAAGTTTTGACCGGTGACGGGAGTACCGCTTTGGGAACTAACGAGAATTGCGGCAGCGGGGAAAGAGATGCTGGAGTTAGCTGGGGCAGTGGCTTGTATCAGGTAATTGCCGGGGCCGATATCCGAGAATGTGTAATCTCCCGCTCCCGCAGTGGTTTGTGCAGTGCCGACAACAGTATCTGTGCCGACTTCTAGCGTGCCGTTGGCGTTGGTGTCTTGGTATAAGTTAACGGTGATGCCGTTTAATACGGTGTCATCGGGCGTGAAGCCGTTGCCCGCGAGATCGGTGTAGGTTTTGCCCGCGATCGATGTTTTCTGGAAATTACCGAAGTTGGCACCCGTGACATTAACAATACCCGTATTTGCCGGAGTCGGGCCGAGGGTCTGCACCCAAGCAGTCGCAGGCGTTCCAGCGGGGGGCGCTTCTGTAATCGGAGTATCTGTTTTTACGTCGCGGATGATGTAAGTGCCGTCGGCTGCGGTAGTAGCGCTCTTCGTGCCTACAGAAATCACCCAGCCCGGAAGACCTGGTTCAGTCGCCGCGGCACCTTGCAGGCTATCCCCGTTAAGGTCGTTGAATTTAAGGCCTGTGACGATCGGGCCGTATTCATAAGCACCGATATCAACACTAGCGCCGATCGTCCGGGGAAAGCCAGCACCCCGCTGGTCAGTCGCGCCCGCAGCAGCCGCAGCGGTGGCGTCGCCGCCATCGATCGCCGGATTAGGAGTCGCAGTGCTGTCCGCCAAAGCATAAGTTACGGGAACCGCTGTAGCCTCGTTCAATCCTGCGGTAGGGGCGATGACATTTGCTAGAGGAACTGTCAGTTGCTGGGCGACAGGTAAATTGCTGCCAGCAACGTTCCCGATCAAATTGTTGATACTGGTGGCGGCGAAAGAGGTTCCGAACACGTCGTCGGGACTTGCGCCGCCCAGATTACCTGCGACGATCGAATTTCTCAGATCCACAATACCGCCGTTAGTAGCAATACCCCCGCCCACAGCAACAGCAGGAGCAGTAGCAGTAGCAGTATTAGCAGTAATCGTGTTGTTAGTCAGAGTTGCAGTAGCGCCGCTGTTGACAAAAATCGCGGCCCCCGCGCCCTGGCCCGGTGTCGCCCCCGCACCGACAGCCGCGCCTCCCGTTGCTGTGTTGCTGAACAAAGTGCTGTTGTTCAGGGTCAAACTGCCAGTATTAACAAAAATGGCACCTCCCAAACCAGCACCGCCGCCGCCGCCGGTTGGGCTGCCGACGCCGCCCGGGGTGAAAGCTCCGACTGTCGTGCTGAGTCCGCCTGCGGTACCGAAGCCGCCGCCTCCTCCGAAGCCACCGACACCGCCGTTGCCCCCAACACCGCCACCGCCGCCGCCTCCTCCTCCTCCGAAGCCGCCAGCGCCGCCAATGCCCCCAGGACCGGTTGCACCTACTGCGCCAGCGCCTGCGACGCCACCAGCGCCGCCAGCGCCGCCGCCGCCACCCCCTCCTCCGAGGCCACCAGCGCCGCCAGCGCCGCCAGCGCCGCCGGGGCCGCCGTTAGTGCCACCAGTACCAGCGCCGCCCGTACCGCCAGCGCCGCCGGGGCCGCCGTTAAGACCGGTACCTGGCAATCCGCCACTGCCCGCGCCGCCGTTGCCGCCCGTACCGCCCGTACCGCCCTCAGCGCCGATGCTTGGCAAGCCGGTGAGGCCAGTTTGACCGGGGCCACCTGCAGAAACGAAGGGAAACAGACCTGCAAAATCGGTGTTGCCGCCCGGGCCTGCGACTGCGGGAGCGACGGGGGGCGCGCTGCCCGCGCCGCCCGTCGCGCTGTTGCCAGTAAATGTCACGCTGTTAACTGTGACAGTGCCACTGTTAATAAATAGTGCGCCTCCCATGCCGGCTGCACCGCCACCGCCACCTGTGCCCGCAGCGCCTGTAGAGATGCCACCGGTAATTGTCAGGTTGGAAAATGTAACTGGGGTAGTGGCGCTGTCGATGAAGAAGCCCCGGTTATTGCCGAGATTTAGGGCGAAACCCCCGCCGGTAAAGGTGATAGGGGTGGAAATCCTGGGCAGAACCTGTCCGGGCCCGAAGGTGATGTTGCCTGTGATGGCAATCGTGTCTGCATTGGGCAAAGCGTTAGCCAGAGTTATCGCATCCCGCAGTTCGCCAAATGTGGCGACTAAAACGCCGCTGTAAGCTTCTCTCGCCTCAGCCGAAAATGCCAAAGGTGTTTCTATTTTGCCCGTAGTCACTTCCAGCACCCAGTCTCCACCCAGTGCCGCACTGCCGGTCAAGTTATCGGAAGCGGCAATATTTGCCCCGGTGAGCTGGCTCAGCCTTTGGACGAAGGCGACACCTGCTTCTGTGGCGGCGACGTTGCAACCGTAAAGTAGAATTTCCGGTTTAGCTGTAATTGAAGAGTTCGAGTTTGCTTCGGCTGCTGGCAAAGCAAACCATGTTTCTAAATAATTGCGGTAGCTTTCAATGTTGCTGAGATTAAGCTCTGTGCCCCCCAGTTGCAAGCTGGCGGCTGCGCCGTGAGACAAAATGTGGACGGCTGCAATGTTTTTCCGCTGTTTGAGTGTTTCGCCGATTTGCTCGATGCCGTCGCGATCGCCCTTGAGAATAATAACTTCTGTATCTGGATTTACAGTTTCTGTTAAGCTTGCCCAATCTGTAACTTGTGAATCTGCAAAAACTATCTGGTGTTTCGGTTCTTTATAAAGTTCCACGATTAAATTCCTCTGGTACACGCACACATCAAATTCATATCACAAACCCCGCACACCAGCGATCGAGCTTTTTCCTGCGTCGGTGCCGATCGTTAGCGAAGCCGCCTCCTACGGGGACTGCGCCAACTCACAGGATCGCCCTTAATTTTTATCAATCAAAAAATATTGACAAAAACTTTTTTTATGCTTTACCAGCATAAATGACTTAGTTTGATTGTTTAGAAGTTTTAAAGGGGGATATTGTTCCGGCTGTTACAAAAATCTTTGAAAAGAGTTGCGTGCTATTTTTGAATTTCCCAAAGATGGAGAATATACCAGATTTGATAAAAATTGTCAATCTAATAATTAACTGAGGGCGATCGATATTTGTTAATCAAGAGTCATCAGTCACGGTTATTAGCTGTAAGCTGATATTATTAGGTAGTTGTTGGCTGCTGAAGGATCTGTATGTGCGATCGTCTTCTGCAAGCTTCGCTAACGAACAACCCCAATCAAATTGGTTGGTAGTAAGGAATGCAAGTCCTCTGAGTTTTATGAAGGCTTGCATTCCTCACTAGAACCTTGATAACGGTTATTTTACAGGAATAGATAGGCTGACTCATGACTAACATTCCTGGAGACTATTAGACTCAATAAACCGCGAAGAGGAAAGAAAATTCTGCTTTGCAGTCCAGAATCTTAACTCCTCTTCCCGGTTTCTGCCTCCTGGAGTGACTAATTACCAAGTTTCTTCATCGGGATTATTGGAATTGCTCCAGATTTCCACATCTAAATCATTGAGATAAATCAGAGCCGTTTCAATCTGTTTACTTGTACCGTTAAGTTCCAAGTCAAACCAACCGTCATCTAAAGTTTTAACACCCAACAAAGCGGCATTAAAATTTACCGTCAAACCGTATTCAGAAATCAGGTGAGAAATGACAGGTTCCTGATGGTATTCTTTAGGAATACGAATGCGAATGCGGGTTTGAGTTGGTCTGTTGTCACCACTATCAGATTTGGGAATATCTGATTCTTGGGTTTTGTGAAAATTGCCGATCGCCTCAAATTGAGATTCGCTAGTGTTGTGATCTAACATTTGGGCCTCCTAATGTTTGTTTCAGTTTACATTTTGCACCAATATCTTGTAGAGTGCGGAGCTGTGAGATTTTCGAGCTTCCAACCAGATTGTCGATAGCGTCGCACCATACTAATGACTAACAAGTTCGCACCCTAAAGCCTCATGAATGGTGATTATTCTTCAACTTCTTTGATCCTAGTTTTTCGTTCTAAAATCTCCTTAAGCACGAGGGTAACAACTGCTAAAAGACCGAGAACTACCGCAGCCGAAAATGCGGCTTGTGTCGCGTACTGCTTGTAAGCATCCTCTACAAACAAAGGCAAAGTTTGCGTTTTTTTAGCAATATTTCCCGACACCACAGAGACGGCTCCAAATTCTCCCATTGCTCTAGCATTGGTCAAAATTACTCCGTAAAGTAATCCCCACCGAATACTCGGAAGCGTGACATTCCAGAAAATTTGCCAGTCATTTGCTCCCAAAGTTTTCGCCGCCTCTTCTTGATCTGTTCCCACTTCTTCCAAAACAGGAATCACTTCGCGCGCCACAAAAGGCAAGGTAACAAAAGCAGTAGCTAGCACCATCCCAGGGAAGGCAAAAATAACCTTGATATTGGCCGCCTCCAGCCACGGCCCGAACCATCCCAGCCGACCGTAAAGCAGTATAATCATTAAACCTGCAACTACGGGAGAGATGGCAAAAGGCACGTCTAAAAGGCTGATTAATAGCGTGCGGCCCCGAAATTTGTTGCGGCCAATTACCCAGGCTGCACACAAACCGAATACTGTATTTACAGGCACGACAATCAGAGAAATCACCAGGGTAAGTTGCGCTGCGTGCAGAAAATCTGGCGATGTTAAGTTAGAAAAAAATGGCTCAAATCCCTTTCTGAAAGCTTGATAAAAAACGTTGAGAGTAGGGATAAATAAGACAAGAGCGAGATAGCCGATCGCAATTCCGATTAAAGTTGGTTTTACCCAAGCTTTTTCCTGACGCCGACTAGAACCTGCGGGCGGAAATTTGTAACCAGCGGGTGAATTGATATTAGCCGTCATAGCGTCTTCTCCATGCTTGTAATAGATTAATGGCGAACAGCATTGCCAGGGAAATAGCTAACATGACAGTGCCGATAACTGTTGCTCCTGCATAGTCGTACTGTTCCAACCTTTGGAAAATTAAAACGGGGGCGATTAAATCTTTGAACGGTATGTTAGAAGCTACAATTACAGTAGAGCCGTACTCGCCAACCGCTCGCGAAAATCCGAGGGCAACTCCGGTTAAAATAGACGGAAATAGCGGCGGCAAAACTACTCGCCAGAAGGTTTCAAATTGAGAAGCACCTAAGCACCAAGCTGCTTCTTCGATTTCTTTTTCCATCTCGTTTAAAACTGGCTGTACGGTTCTCACTATAAATGGCAAGGAAATAAATATCATCGCTATACCTACGCCCAAGCGAGTAAAGGATATCTTGATTCCCAAAGGTGCAAAAAGCGAACCAATCCAGCCGTTATCGCTGTAAACTGTGGCGAGAGTTAAACCGGCAACGGAGGTAGGCAGTGCAAAAGGCAAATCGACGACTGCATCTATAATCCGTTTTAAGGGAAAGTCGTAGCGGACTAAAACCCAGGCGATCAATGTGCCGAATACTCCGTTAATTAATGCCGCAATTAATGCCGTAAAGAAGGTGACATCGTAGGCAGAAAGGGCGATCGGACTGGTGGCAATTTTCCAAAATTCGGCGGGGTTTGCTGTGCTGGCTTTCAGCAGCATTGCTGCAACTGGGAGCAATAGCATTAAGCTGAGGTAGCCTAGGGTGATGCCCCAAGGTAATGTGATTTTGCCGATCGCCCTTTTGATATTTTCGATCGGAGATTGAGGGTTACTGATTGCAGATGATCCAGCCATAAGTCAATAGTTTTGAGTTGTCAAGAATAGTGAATCTTTTAGAGCCCCGACAACTTCGGGGAAGTCGGGGATCAGGGCATTCTGTTTTTTACTGTCTAATTGAACCTTGAATTTTGTCAAAAACAGCTCCGTCAGCGAAGAATTGCTTCTCTATTTCTCCCCAACCTCCTAAGTCTTGAGCTGTAAATAGGTTTTTGACGGGCGGAAATTTTTGGGCAAATTCCGGTTCCGCCGCTACTGTCGCATCTACTGGGCGGAAGCCTGCTTTGGCAAATTCTCGCTGAGCTTCTGGGGTGTAGAGAAACTTGACAAATGCTTCGGCGACTTCGCGAGTACCGTGTTTATCAACGTTTTTATCGACAATGGCAATGGGATTGTCGATCGACACATTCACGTCGGGAATACTATAAGTCGGTTTTTCGCCTTTCTCACCTGCCAGAAGAATCTCGTTTTCGTAGTTAATTAAGGCGTCGCCTTGCCCTTGTTTGAAAAATACATCAGTGGCTTCGCGGGCATCTTTAGTCAGAATCGGGACGTTTTTGTAGACTTTGCTAGTAAAGTCTAATGCTTTGGTTTCGTCTCCTCCGGTTTTAACAACCGAGCCCCAAAGTGCGAGGAAATTCCAGCGGGCAACGCCTGATGTTTTGGGATCGGCAGTAATCACTTTTACTCCATCTTTGCTTAAATCTTCCCAGGTTTTGATGCCTTTGGGATTGCCTTCGCGGGTAACTATTGCTGCTACGGATTTGCTGACTATGCCTTCGTTGGGAACTTCTTTTTCCCACCCAGGTTGAATTAGTCCGGCTTTTTCGATTCTTTGAGTGTCGAAGGCGAGGGCGAGGTGTACGATGTCTGCTTCTAAACCGTCAATTACTGCCCGAGTTTGGGAACCGGAACCGCCGTAGCTTTGGTTGAGGGTGACGGTTTGGCCTTTTTCTTTTTGCCATTGTTCTACGAATTTGGGAATTATGGCTTCGTGGGCGGCTTTGGTGACGGCGAAGGATACTAGGGTTAATTCTACATTACCTTTGTTGGCTGCTGGGCTAGCACCGCCTGGACTGGTTGCGGGGTTGTTGGTGGTTCCCTGGCCGCAGGATGCAACGGCCAGACTTAAAGTTATTCCCACTAAAAATAGCGACACAAATCTTTTCAGCGCCGTAAATGATTGATTTGTGCTGGCTGGTGGCTGTTGCAGCCAGTGAAGGTGTTGAGTTAGGCGTTGCCACGGACTCATTATATTTATTCCTCTAGTGAAAGTACGGTTATTAGGTCGGAATACCGTAATTATGGTTGTGAAGTACGATTATAGACAAGAGCGAGTCAAAAGGCAACAAAAAAAACAAATTGGGGGAACTCAGGGTCGATCGCATATCCTGATGTCTTTTCCCTCGGTGCTTTCGAGCCAGATTTGGGGTAAAATGTAAAGTGTATAAATAGTATTATTGAGTTAAGGTGGTCAACTTGCGCGGCTGCACGATACGCCCTACGACTACCATCGGCCGATCGCCCAAATGTAATAGCCCTGCCAAGAGTCCCCGCCCCAGCGAGATATGCCTGACTCGCGCGATCGCCCTTAACTAAGAAAAAGTTTTAACTGGTATGTCCTTACCCCGCCCAGTCTCAGACACCCTAATTGAACTGTTGAAGCCTGTAGCCTCTGAATTGGGAGAAAGATTGGGAGCAAGCGCTGTCAACGAACGCTATGCAGAAATTGAGCCGTCTGGTTCTTCAGCTTTAAACCAGCAAATCAAAAAAGACCCTCGCTGGATTAAAGCACAAGTGAGATATTTGCAGCGTCAGCAGGCCAGAGAACAAGAATTAATCGCGCTCGCCGACGCAGAAGAATGGGCAAAGGAAGAACGGGCTAATCGAATTAAGGCACAAGAAGTAAGAGATAAGCGGGCAATTAGCCGGCTTTGCCGCGACTTAATGCGGGAGTTTCAATCAGAAGCAATTCGAGTGAAACTGACCGAAATTCAAACTATTTGGGACAGGGACAACTGGTTTTCTAATTTGAGCAGGCAGGAAACTGAACAGATTTTGCAGCAGCAACAGCACCGATTGCTGCTGTTAGTTGCTCCCGCAAAAATTAGCCAAGATTGCCCTGATTCGTTTCGCCACAATCTGAATATCGAGCTGCCGGCTAAGTTAAGAGCTTTTTTGAACCAGCACTACCCCCCCCATGGAGATTTGTGCCCGGTTCAGTTTTACGGAGACTATTTCAAAAAATCGATTTCTGATATTGATGTGGAGCGGTTGCAGACTGTGTTGTCTCCCGTACCGACAGCTATACTGTACAGCGATATCAGCGATTATGAAGTTAATTTTCATGTTGGTTTTTGGGGAGTCATCAATCAGAGCGTTTCTCTAGTGGCGATGCAGCCTTGGAATTGGGAAGAGGTTTATCACCAGTTGGAGGCTGAGGGGAAAGACAAAAAGCTGAGCCTGCGGATTATTAGGCAAATAATTGTGACTATTCACAAGTTATTGGCGGCTTTTTTAGCTGATTTGTATTATTTAAATATCGATTTTACTCACGAACCTCAGTTATTTAAATTAGAGGGGGAATTTGCTCAGGAATGGTTTTCTAAAGATTGGGCCCAACCGTATATTGAAACTCTTAAAGAAATTCAGGAGCAGCAGCGAATAGTCTATAAGGGAGAGATGCGGCGGCTGGCGCTGCGAGAGGCGAAAGCTAGGGCGGAACGCCAGCGTTTGGAGGAGGCTGAACTCAAACGCAGAGAGGAAGCTGAGGCGGTATCTAAGCGGGTGAAGGAATTAGCTCACAAATTAAAACATCAGAAATGGCGGTGTGTATATACGCTGCCGGGACATTCATCGTTTGTGAATTCTCTGGCGATTAGCCCTGACGGCAAAATTCTGGCTAGCGGTAGTTGGGATAAAACTATTAAGATTTGGAATTTAGAAACAGCGGAATTAATTGGCACTCTGACGGGACATTCCGATCGCGTAAATTCCGTTGCTATTAGCTATGACGGAAAAATGTTGGTCAGCGGCAGTTCGGACGAAACAATTAAGTTTTGGAATTTGCACAACGGTGATTTGCTGTGTACTTTTCCGGGACATTCTATGGAGGTAAATTCGGTGGCGATTAACCCCAAGCGCCTGGTAATTGCTAGCTGTGGCGGGGCTGATAATACGATTAAGCTTTGGAATTTGCGGAGTGGTGAGTTGCTGCGGACTTTGAGGGGTCATTCTGACAATGTGAATGCGGTGGTTTTTAGCCCGGACGGTAAAATATTGGCGAGTGGCAGTTCGGATGCGACGAGCAAGGTTTGGGATGTGGAAAGTGGCAAGTTGCTGCGGACTCTTTCGGGGTTGAATGTTGGGGTGAATTCTGTGGCGATCGCCCCAGACGGTCAGATTCTTGCTAGCGTGAGCAATGATTATACGATTAAGCTGCGGAATTTGCACACGGGCAGTTTGTTGCGGATTTTAAATTCTAATTCTGCGAAGGGAAAGGGTGTAACGAATTTAGGAACGAATGAGGCGCTGCATATTTTGCAGAATTATGTGAGTCGGGGCGATTCGGTTGCTATCAGTGGGGACGGTTTGACTTTGGTTAGTGGCTGCGATGATAATACGATTAATATTTGGAATTTGCAGACGGGGGAGTTGTTGAGCAGTCTGAAGGGACATTCGGGTACGGTGTACTCGGTGGCGATCGCACCTTCGGGCAATTTACTCGCCAGCGGCAGCGCGGATGAGACGATTAAGATTTGGCGCTGCGATTGACCATTTTAGATTTTAGATTTTAGATTTTAGATTTTGGGGCGAGAAACCGGGTTTCTGGGAAAATTTGGGTTGAGTGACGAGAAATATCGGAAGAAACCCGGTTTCTGAGGTGTGGATGCGCCCTGGAGGAGGCGAGAAACCGGGTTTCTGAGAAAATTTGGGTTAGTAACGAGAAATATCGGAAGAAACCCGGTTTCTGAGGTGTGGGTGCGCGCAAGACTGCTAAATTCCTCTAATTACGATTCTGCCCTTACGGGGAGGGGTTTTGGGCGAATTTGAAAAAAAGTTGGCTGGGGGGGTTGCGCTAATGGCGATAAGTTTGCTATATTAATTTTCACTGCTGGTGTAACTCAGTTGGTAGAGTAGCTGATTTGTAATCAGCCTGTCGCAGGTTCAAATCCTGTCACCAGCTTATAGCTCAAACCAAGGTTAGATAAAACTTCTAGCCTTCTGTCCATTTCTAGGTATGAAGTGGGTCTAGAACCACAATACCTGTTTCATACCCAACTAAGCTCTTAAAGCTAGGCTTTATAAGTAAATCAAAATTATTTAGAGAGAAAGATAATTACTGCCTAATAATTCTACTTGCCTAGACCCTAAGCTGTCACATCTCACTCTATCCCTCTTAAATCGAGTTTTAAGGCTCCTCTACACAATAAATGTAGATTCATTTCCCATACGTGCCTTATCGCTCCATATAGCTCAATCTAGAGGCATCTAATATGATTTGTTTTAGTTATAGAACCTTGAGCTTGCATTGAAATAAATTATGTAATAGAACCACATAGGGAAAGCGGGTTAGTCTCACCTCAACCATCTATGGCTATCGTCTCTACTCTGTTCCTATAGATTCTCATATTTCTTATATACTTTCCTATATCACTTTTAGATATAATGTCCTATCTTAGTAGTGTATAAAAAGTGCGAAGTAAAACTAAGCTAGATAGGGTTTAAAACTGGTTGACTCTGTAGTAGGGTAAGGGTTCATTAGTAGATCGTGGCGTTGGCTTTACTAAATCTGAGAAGCTATCTCTAAAGACTTCTCTAGAGTTTCTAAATGAGACAGAACATTTGGATGTACAGTTTCACGCCATTTAGGATAGACAGTATCAAGCTTAGTTCGGAGGCTATCTATATCTTGCTGCAACCAAGACTCAACCGCCCCTATTCTTGCTTTGTCTCTTAATGCTTTCCCTTCCTCTCTAGTTTTCTCATCTTTCATAAGATACTCAGCCTCTTTGATTTTTTGAGTTTGAGCAGTGTACAGGATATCAATTAGCTGAATTTTTATTCGATAGCTCCAAGTCTGTAAAGGGGTAGGTAATAAGCTCCAAGGTGTTATAAGCACTCCTGCATTAGTTCTAAAACCTATCTTAAGGCCAGATAGAAGATACAGTTGATCGATGAATCCCCCCCAGATAACTTGTGATCTATCTTGATTGTGTTTGGTAGTGTGAAAGATGTTAACCATCAAGTCACCAGGATCTTTCCTAGTAAAGTTAAAACCAGCGATCTCGATTTTCCCTGATTGGCTCCACTGTTTCCAGTTCTTTATCATTTTGTCGAGTAGGGATTGAGTATCATGTCGATCGTAAACCTCAAGAGTTAATAAGTTAACTAGCTTACCAATATTGACCTCTGACTCAGAGGTATAAGGGACAGTGAACTTGTTAAATTGCTTAACTACTTGGGGATAACCTAACGATTCTTTAGAAAAGCCTAACAATTGCTTAACTCCTACTCGATTTACTATTTTCTCTTCCCTCTCCTTTGTGAATAACTGAATATTAGAATCTACAAACTTCTGAACCAATTTGTTAATGTGGTTTTGTACCTCAAACATTACTTTCCTATCAGTGCATCTCAGTAGATGAGTTAAGACATCTGTTGATCTTACCTCAACTGTAGAGGATATCTTGACGGGGATTTTACCTTGTCTTTCTTTATCTCCTATCGGTTTAGTGATCGAGAGTAGCTGAGAAGTTTGTAATTGTCCATTAAAGTAAACTTCTATGACTAACCTACCTTTAGTCTTGACAATCATATCCGCCTCTACATTAATGTATGATTTGTCTAATTTATCTCCCTCTCTCAGCTTGCGTTTATAGAATGGATAAACTGACATTAAATGGCTCTTGATTTCTTCATTGTTCGGATAAGTCTCACCAAAATGCTCCTGTAACAATCTTGGAATCCTTCGCAACCAATTCATCACTGATGGAATACTAGATCGGCGTGTATCTTTCTCGCTTCCTAATATAGTCATTGAGTAAGTAGGCTTATCTCTCTCAATTTGCTCGACTATTCTCAGACTACCGATATTGTGCCAGCAGTAATAGTTGTCGGTGTAACTACTCTCAGGCTTGATATGCTCAGATTTCAGTATCCTCTCAATTATCTTTGTAGACTCTAAAACATCGATCGCCCTGGGAAACTTGCGATCTTTGATATTGAGTGTTAAACCCTCTAAACTGTGGATAATGTCAGTAATCGTATCACTAACCCTCAGTAATGATTCAGTCTCTACCTTTAATCTCCGACTACTAGGCAAGAAATAATCCTCTTCTGGTAAATCAGCTAATTGTTTTGTTACTTGATCGATTTTTACATCGTTCTTAGCTAGATTGTATGATAGGTCTTGTTTGTGCTTATCAATGTAACTTAATAGCTCAGTCACCCCTAATTTATCTGAGAGGTAGACAGATAAGTGGTAAGGTGAAACTTTTATTGGTAGTGCTATTACTCTCCACAAATCATCTGAATTTTTGAAAGTTAAGAGCATAGGAATGTTGCCTATAATTGCTCTCAGTTGATATTGATGGTCATTAGTTCTCGCTCCATCGATCTTAATCGGTTTGGGTTCTACTCTCTCTGTAATCGTTGCAGGCTTCGGTGACTTGATTGGGAGGTTTGGGTGTTTAATCCCTTCAAGAGCTATAGAATCGGACA
>Ga0209490_10000549_pt1 | contig 37548 bp, 10 predicted proteins | sample MAT06_FD_187209 | JGI IMG/M metagenome (GOLD analysis project Ga0209490, IMG submission 187209) | Freshwater microbial communities from Lake Fryxell liftoff mats and glacier meltwater in Antarctica - MAT-06 (SPAdes) (version 2) | ecosystem: Environmental > Aquatic > Freshwater > Ice > Liftoff...
GTGGAGACAACCGGTGTATTGGTCGGTGTATTCGTCGCCGTGGCTGTGGAGACAACCGGTGTATTGGTCGGCGTATTCGTCGCTGTGGCGGTAGACACGACTGGTGTGTTGGTCGGTGTATTCGTCGCCGTGGCTGTAGATGCGCCGGAGCCAATCGTCACCGTGCCGTTGGTAGTGGTACCAGATAGCGAACCGCCCGCAGTGGTGCCGAAGCTGGGGATGGGGTCGGCGGCAAAGGCAATGGTGGTGGTCGTGCCGGCCGGACAATTGGCCCCGGTCAGCGCGGTGAAGTTGAGGGTGAGCAGCGGGTTGAGCGTGGCGGGCAGGGCGATCACGGGCAGGGAGAAGACCACCACGTCCAGTTCACTGTCACTATCGGCCAGGTCAAGCGTCGCCGCGCCGATAAACCCGGCCGGCAGGGCGAAGGTGGTGTTGCTGTAGGTCAGACACGCCTGGTCAAAGTCGAGCGCAAAGCTGATGGCACCGATGCTGGTACCGTTGCTTTGGAAAGTCATCGGGACGGCCACGGCGGCGCCGGGTTGGACGCTCAAGCCGGTGGCGAGGGTGAGGGCGGGTGTGGTCTGGGCCTGGGCGGTGGGTGCCGTGCGCAGGCTAAAGGCGACCAGCCATAGCAGGCTGCCGATGAGCAGGGTATGGGTCAGGCGGGTTGGGTAGCGCATACAAATTCGTCCTTTTGTGGGTGGGATGTCCGTACGAAAGCGGTAGGGCGTGGTGCGTAGGACGTAGAGCGTGGGGCGTAGGGCGTAACCTGGATCCTTACACCCTACGCTCTACGCACCACGCTCTACCTTTAACGACTAACCAGCGGCAAGAGCAACCGGAAGGTCTGGGTCGATAGCTGGACCGCCCCGTCGCGTACGGTGAGCGGCAGCGACTGGCCCTCGACGCCGCCCAGCGAGGCGGTGCTGAGGGTGAGGGCGGTGCTAGCCTGGGTGCTGTCCGCCGGGACAGTCAGGCGGACGGTGGCCAGCGGACCATCGCCCAGCTGCGCGAAGGGTTGGCCGATGCCGAGCACGATGATGTCGAGGCGGCTGGCGGCGGCGTGATAGGTGGCGGTGGCGAGCAGCCCGCTGGGCAGATGGAATGTGACGGCATCGGGGATGCCATCGGCGTTGGCATCGGTCGGGTCAAAGCCGAGGTGCGCCGCCTCCCAGTGCAGACTGAAGGCGGTGGCGGCCACGGCTTGACCGCCGGTGTCGAGCACGAGCGGCACGTCAACCGTGGTCCCGAGGGTAGCAAACAGGTCGCTGCCGATGGCGAGGGTGGCCGGGCTGGCTTGGGCGGCCACAACGCTGCCGCAGACAAAGGCGGTGGCGAAGATGCGGCGGGCGGTGCAGGTGAGGTCACCGGCATCGATCACGGCATCGGCATTGGCGTCGCAGCCGTACGGGCTGAAGGCGACACTGCCGCCAGCGGCGTCGTACCAGCGGTTGCCGTCCCCGTCGAAGATCTCCAGGCCGAGCGCGGTGAGGTCACCGGCATCGACCGTGCCGTTGGCGTTGCAGTCGCCAGCCACAGCATCGGCTTGCACCGTCACCGCTACCTGGGCGCTGTCTGTCAGCGCGCGGCGTGGGTCGTTGTCGGCCACGGTATAGGTGAAGGTATCCGTGCCCAGGAATGTGCGGTTGGTGGCCACATAGGTCACACCCAGACCACTCAAGGTCACCGTGCCCTGGCTGGCTTGGCCGACGGCGACGATGCTACAATCAGTGCAGTTGCCATCGGCGGGCGTCGTGTCGTCGGGATCGCTGTCGTTGTCCAACAGGGTCGTGAGGGTGATGCGGCCTTGGGCCACAATTTCGCTCGTGGTGGGCAGCCCATCGTCCACCGCTACTGGTGCTTGATTGCCTGTCGTGCTGCCCTGCACATCGAGCGTGATCGTGCCCAGGTTCGACTCGACCAGCCCATCGCTGGCGGTGAAGGTGAAACTATCCGGGCCGGTGTAACCGGTGTTCGGGCTGTAGGTAAGCGCGGGCGGGATGCCGACCAGCACACCATGCGCCGGCGTGCCCACCTTGTAGGTCAACGCATCCTCGTCGCCAGCCACCAAGGTGATCGCCACGGCGGTATCCTGATTGGTGGCGATGGTCTGATCCGTGACCAGCGGGGTGGCGTTGTTCACCGTCCAGACGAAGCGCGTTGGCGTGCCTGGGACAGCGCCGTCTTGCGCCTTGGCCCGTACTTGGAAGGTATGCGTGCCATCCGCCAGGTTGGCATAGGGTTGCGGGCTGGTGCAGGGTGCAAAGCTGCCGCCGTCCAACTGACAGTCGTAGCGCGCGCTGGCGTCGCTCAGGCTGGGGGCGCGGAAGCGGAAGTTCGCCGCCCGACTGGTGGTGGGCATGGTGGGGCTTTCTTCGAGCACGACCAACGGTTCGCTGCCTTGCACCGTCCAGGTAAAGCTTGCTGGTGTTGGATCCACGAAACCCTGGCTGTCTACTGCCCGCACGCGGAAGGTGTGTTCACCCATACTCAGGCCACTGTACGCTTGCGGCCTGGTACAGGGAATGTAGGCGCTGTTATCCAAATTGCACTGACCAACTAGCAACTCCGCATCACCCAGGGTATTGCCCTTAAAGTGGAAGCTTACGTTTTCACCGCTCGGATTGGTGGGCGTTTCTTGGAGGAAGGTCTCAATCGGTTGACCACCTGTTTCGTCCAGCGTTACTGGGTTGCTCGTTTGGCTGGTCTGCCCAGCGGCGTTGCTGGCTTGCACCGAGACCGTCAGACCCGCGCCCGTGTTGAACACGGGGTAGGCAATGCGCCACTCGCCATTGACCACTGGTGCGCTGGCCGCCGGCTGATCGCCCACCTTCACCTTAACGGCATCCAGCGTCGCATCACTGACGGTGCCGTGCAGCCGGTAGATGTTACTGCCGGCCCCGTAGCTGTCGGCCACGCTCAAGGCGGTGGTGGCCAGGGTGATCACGGGCGCAGCCGAATAGACTGTGATGCGCACCGGTGTCGAGTCGCCCGCTTGCCCACCGGCCCAATCTGTGACGCGCACGGTCAGCAGATGCTCGCCCGCGCCGGGCATGGGTATCGTTAGCGTGCGCAGGATATTTTGTAGATTGGCGGCTTGCTCAAAGTTGAGCTTGCCCACGTCGGCACCGTCCAGCAGCAGTTGTATCTCCTTGAGATGCTGTGCGGCTTCGGCGGCCACAGTCACAGCCAGATCGCCGCTCCCTGCCAGCGCGCTGCCGTTCGTCGGGGCGACGATGACGGCACTGGGGGCGCTGGCGGCTTCGACAAGCTCAGCCGCCGCCGCCACATCAGTGGCCGAGCTTGTCGAAGTCGCTGTAGTGCAGTGACCATAGGCATCGCAGGCCGTCAGCGTATCCGTCGGTGTCGGGCTGGCAGCCCAGACGGTGTAGGTGTTGACCAGTGTGGAGAGCAGCGTCAGATCGGGAAATTGCTGTTTGAGCAGTGCGTCGCTGTTAAAGCTCTTGGCCGGTGAGCGTTGGGTGTTGCCGGCGCAGTTGAAGGTTGCCTCGTTGAGGTGGAAATCTTCGGCGCGGCAGGTATAGACGATCTCGTAGCGTTGCGTGTTGGTGGCCGTGTCCAGGTAGCTCTGCCCCGTGGCTCGCCCGGCAAGTGTGATGCGTGGGTTCATCGTGTCGATCAGCCCGCGCCAGAGATTGCCGTTCGCCAGGTCGTTGCCCACTGTATCGGTAGCGGGCAGATCAAGCTGATAGAAACCTTCCAGACCCGTTGGTACTTGGCGGGTCCAGGCCGTGGTGCCGGTGACGGTGGCCGGATAGAGCGGACGGCTGACAGACTGGTAGAGCGCCTGCACTTCGGCCGCGTTCAAGCTGTGGCGGAAGATGGCGATCTGATCAAGCTCGCCCTGATAGCCCTGGAAGTTGCCGCTGCCGATCAACAGATCATCGGGCGTGGTGTAGTTGCCAGGGAAGGTACCACCCCCGTAGCCCACACCATCGACATAGATCTCCGCGCGGTTATTGGGACGATTGAGCGTCACGACAATCTGATGCCATTGGTTATCGCGCAAGTTTGGCCCAGCCGTGAGCGTGCCGATGTCGCCAAAGCGCATCTGCACTTGACCACCGCTGTTGAGGGCCAGCAAGAGGTCGGCACGTTCGCCCAATCCCTTGCGCAGGATCGGATTGGTGGCCAGGGTGGAATTCGTCTTGACCCAGACTTGCCAACTAAAGCTGGTGCTTTCGTTGAAGTTGAGCGTAGGGTGATTCAGCACGCGCAGGTATTGGTTGCCGTTGAAGCTCAAGGCGCGCCCCACGCGCCCAGCGACGCTGTCAACCGGGCATTGGGGTCTACTGATGCAGAGCGCATGGTTGAACTGGGTGGAGCCGTCCGCATAGTGTTCGACGACCAGCGGGCCGGCCACAGTGACGCCGGGCGATTGCTCGTCCAGGTTGAGCTGTAGCACGTTATCCGCATACGGCAACACTTGCTGGATCGGCGTAAAGCTGACGTTGGCGCTGGCGACGCCCGCAGTCTCCGAAATCTGCCCGCCGATGGTGACGGTATCGGTGATGGTAGCGGCGAGCGCGCCCGTGTTGAGATTGGTCTTGGTGAGGGTGGCAACGGGGCCCAACCCATCGATGACGAAGCTGTTGGCCAGCCGTTGCTTGAACTGGTTGCCAATGCGGTCGGTCGCCTGTAGCTCGATGAAATAGCGGCCAGCCGGCGCCTTTTCGCCATCGGGGAAGCGATAGAAGATCTGCCATGAGGTGTCGGGATTTAGCCCTACCCGTTGCGGTTCACCCACGGCCTGGCCCGCGGCGTCAAACAGTTGCACCTGCCCAATCACACCGGACAGCTGACCCAAACTGCCACCCGTGGCCGGGTCGCGGGCGCTGCCCTGGAGCAGGAGATTGTAGCGTGCATCGATGGTGCGAAACGTCCGCCGGGCCACTGCCAGATCGGTCGTGACACTCATTTGCGGCAGCGTGCCATCGGCAAAGAGCGTGATGGTGGCGAGATTGGTCTGGATATTCCCCACGGCATCGGTGGCGCGTGTCCGAATTTCATATTGACCATCGGTGAGCGGCAGCGCGAATGTCCAGCTTTCTGCACCGTCGGCCACTTGCCAGGCGCCGTTATTGACGCTCACTTCCACCTGACCTACGCTCGACGTTGGGTCGGTCGCCGTGCCGCCGATGACAAGGATGCGCGGGGCGGCGCTGCTGCCGCCTTGCACGGTCGCCGCGTTGGGCAGCGAGGTCAAGCTGGCGGTGGGCTGGTCGCCGTCCACCGTCAGGTTGAGGCTGTTGCTGGCAGTGATGGCACCGCCGCGCAGATCGGGCTGGCGCACGATTAGTTTGGCCCACTGCACACCGTTGCCCGTGGCCGTGGGGCTGCTGCCCACACAGTAGGCTTGCATGGTGCGGTTGTAGAGGGCACTGATGGCGTCGCCAGCCAGCGCGCTGTGATAGATTTGCACGTTATCTAGCGCCCCGACGTAGCCCGCCACATTGCTGCTGCCGATGAAGAGATCGTCACCCGTGACAAAGTTGCCGGTGATGGTTTTGCTTGACCGTTGCGAGCCATCGACAATCAGCGTCGCCGTGTTGTTCGCACGGTCGAGGGTGACGCCTACCAGATGCCATTTGTCATCGCGCAGGTCGAGACCATTGTCAGCGAGGATGTTGGCACCCGTCAGGTTGTTGAAGGCGGCGCGCAAGCGACCGTCACCGCCGTCGATGGCGAGCAACACGTCGTTGGCGCCCCCCAGCCCCTTGCGCATGATCGGCGAACCGACGGTGGTCTTGACCCAGGCCAGCCAGGTGAAGCTGCGGTTGGCGTCAAAGGCCAGCGTGGCGTTGTTGGGCAAACGCAGGTATTGGTTGCTGTTAAAAGTCAACGCATAGTCCGAGCCTGGCGTGCCAATCGCCGTCCCGTTGGCGTACACACCGCCGGGTGCGCCAGCGGCGGGACATTGGCTGGCACTGCCACAGACAGCGTTATTGTTGCGGCCAGAACTGTCGACAAAACTGGTTGTCCCTGGCAGTGCCTCAAAGCGCAAATCAAGCACCGGCTGGGCAGTGACTGCCGGACAGGCCAGGGCCAGCCCTGCGCTGTCAGCACCCGTCCAACTGGTTTGGGTGGCATTGGCGGCCCGCTGCACCAGATCAGCATCCAGCGCCACAAAGACCTGGCGGTTGTCCGTCAATTGGCCCTGGAAGATCCAGCCGCTGTTGAGCGGGTTCCACGCCAGATCGACCTGTTTATAGGCACTGGCGAAGGTTGCGCTGGCATCCTGTGTGCGGCTATCGATGTTCGGGTAGCGATACAATTGCACGGGATTTCCATTCACGCGCATGTAGGCCACGGCCCAGCGGCCACTCTGCGCATCCCACGCCAGGCTCGGATGCGGCGTGGGCGAAAAGTCATGGTTGAAGGCCAAGTTCCACGGACCATCGGCGACCGGTGCGCCTGTGCTGGTAAAGTCTTTGTAGAAGAGATCACCCAGGCGGGCGTAGAGCACCCGATAGCGGGTGCCTACCCAAGCCAGATCAAGTCCCAGTTTGCGCACGGTGTCGAAGGTTAGATTGCCCAGCGACACCAACGTCGGGGTGCTAGCGGTGCCATCACTGCTCACGGGCTGCACGACATAGCCGGTCGCTTCGGTGCTGTTGCGGGTTTCGTAGGCCACCAGGAAGTTAGTGCCATCGCTGGCGACGGCCGGGGAAAAGCTGCGCCGTTGTTGGTTGGCGGCAATCGCCAGCGGCGAGGTGGGGAAGGTGATCCGTCGCTTCACCGTGCCATCCGCCCCCACCAGCGCGCCGGCGATGGTGTAATCATCGCGATAGGGCGTGTTGACATCGATCGCAATCTTGTGGCCGGCGCCTTCAAAGGTCACTGTACCGTTTAGGTCCACGGCCTGAGTTCTCGAAATGGCACCCACAGATTCGTCGCCGTTGCCATCCGACTCCCACATCTTGATCGTGTAGTCGCCACAGATATTCACGGTTACGGGGAAGCCCTGGGCATAGGTGCCCACGCCCAGATCCACCGGTTGGACGCTGGTCCAATTCCACACCCGCACATCCTGGTTGCCAGCGCTGTCGCGCACGGTGATATAGGGTTCGATCCCGCTGGTGCCGTGGTCGGGGCCGGCGGTGACGATCGAGAGCAAGGTGATGTTGAGCGTGCGGCAGTTTTCCACCTCATCCCAGACCACCAGTGAATCGCCGCGATTGTTGCTGGTGCTGCGGGGTGCGTTGGCGCCGCGCAGCATGTTCTTGTTGAGATTGTCGGCCTCCAGCACGCGGCTGGCGCCACCGGGCAGACTGTAGGACTGAATATCGCCCGCGCCGCCAGCAGTGGCCGAGGACGAAAGCAAGCTGTTCAACAGATAGCTGTCGGTGCGGTCGGGCCGGTTGGCGCTGAGAGCGGTGTTGCGGGCGACCAGCGGAGCGGTAAAGCCGCCCAACGCTGGCTCAAGCGCCACCGGGTCAAAGACCAAGGCTGCGCCGCTGCTGCTCGCCAGCCGGGTGCGGGCGCGGCTGCTCACGACGATGTCTTGGGTCGTTGCGCTGCTCTGGACGGTCAGGTTGCTCGGCACCGTTACCGTCTGGCTACCGCTAAAGGTGAGGGAGTTGAAGGGCAGCGGCAGGGGCGCTGGCGGGGCGGCAAAGGGCGGCACCGGCGGCAGCACATCCAGCACGCCGGGGGCCAGCGGTGCATTGGCGATAACAGTGGTCGTGTAGCGTAAGGTTTGGTTGGGGGCCAGGAAGCCGTCAAAGTCATTGGTCGCCAGGATCAGCGACAAGGGTGGCGTGTTGAAGAGATTGGGGTGGAAGGGGCGATTCTGGTTGTCCACCGGCTTGAGTGGGTTGCCCTCGCAGGTGCGCCCGTTGGTCACCTCTTGCGCGGTGCAGGTCGATTCGGCCAGTTGCTTCTCGGCCAAATCGCTGAGGCCGTCGCTGTCGGTGTCGGCGATCAGCGGGTCGGACGAGACATGCACGACGAATGGGCTGGTGGCGTTGATGCGCACATCCCAGCCGCCGCTCCAGTTGGCGGTGGCCGCGCAGGTCGTCTGGTTGTTGGTCGTTGTCACGCTATAGATGCGATGCCAGACTTCCTGGCCGTCGAGCAGGCCATCGTTATCGCTGTCGGCCACGCCGGGGTCGCTGTTGAGCTGCATCTCCTGTTCGTCGGTCAACCCGTCGAGATCGCTGTCGCAGGAGACGGGCGAGAGGGCAAAGCCAGCTTGGCGATGTTCCAGCTCGTAGGTGTCGCTCAGGCCGTCGTTGTCGGCGTCGGTGTTGTTATCGTTGGGGTCAAGCCCGCGATAGACGTTCGAGAGCAAGCCGTCACCGTCGGCATCCTTGAGCGAGGGGAAGCCCGCGTCCCAAGCCAGGCGCAGACCGCCGTCGCCGTTGCTGGTCACGGTCATAAAGCCGTCGAGCGTGGCGGGGAAGATGTCGAACTTGATGTTGTCCATCTTGCTCGAATTGGCGCCGGCCAGTTCACGGGCGTAGCAGACCGGGATCGGCGGCACAAACGGGAGAAAGGGCAAAGGCATCATCCAACATTCGTAGGCGGGGATGGCATAGCCCATGTTAAAATAGAACTCGGCGGGGCGGTTGATGCCCGCTTGCAACGGAATCCCCGTCACCGGCGCGGGCGGGTTGGTGCTCGCCTGGCCGCGATACATCGTTGTCGCCACATATTCGCCGCCTTCGTCCGCGTTGCGCTCGCGCACAGCCCAGGCGCCCGGCATCTGGTCGCGAGCGACCACGATGTCCTGCTTGTCGGGCGCAGTGAGGCTGTATTTGTAGGTGCTGGAGCGCAGATTGGCTTCGGAGAAGAGATAGAGAAAGGCATTGATCAGCACGCCGTTGCTGGCATCCGGGTTCTTATGCACAATCGTGGTGGTGATCGGCAGATTCACCGAAAGCGTATTGCCCGCCACATAGCCTTTGCTGGGGTCGGCCAGGTTGATGTCCGCCGCGCCCATCACCACCAGATCGGTGCGGTCGGTATTGATCATGCTGTCGTAGTTGTAGATCAGATAGGTGAGCACCTTGATCGCCCCAGCACCCAGCGTAAAGCAAGAGCCGCCCAGGCCAGGGACGTTACGCAAACTGTCCGCCCCCGCCTCACAGATCGCCGTCAGGATCAGGTCGATCACAGCGATGATGGCTGCGATGATGCCGCCGATGACGGTAGAGGCCAGGAGCGTGGTGAGCAAGATATAAATCGTAGCAGCCACGGCACCGGCAAAGGCCTGATTGATCTCTGGGCTGCCCGCGGCATAACCACTGGTGGCGGCGCTGTAGATAAAGACACCCCAGGTGACGCCCAATGCCAATGCCAACCCAACGCCACCCCCAATCTTAGCTAAACGACTTAGGCTCACAGCGCGTGTAAGAAGCTGGGAAGCTAGGGTGCCGGCACGAATCATCTGCCCCACCTCAACCAACGGCATAATAACATTGAGGCCGGCGGTAATAGACGCCGTGATGCCGCTGATCACACCGCGTCCCGTAGGTGAAATGTCAGGGCTCAAGCTCAAAATCTGTGACGTTACCGACAACACAGCGCCAGCCACCGCCAGTGGAGTCACATAGAAACGCAAGAGGTAGATTCGTAGTTTCTGCATTTGGGGGATACTTCTTAGCTTAATATCCTTGCCTGCGGACCTAGCTAATTCCGCATTATTCGCAAGCTGTTCTTTTATAGTGGACGCAAACTTCCATAACGATACCCTAAGTAATTGATTGTCAACAGTCGCTCGTCCGAGCGGGTAACTCAGGCTTCTTTGTAAACCTCCTGTGGCAACCAACAAGAGGGAAGAAAGCCCCCCCAAATTGCTACGCACGCTCTGCGTGGTGGTCGCAGCGTTCTCCAGGACAAAGGCAGGAGTTACAATTTGTGATCCCTGTTGCACCGTGCCGTAATAGCCGGCGTTAAACCCGGTATAATAAAGCTGTGCCAGTTGTAACCGTCCCTCGGCATAAGTACGATCAGTTTCGCCGGGCAGCATGGGTAGCGCGCCATAGCGCCCTTCGAGCGTCTCCCAGTACAAATCCGCCGGGCAGGATTGCCAGGTGAGCGCACCGCTGTCCGGCACGCAATAGGCCGTCCATTTGAGACCGGCGGTGACATTGACGCTTTGGGCTGGTTGGCCGGCCGGAGCCATGTCGATGGTCACGCCAGCGCCGCTTTGGCTGACATAGCCGCCGCCGGCGCGCAACCCGTCCAGGGTCATGCTACGTGCGCTATTTTCCTGGGCAAACATGATCAGCGGTTTGATGGCGCGGTCGGCTGTTACCGCAGGGGCAAAGACCGTGTTGAGCAAATTGACCGTCTCGGTCATGGTGGTGGCGGCCACGGCCTGGTCAAAGGTAGTGTAAGTCTGTTGCGCCACGCGCAAGCCATTGGGGACGGCAAAGCGCTGGTCGTCGGTATAAGCGGCGTTGCGCGTGCGGTCAAAGCGATTGGCAATCTCGTTGACTGTCAAGTCGCGCTGCCCATCGCCATTCTCGTCGCGCCCCAGCGCAAAGTGATGATCCAGCACAAAGGAAAGCGCCCAGAGCGCGGCGTCATCCTTTTTGTTGGCATCCACCGCCGGGTCTTCGTAGATCAAGTCCATGCTCGTGCCGTGCTCTTCGCGCACGGTCAGGCCGGTGAGCGTCCACGCATCGTAGTAGGTGTGGATCATCTGCGGCACGTTGTGGATGTAGCCATCGGGCTGGCAACCCTGCGTCACCTGTTGCGCATCCTGCGGGTCGCAGGGGCGGTCGGTCAGCACTTGCACCCCCCACACCAGCCGCACATCATGTGGGCTGGGCCAGGTGCCGCCGGGCAGATAGCGCATCTGCCCGCTAAAGGCCACGCGCTGACCCGTAGCCTCGTCTTTGACCAAGGTTAACGGCACGTAGGCCACCTTGGTCGCGCCGTCGGCGCTATAGTTGTTGACGGTGATGTTGAAGGGCGTCAAGTCGCTTTGCGGGGGCAGGTTGGCCCCGGCCGTAGGCATACGGATCTCCAACATGGGGAAGAGCTTGAGATCACCGTTGGACTCGTTGGCGTCGGGGACACGCGCCTGGGCGGTGGCGACATCGGCATAGCTTTTGTTATCGACATCCTGCACCTGGCCGGCGCTCTCCTGCGGCCAATCCAACACGTTGAAGGCAAAGCTCAGGTGTTTGGGGTCTTGCGGGCGCAGTTGAAATTCGACAAAGGTGGGCTTGCCGGCGGTGAGGTTGTCGAGCCGCAGTTGTAAAGGTGCATTTTCGGCGAAGACCGTGGCGTTGGCGACATAGGGCGAGAGGTCGCGGCGGTCAGTGACCCCGTCGTTGTCGTTGTCAGGGTCAAAGAGATCGGGCGTGCCGTCGCCGTCCGTATCCTGTGGCGTGGCCAACACGGCGCCATTGGCAGCGAGGCCCCATTCCAACGCATCGCCTTGACCGTCGCTGTTGCTGTCCAGTGCGTTGGGGTTGAGATACCACTGCTTGCCACCCAAGGTAAAGCCACGCACTTCCAGATTGTCGCGCAGCCCATCGTTGTCGGTGTCCGCCACCGCCACTGCCGTGCCCACGCGCTGCTCGACAAAGTCGCTCAACGTGTCACCGTCGGTGTCGACGCCGTTGTCCGCGGGCAGCGCAGTTTGGGGACTGGAGATTGGAGACTGGAGACTGGCTTCGACCGTTGAGCCGCTAGTCTCTAGTCTCTGGTCTCCAATCTCGATTGGGTTGCGGTGGGGATCAAACTCCACTCGCCCCAGCGCCTCGCGCAGGTCGCGCTCCTGATCAGCGACGGCCTGTTCTTCTTCTTGCTGGGCGGCTTTGGCCGTTTGGGTGTCGAAGAAGTGTACTTTGGTCGTGGTTGTCAACAGCGGGCCAACGACCATGCTCAACATCACCGCAATCGCCAGCCCGTTGTACAGCTTGCGCGAACGCCCATAGCGGATTGCCACAAACAGCAACCCAAAGCCCGCCAGCAACGTGAAGAAGATCGGGGTCGTATCACGCACAAACTGACCACTGACGGTTGACCACTGACCACTGATCCCACTTGCCGCACCGTCCGGCGTCCCATACTTGGAAAAATCCGTCACCATCTGTGACTGGACTTGTTCGTCCTTCTGCGGCGGGAATTGCAGGTTCAGAATCTGGCGCAGCGGCAAGCCATCCGCACCAATCCAAAGTTCGCCGTCGCCCGTCATTTCCTGGTAATAGCGTGGCACTTCCAGCTGCATGTCCGCTGGCAACTCGCCTTTGGCGCGCAAGGTCTGCTCCAACTGCGCGTGCGAATAGGCGGCAAAGGCCGGGCCATCCACCGTAAAGCTGTAGCGGGTTAACTGGATGCCATTACGTTGCTCCGGCGCGTGCGCCTGCACATTGCGCAGGGCGGTCAGATAGGCCATAAAATCGCCTTGCGGGGCCAGGCTATCGACCGAGAAATCAGGTTTCTCCTGCCAGTCACCCTGCCCCTGGCGGACAAAGGTCTTGCCAGCGGCCACTTTGACGCCAATCCCGCTGCCAGCCTGCAAGACGCTGCCGCCGTCGGACCAGAGTTGCATTTCCATGCTCTGCTGACGCAAATCCGTCTGCCCTGCCAGGTGCAGTTGCTCGCTGCGGCTGCTACGCCCCACGTTGGTGATCTGCATCGTCGGGATCGTCACTTGCGTGATGTCGCTGGTGAACTGGTAGGCGCCGGCGGCGCGGGCTTTTTCCAAGGCGGCGGTGATCGGGTCGGTCTGCACGGCGCGGACTACCATGGGTGAACGCAGGGCAAAACCGATTGCTAGGGTCGTGATCAGGCATGTTAGCAGCGTTGCGATGCGCCAACGCTGGGGTATTGGATGTAACAGATACATATTCCTTCTCCATGGGGTGAATTAAATGTTGCGTAAACGGTCGCTTTACAGAGGGCCAATCATCCAATTGCCGGGCGCTTCGGCATCATCGCTACGAAAGAATTCGGCAAAAACTTGCGCCATGGCCGCGAGCGTAAGATATTCCCTGTGATTGCTGGTCAGGTGGCGAAAAGCGATACGCGCATCCGCCTCGGCAATGCCGTAGCACCAGAGAATTGTCGTATATTCGTTCTCGTCGAGCTGACCGTCGCCATCGCGATCGCCCATGCGGATCACATATTCGGCGTACCCCATGAGCAACTGCTGGAAGGTTACGTCATCATTGGTCATGGCGGCATAGGCGTCGATAAATTCGGCGGGGGTGATCCGGTGATCGCCGTCTTTGTCGGCCACATTGTGGATAAAGCCCCAGAGCGCCATCGTTTCAGCGTACATCTTCGTATAAGCTGCGGTGCCGGGGGCGAGGCTATAGGCTTGGCTGAGATTCTGAGCAAACTGCTCATAGTCTGCCTTTTCCAAGACGCCATTCTTGTCAAAGTCGAAACAAGCAAAGAGGGCAGTAAATTTGCGGGTGCGCAGTTCGGATAGCATGAGTGCTCCTTGTATAAGGGATCTTCTCACCAAGTCAATAGCAATCGTCCAGGACGATTGCCGATTATACGGTCAGCGGCTGGCAAGCTGCACGCTTTGGTGCGTTAAACATTGAGGCATCCTGCTCGTTTGGTGTGAACCGGGTTTGAATTTAAGCAAAAACCACACCATATTTCGGTGCGGCGGCAACCATGCGCGCCAGCATCTCCGGGCTGGGTGGGGGCGGCGTTGCTGTGCGGTCAAGCGCAGGGCCGTAGGCTTCGGCAAACCAGCCTTCCACGCCGGCGGGTGAGAAAATTGCCAACATGCGCACTGTCTCTGTCCCATTATTTTGGAAGGTATGCACAGTTTGCCGGGGAATGTGGACAAAGTCACCAGGTCTAGCGTGGATAATCTGCTCGCCGACGACCAGCGCTACGGTGCCTTGCAGAAGAAAGAATGCCTCCTCCTCGTGTTCGTGTCAATGGGGAGGTGGCCCGCCACCGGACGGCACCAAACAATCGATCATAAAATAGGAGCCACCCGACTGTTCGCCCGTCACCAACACCGTGTAGCTATCGCCCGGTCCCCAGTACATAAAACCGGTGCTGGCTGGGGCGTGGACAAATTCATTATTCTGGGACATTTTGATTTCCTCCATGGTGATGTTCGTTTAGATTGGGCTACTGACTTAGGATCTGACTGTAATCATCGCATGAAGCGGATACGGTTTGCGTCTGCAAAAACGTAAAAAGGCTTTCCAGATCGATAAAATGCATCACTTCACCGGTTTGCACGGATTGCGCCACGGCCCGCCACGGCGCCTGTCTGTCATCCTGCCAGAGCCGCACCAGATAAGATTGATAAAGATGGGAGTGTTTGTCCGAAGCTGATAGGTTTGACATGACATCGTTTTATGCTTTTTCTGTCTAATTTTGTATACTATATTAAGCAACGCGGATTATTTGAAAGCTTTTTGTTACACCGCTCCCCTGCCCTTTGGCGTATACTAGAGCGAATAACGATCCGCCGCTCGGTTTACTTTTGCCCAGAAAAGTGGCTGGATTGCTTCCAGTATACAAGCCCATCATCAGGAGATCGTCATGACAAGGCCCTGCTATCATCAGGAAATACGGTCAGCATCGTCAGGAAAGCGTGATGGCACATGCCAAGCCAACCCATAGTTGATTTGCGTTTACGCTTTTTTGGGCAATTCCAAGTCACCTGTGGCGAACACTCAATTACTGCCTTTGAAAGTGATAAAGTTCGCGCACTGCTGGCCTATTTAGCCGTAGAAGCCGGGCAGCCGCACTCTCGCAGCGCGCTGACGACCCTCTTGTGGCCTGACTACGATGAAACTAGCGCGCGCGGCAGTCTGCGGCAGGCGCTCTATCAACTGCGCCAGGTGATTGGCGATGACGACCGCACACGCCCGCTGTTGCTCATCACCCGACAAACGCTCCAGTTCAACCCGGATGCCGCCTATCAATGTGACGCGACGGCCTTTACCAGCCAGTTGCAGCGTTGCACCCGCCACGCCCACGCACAGCTTGAGCAATGTGTCGCTTGTTTGCAGCAATTACAGCAGGCAGTTGACCTCTATCAGGGGGAGTTTCTGGCTGGCTTTGCGATTGCAGACAGTGCCCCGTTTGAAGAGTGGCGACGCATCAAACAAGAGCAATTCCACTTGGAAGCGTTGGATGCCCTAGCAACCTTGGCTGCCGCCAACGAAGCGGCAGGCGACTTTGAACGGGTGCATCAGTACGCCCGCCGCCAACTGGCGTTAGAACCCTGGCGCGAAGACGCGCACCGGCAGATCATGCAGCTGTTGGCGCGCCAGGGGCAACGGGCCGCCGCCGTCGCCCAATATCACCAGTGTCGTCAGATCTTAGCCGAGGAGCTAGGCATCGAACCGAGTGCAGAGACAACGGCGTTATATGAGCAGATGCGGGTAGGCAAACTGGATAGCGTGACGAGTGACAAGGTGGCCTTGACAAGCTCAGTCACCCAGCTACCCCTGCATGACTGGGGTGAAATGCCGGCGGTTGATTTTTTTGCCGGACGTGCCGTGGAAGTGGCCGAATTGCAAACGTGGTTGACCCACGAAGCTGGTTCCGCCGGGCCACCCGTCCGCTTGATCTCGCTTTTGGGTCTGGGCGGCATCGGCAAGACCACGCTGGCCGCAACGGTGGTCAAAGCCATTGCACCAGCCTACGATGTGGTGATCTGGCGTTCGCTGCTCAATGCGCCACCGTTGACCGAGTTGTTGGGCAACTGGCTGCAAGTGCTTTCTCGCCAAAGAGTACAGACCATGCCCGCTTCGCTGGATGAGCAACTGCGTATGTTGCTCACCTATCTGCGTCAGGCGCGCTGTTTGCTGGTGCTAGACAATGTGGAAAGCATCCTCGAAGCAGGGGATGCGGCCAAACATGCAGGCGAAACACGCCCAGGATATGCGGGGTATGAACAGTTGTTCCAACAGATCGGCGGCAGCGATCACACCAGTTGCTTGCTGTTAACCAGCCGCGAACAGCCCTATGCGTTGCTGCGGCTGGTGCGCCAGAACCAGCCAACGGGTGGGCGTGTACGTCTCTTGTCACTGGCTGGTCTGGATTTGGCAGCTAGTCAGTTGCTCGTTCAAAGAAGTGGGTTGCAGGCACCGACGCCCGACTTGGCGCGCCTGGTCAACGACTATTCGGGCAATCCGCTGGCCTTGCAGTTGGTGGCGGCCACCATCAACGACTTCTTTGCTGGCGACATCGCCACCTTTTTGCAAGAAGAGGGTCTCTTTTTTGATGGCATACGGGTCATTCTTGATCAACAATTTGCCCGCCTCTCCCTGTTAGAACACGAGATTCTGGTCTGGCTGGCAATCGAACGCGAAGCTGTCACCGTGGCGACGCTGCGGAACAATTTGCTGCAAAATCAGCGCAATACATCAACGAGCGGCGAACTGCTCGAAGCCCTGCATTCGCTCCAGCAGCGCTCGTTGATCGAAAAGAGCAGCAGTGGCCTTACCCTGCAAAACGTCATTATTGAGTACACCACGCAATATCTGGTGGAGCAGATGTATCGGGAGATCGCAGAACACAAGGCGACAAGCGGGCAAGGTAATAAGGTAAATCCAGATCACCCTGTCACCCTGTCACCTTGTCACCCGGTCTCCTCTGCTTTCCTCAATCGCTTCGCGCTACTCAAAGCCTGCACCAAGGAGTATGTGCGCCAGAGCCAGGCGCGCTTGATCTTGCAGCCGCTGGCCGAACGGTTGCTCGCAGATTTGGGGGCGGTGCAGCTGACAGCACTGCTGCAAGCAATGCTTGCACACCTGTCGCAGCAACCCGTGCCGCTGCCTGGCTATGCGGCTGGCAATTTGCTCAACTTGTTCCTGCATCTTGGCTGTGATCTACGCGGCTATGATTTTGCGCGACTAGCCGTATGGCAAGCGTACCTCTGCGAGGCAACTCTCTACGATGTCAACTTTGCCAGGGCGGATCTAACTGGGTCGAATTTTAGAAAGCCCTTCACCTTCGTTTGGTCGGTGGCCTATAGCCCCGATGGTCGCTATGTGGCCGGGGGCAGCCTGGATGGCACAGTTTTTCTCTGGCAGACCAGCGACGGCCAGGCCATTCATGTCTATCAAGAGCATACGGCGCTGGTGTATGCGCTGGCCTTTAGCCCCGATGGCAAGCTGCTAGCCAGTGGTAGTGAAGATAAAACGATCTGCGTGTGGGATTGGCAACGTGGTCAACGACGCTACCGACTGGACGATCATACCGGGTTTATCAATTCGGTGGCCTTCAGCCCCGATAGCACGCTCCTCGCCAGTGCCAGCGATGATCGGACGGTGCGCGTGTGGGATGCGCGCACGGGTCGTGCTGTGCATGTGTTGGCGGAACATCGCGCCCGCGTGAACAGCGTTGCCTTTCATCCCGCGGGCGGGCTGCTGGCCAGTGGCAGCGATGATGGCTCTGTGCAACTCTGGGATGCGACCACGGGTAGGCCCATCTCCAGTTGGGCAGTGACGGAACCCATCTACACCGTAGCCTTTGACCCCGCTGGCGCCTTTGTGGTGGGCAGTGGAGAGGATACTCTTGTGCGCTGCTGGGAGATCGAAACCGGTGCGTTGCGCCATACGCTCCAGGGCCACACAGACGGTGTGCGCGCGGTTGCCTTGCGCCAGGATGGGGCGTTGCTGACCAGCAGCGGCGGCGATGAGATGATCCGTTTCTGGGATGTAGCAAGTGGTGACTGTATACGCATCATCCATGCCCATCAGCGCTGCGTAACGGCACTCAGCTTCAGCCCCGACGGCAAAACCATTGCCAGCAGCAGCCACGATTGCACTGTCTGCCAGTGGGATGTGCAAACGGGTCGCCTTTTGCAGCTTTTCACGGGTTACAGCATCGTGGTCGAGGCGCTCTCTTTCCGGCCCGCTGGTAACTTACTGGCGGCCACGTTGGATAACGGGCAGGTGCGGATTTGGGATGTGGCTACCGGCCACCCGCAGCATCTGCTGCCTGGTTACAGCAAAGAAGTGCAAGCCATTGCCTTTCATCCCCACCAACCTCTCTTCGTTAGTGGTTGCGCCGACACCAACGTGCGCGTTTGGGATCTGGCGAGTGGCAAACAACGCTGGCTTTGCCAGGGTCACACGCAGAGTGTCTCGGCCGTGGCGATCAGCCATGCAGGGACGCGTGTTGCCAGCTCCGCAATCGGTGATCATGTGCGGATTTGGGAGATACCGCCATCGAACTCGTTGCTTGCCACCGCAGACCTAGCGAGTGCGCCATTGCGTCATCTCATCCCCTGCCCTGCCCAGCACATCTTTGCCCTCGCCTTTAGCCCCGATGATCGGTTACTGGCGGGCAGCAGCGAGATGGGTCTCTATTTGTGGAATGTGGAAAATGGTGAGATCGTTCATCCGTTGCCCAGTCAAACCCTGGGGAACGTGTCGCTGGCCTTTAGCGCCGATGGCACGCTGCTGGCCAGCGGCAGTATTGACCACACCATCGGTCTGTGGTCGGTTGTAAGCGGCGAATTACTGCATCTGCTGCGTAATCATCATGGCACCATCTATGCCCTTGCCTTTAGCCCAGATGGTACCCTGCTGGTCAGTGCCAGCGGCGATCATCGGCTCTCGCTGTGGGATGTGCAAACGGGTACATTGCTCCACACCTGCGTCGACCATCAAAGCCGCGTCCTTTCCGTTGTCTTTCACCCCGCTGGCAAGCAGATTGCCAGCGGCAGCTTTGATGGAGTAGTAAAATGTTGGGATGTGCAAAGTGGCGCGTGTCGGGAGACATTTTACGCCAAAGGTCCCTACGCCGGCATGAAGATCACCGGCGTGACGGGGATCCGTGCGGCGCAGAGGGCGGCACTGGTGGCCCTGGGCGCGGTGGAGGAGTAATAGGGGACAAGGTGACAAACAACCAACCCGGTATCTTCAAGAAACCGGGCTGGTTGCTGCAAAAACGCTATTAACCTGAAGTCAGCATGAAAAGCGGAGGATGGAGTCAAATGTCCCCGGCACGGCGCACACCCATCTGGTCAGCCAGCACGCTTCTGCGCCGTGCCGGGGACATTATAGCCGAATAACCGCTCAGGGGTCGCGACCTGTCAGGCCAACAACACCTGACAGGTCGCTCGACGAAGTGATTCGGATAGGCTCTTACTGTTCTGCGGCGACCAGCGGCAAGAAGACTTTGTTGTTGAAGAGAACTGCGCTGTCCGTTTCGGTCATCGGCACCGGCGTCACCGTTGTCGTGATTGCATTCGTCTCGGTCAACGGCACAGTCTCGCTGAGCAGCTGCGTCACGCTCGGTTGCCCTGGGGCGGGGCGGATCAACGGCCCCAGGGCCAACAGGCAGGTCATCACCTGATCAGTGCCCAACGCCTGCTCTGGATCGGTGAGCAATGTCTGTCACTCTACCGCTTTCGCCACAACCTATTTCAAAAATATCTTTATCAGAGCTTGGATGCCGTCGAGCGTGCCCATTTGCATGCCCAGGTGGGATATGCGCTCGAAGCCCTCTACGCCACGCAGCGCGCAACCTATGCCGTGCAACTGGCGCGTCACTTTGCCGCCGCGGGCCTGCTGGAAAAGGCGGTTGACTATCTGCGCCAAGCCGGGGAGAATGCTCATCAACTATCGGCCAATGTCGAAGCTATCGAGCATGTTCGTCACGCCCTAACGCTGTTGGCAACCCTGCCCGATTCCCCAGCGCATGCCCAACATGAATTGACCCTGCAAATTATGCTGGGCAATGCGCTAATTGTCGTGCAAGGCTATGCTGCACTGGCCGTGGGCGAAGCTTTTCGTCGGGCGCGTGTGCTCTGTGAGCAACTGGGTGACATGACGCAGCTTTTCTCTGTGTTACATGGGCTACATCGCTTTGGCTATGCGCGGGGCCAGTGGCAACTGGCGCGCGATCTGGGCGAGCAAATGGTCAGCCTGGCGGAGCGCAATCCCGACCCCTTTTTGCGCTCGGAGGCGAATCGTGCGCTGGGGGTTACCTTGTGGCTGCAGGGCGAGTTCATGCTGGCACAGACCCACTTTCAACAAGGCTACGCCTGGTATGACCACCGCTACCATGCCGCCTATTTGCGCCTGTCTGGTCAGGATCCAGGGGTAGTTTGCCTGGGTGGCAACGCCCTGACGTTGTGGTGCTTGGGCTATGTCGAGCAAGCCCACCATACGCTGGAAAAGACCCAGGCCTTGGCTCAAACCATCGCTCACCCTTTTGTGTTGACTTATGCCCAGTTCTATGCCTGCCTGGTCCATCAATTTGAATCTTTGCCAGCGACCGTGCAACAAGGAGCAGAGATGATTATTGCCCTTGCACGTCAACACGAATTTACCTACTACTGGGGTGCGGGCATGGTTTTACGGGGCTGGGCGCAAACGCAACAGGGGCAATATCCAGCTGGCATTGCCGAAATGCAACAGGGCCTGGCTCTCATCTGTGAAACCGGGACCGTACTTTTTCATCACTATTACCTCTGCCTGTTGGCCGACGCTTACCGACAAAATGGCGAGCGCGCGGCAGGATTACAGACCATCAACGCGGCGCTGGCCGCCGTGCCAAGCAGCGGCCGCTTCTGGGAAGCCGAGCTCTATCGGCTGCAGGGCGAACTGTGGCTGCTTGAGCCGCTGGCCGCGGCAGAAGCCGCGGCGGCAACGTCGTTTTACCAGGCGATTGCGACCGCACAGCATCAGAACGCCAAAGCATTGGAATTGCGCGCAACCCTCAGCTTGAGCCGGCTCTGGCAGCGCCAGGGGCGACCAGCCGAGGTGCAGGCCGTGCTGGCTCCCCTCTATACCTGGTTTGGTGAGGGCTTTGAGACCACCGATTTACAAGCGGCCCAAGCATTGTTAGACACCTAATGGGAGATTGCACCTTGTCAATCTCCCATTTCATATTTCTGTACTTCAGCGTGCGACAAGCGGCAGGAAGAGGTGATTGTCTAGTGCTTCCTCGTCATCAGTCTCGTTGCCGTCGAGTTCGTCCGGGGTGTCGGCATCATCACCGGGATAGACAAGGGTGTCGTCGGTGGCGGCTTCTGCCGCCGTGGCGGCAACGGGTAACGGCACGACACCGATGAAGATGCCATCGATCGCTTCCTTGAAGCCGAACGCCTTGCCGTCGAAGAACGGGGTAAAAGTACAAGCCGTGTCTGCTCCCAGCGTCGTGTAGGTGCAGAGGAAGATATCGTCCTCGCTGCCGCTAGCCCCCGTCACGCGATAGTCATCACGCGTGCTCAGGTAGAGTTGGCGACGGCTATGGTCGGCCCAGGCGGCGCGCACATCTTCGCCGCTCTGCGTCAGGCCGACGCGTGAGCCGTCGAAGTAGAGCGACCAGGTGCGGGTGGCGGCGTTCCAGACAAAGAGATCTTCGTCGTCGCCCTTAATATCGGTCGCTTTGAAGCCGCCGGTCACGCTGACGAGTAAATTGCCCAATTCGTCAAAGGTGATCACATCGATGTTTTCACCACTGCTGTCCAAGCCCACGGTCTCACCGACCAGGTAAAGCTGGAACTGGCCGCGGGTACTCTGCCCTAGTTGGGTGGGCACAAAGGCGAGGATGTCGGCGGCCTCGACTTTGAGGGTTTGATTATTGACAGTGTAGTTGGCGGCCAGCTTAAAGTCATCGTCGAAGCTGAGCAGGAGCACGCCTTGGCTGAAGGCGAAAGCATCTACATCCTCATCGCCCAACCCCACATCCGAGCCATCGAAGACCAGCGTCCACTGCCCGCTGGCTGGGTTGTATTGAATAATATCCTCATCTCGATAGTTGAGCCCGCGCGCCGTGCCGTTCTTGGCCGAACTGAGCACAACCGCTGCGGCGGCCACGGGCGTGGTCGTCGGTGTGGCGGTAGACACGACCGGTGTATTGGTTGGTGTGTTTGTTGCTGTAGCCGTGGAGACAACCGGCGTATTGGTCGGTGTATTCGTCGCCGTGGCGGTAGACACGACCGGTGTATTAGTCGGTGTATTTGTCGGTGTGGCCGTGGAGACAACCGGTGTATTGGTTGGTGTATTCGTCGCCGTGGCGGTAGACACGACTGGTGTATTGGTCGGTGTATTCGTCGCCGTGGCTGTGGAGACAACCGGTGTATTGGTCGGCGTATTCGTCGCTGTGGCGGTAGACACGACTGGTGTGTTGGTCGGTGTATTCGTCGCCGTGGCTGTAGATGCGCCGGAGCCAATCGTCACCGTGCCGTTGGTAGTGGTACCAGATAGCGAACCGCCCGCAGTGGTGCCGAAGCTGGGGATGGGGTCGGCGGCAAAGGCAATGGTGGTGGTCGTGCCGGCCGGACAATTGGCCCCGGTCAGCGCGGTGAAGTTGAGGGTGAGCAGCGGGTTGAGCGTGGCGGGCAGGGCGATCACGGGCAGGGAGAAGACCACCACGTCCAGTTCACTGTCACTATCGGCCAGGTCAAGCGTCGCCGCGCCGATAAACCCGGCCGGCAGGGCGAAGGTGGTGTTGCTGTAGGTCAGACACGCCTGGTCAAAGTCGAGCGCAAAGCTGATGGCACCGATGCTGGTACCGTTGCTTTGGAAAGTCATCGGGACGGCCACGGCGGCGCCGGGTTGGACGCTCAAGCCGGTGGCGAGGGTGAGGGCGGGTGTGGTCTGGGCCTGGGCGGTGGGTGCCGTGCGCAGGCTAAAGGCGACCAGCCATAGCAGGCTGCCGATGAGCAGGGTATGGGTCAGGCGGGTTGGGTAGCGCATACAAATTCGTCCTTTTGTGGGTGGGATGTCCGTACGAAAGCGGTAGGGCGTGGTGCGTAGGACGTAGAGCGTGGGGCGTAGGGCGTAACCTGGATCCTTACACCCTACGCTCTACGCACCACGCTCTACCTTTAACGACTAACCAGCGGCAAGAGCAACCGGAAGGTCTGGGTCGATAGCTGGACCGCCCCGTCGCGTACGGTGAGCGGCAGCGACTGGCCCTCGACGCCGCCCAGCGAGGCGGTGCTGAGGGTGAGGGCGGTGCTAGCCTGGGTGCTGTCCGCCGGGACAGTCAGGCGGACGGTGGCCAGCGGACCATCGCCCAGCTGCGCGAAGGGTTGGCCGATGCCGAGCACGATGATGTCGAGGCGGCTGGCGGCGGCGTGATAGGTGGCGGTGGCGAGCAGCCCGCTGGGCAGATGGAATGTGACGGCATCGGGGATGCCATCGGCGTTGGCATCGGTCGGGTCAAAGCCGAGGTGCGCCGCCTCCCAGTGCAGACTGAAGGCGGTGGCGGCCACGGCTTGACCGCCGGTGTCGAGCACGAGCGGCACGTCAACCGTGGTCCCGAGGGTAGCAAACAGGTCGCTGCCGATGGCGAGGGTGGCCGGGCTGGCTTGGGCGGCCACAACGCTGCCGCAGACAAAGGCGGTGGCGAAGATGCGGCGGGCGGTGCAGGTGAGGTCACCGGCATCGATCACGGCATCGGCATTGGCGTCGCAGCCGTACGGGCTGAAGGCGACACTGCCGCCAGCGGCGTCGTACCAGCGGTTGCCGTCCCCGTCGAAGATCTCCAGGCCGAGCGCGGTGAGGTCACCGGCATCGACCGTGCCGTTGGCGTTGCAGTCGCCAGCCACAGCATCGGCTTGCACCGTCACCGCTACCTGGGCGCTGTCTGTCAGCGCGCGGCGTGGGTCGTTGTCGGCCACGGTATAGGTGAAGGTATCCGTGCCCAGGAATGTGCGGTTGGTGGCCACATAGGTCACACCCAGACCACTCAAGGTCACCGTGCCCTGGCTGGCTTGGCCGACGGCGACGATGCTACAATCAGTGCAGTTGCCATCGGCGGGCGTCGTGTCGTCGGGATCGCTGTCGTTGTCCAACAGGGTCGTGAGGGTGATGCGGCCTTGGGCCACAATTTCGCTCGTGGTGGGCAGCCCATCGTCCACCGCTACTGGTGCTTGATTGCCTGTCGTGCTGCCCTGCACATCGAGCGTGATCGTGCCCAGGTTCGACTCGACCAGCCCATCGCTGGCGGTGAAGGTGAAACTATCCGGGCCGGTGTAACCGGTGTTCGGGCTGTAGGTAAGCGCGGGCGGGATGCCGACCAGCACACCATGCGCCGGCGTGCCCACCTTGTAGGTCAACGCATCCTCGTCGCCAGCCACCAAGGTGATCGCCACGGCGGTATCCTGATTGGTGGCGATGGTCTGATCCGTGACCAGCGGGGTGGCGTTGTTCACCGTCCAGACGAAGCGCGTTGGCGTGCCTGGGACAGCGCCGTCTTGCGCCTTGGCCCGTACTTGGAAGGTATGCGTGCCATCCGCCAGGTTGGCATAGGGTTGCGGGCTGGTGCAGGGTGCAAAGCTGCCGCCGTCCAACTGACAGTCGTAGCGCGCGCTGGCGTCGCTCAGGCTGGGGGCGCGGAAGCGGAAGTTCGCCGCCCGACTGGTGGTGGGCATGGTGGGGCTTTCTTCGAGCACGACCAACGGCTCGTTGCCCTGTACCTGCCAAGTGAACACGGCTGGCGTCGGATCCACCAAACCTTGGTCATTGAATGCGCGCACCTGGAAGACGTGTTCACCTTGACTCAAGCCAGTATATGTATGCGGACTCGTACAAGGCGTAAACGCTTGACCGTCAACCGCGCATTCGAAGTAGACCAGCGTTTGGTTGTCTGCGGTCAAGCCTTGGAACTGGAAGCGCGCTGGGTCACTGCTTGGGTTGGCAGGTGTCTCGACCAAGCTTGTTTCAATTGTCTGGCCACCCGATGGATCTACGGTTAATATCTGCTCCACTTTGTTGCTCTGCCCCGCTGGATTGAGCACACGCACGGTGATGGAGAGCGCATTGTCGGGATCCAGCAGAGGAGCCGCAAAGCGCCAACTACCGTTGATAACGGGCGCGCTCACTGCGGGTTGATCGCCAATCTTAATCTGTACGGCATCAATGCTGGCGTCACTGACGGTGCCGTGCAGCCGGTAGATGTAGCTGCCGGGACCGTAGCTGTCGCTTACAGTCAAGTTGGGATTGTCGATCGTAACCGTGGGCGCACCCGTGTAGATGGTGAAGAAGACCGGCACCAGTGTTTGTTGTTGTGCGCCGGCCCAGTCGGTGGCGTAAACCTCTAGTTTATGTTGGCCTTGATCTGGCAGCAGGACCGTCACTGTGCGCAGTACATGGATGACGTTGTCGGCCTGAGCGAAGTCGATCTGGGCCACTTGCCGGTCATCGAGCAAGAAGACGACCGCCTTCAAACCCTGCGCGGCTTCGGCGGCGATGGTGACCCGCGCCTCACCTTGGGCTGTGATTGCACTGCCTTGGGTGGGGGCAACGATCACGGCCTTGGGTTCACCCACGGCGGCGGCTGTAACGGTGTCAGCGGTGGCGGCGGCAGGCGCACCTGTGGCCGGCACCCCGGCTGTTGTACACTGGTTGAGAATGTCACAGGTGGTCAGTTCACCCACTGGCGTGCTGCTCTCCGCCCAAACCGTATAGGTGTTGACCAGTGTGGTCAGCAAACTCAGGTCGGGGAAGAGTTGCTTGAAGGTGGCGTTGGTATTGAACGTATGGGTGGGCGGACGCACGGCGTTGCCCGCACAGTTGAAGCTAGCCTCGTTCAACTGGAAGTCTTCGGCGCGACAGGTATAGGTGATTTCGTAACGTGGCGTGCCGGTTGCCGTGTCTAGATAGGATTGGCCCGTGGCCTGACCGCTCAGAGTGACGCGTGGCGCGTTGGTGTCGACGATGCCGCGCCACGCGTTGGCCGTCATCTGGCGGTTGCCCAACACATCCGTGCCGCGCAAGTCGATCTGATAGAGCCCTTCCAGGCCACTTGGCGCTGGCAGCGTCCAGGTACTAGTATGGATGCCCGCACCCCGTTGCGCCAGCGTAGCCGGACGCCATTGGCGGGCTGGGATGCGATAGAGCGTTGCTACTTCTTCGGCGCTCAGGGCACGTTTGAAGATGGCGATTTCGTCCAATAGGCCCGGGAAGCGACCAATTTCTAAGAAGCCGAAATTACCAAAGCTGGCGTTACCCAGGGCGGCGCTGGCGCGGCCGATGCCGTCCACATACATTGTCACGCGTTGGCTGGTGCGGTCAATCGTTACGACCATCTGGTGCCACTGGTTGTCGATCAGATTCGGTTGGCTGTCGAACAGTGATGCTTGGTTGGGTTGCAGCGTCCAGGCCAGGCGTGGCCCACCTTGGCCATTGATGCCGAATGCGTAGCTGCCAATATCTGCCGAACTGCCGGTTTGTACGATATTGCCAAACCCCGTCGGCTTGACCCAAACGTGAATGCTAAAGCTGCCGGTTTGGCCAAAGTTGAGGCTGGAAACTGCTGGTACTCGGATGCCAGAACTGCCGCTCAGTTGCAGCGCACCGTCGCCCCGACCACCGGTTTCATCCACCGGACAGCCGCCACAGCCACCGCCGTTGCCCTGACCCGAGCGGTCGTTGAAGTACAACGCGCCATTGCGCTCATCAAAAGGCAGATAGAGTTCGGCATCGACGAATGGTGACACTTCGTCAATGGGTGCGAAATCTACCTCTAGCTGATCCACCCCGGCCATGGCTTGGGCTGTGGGGGCGCTGTCGCTAATTACGCCGCTCAGGGTTAGCGTTTGGCTGATCACACCGCGGTTGGCATCGATCTCGCCGAGGGCCGCGCTGGGCGCCGCGCTATCGATATGCAGGCTACCGGCGACAATCTCGGCTGTCTGGTTGCCTACGTTATCCACCGCCCGTAGCGTTACCGTGTAGCTGCCGGTTGGATCGACCTTGTCGTTGGCAAACAGATAGTTGAGTGACCAATTGCCACCATTTAGGCTAGCTACCTGCCACGTGTTGGGTAGCCCTGTATTGTGTTGCGCTTGCAGCAGCACTGCCACCTGCTTGACCCCGCTGCCGGGTTGGGCGCCGGCGTTGGGATCAACTACCGTACCCGTCAGGTTGACAATCCACTGACCGGCCACCACCTGCGTCGGGCGCACGACCGTTGCCGGCGCTGCGTAGCTGATCTGGGGTGGTTGGCCGTCGGCGATCAGCGTAATCGCCGGGCTGAGAGCACCCGTCCGATTCACCGCGTCGGTGGCACGCGCTTCGAGCGTATAGCTGCCTTCGGTCACTTGCAGGGGATAGGTCCAGGTCTCTGCGCCGTCGGCCAGGCTGAACGCACCACCGTTGGCGCGCACTTCCACCTTGCTCACACCGGAAGTCGCGTCGCTGGCTGTGCCACCGATGATAAAGGTGAGCGGCGCACCGGTCGCGCCTTGAATGTATTGATTGTTCTGCACCGATGTTACTGTTGCTAGGGGGGCGTCGGCGTCTACCGTCAGGTTCAAAGTGCTGCTGGCGCTGATGCGGCCGCCGCGATAGTCGGGTTGGCGCAACGTAATCTTGCTCCACTCGACGTTGTTTTGTAGTCTTGTCCCGGCAACCACGCAATAGGCTTGCAAGGTGCGGTTATACAGTGCGGCCACGCTATCCACCGCGAGTGAAACGGGGAAGAGCTGGAATTGATCGATCGCGCCGGCAAAGGGTGATGTGTTGTTTTCTTCCAGGCCGATATAGAGCCGCGCTTGGCCAGTCAGCGCCTCGGTGCCGAGGCTACCGGTCGCAACCTGGACACCATCGACATAGAGGGCGGCGCTGTTATTGGTGCCCGATCGGGTCGCAACCACAAAATGCCATTGATTGTCGTTGTAGCGCACCGCAGTACCGCTGCCAAAGGTGCGCCCAGGTCGTTCTAAGAAGACGCGGCCGTCGAAAAGCGTCAAGGCAAAGCCGAGCGCATTGGTCCGTCCGGCGTCGACTAAGCGACCGTTGAGCTGTGTGGTCTTGATCCACAGCGCGATACTAAAGTCGGCTTGCACCTCGCGCGGTTGGCTGATGAAATCATCGACGCCGTCGAATTGCAAGGCATAGTCGGAAAGCGGCGCATTCGGCGCACCTGCCGTGCCGGTTCCCGGACAGGTGGTCCCATTGCAGATCGCGGCGTTGCCATAGCCCGAACTATCGGTAAAAAGTGTCGCGCCAGGCAATTCCTCGAAGCGCAGATCCACCAGCGGCGACGAGTTTGGTGCGGGGCAGGCCAACGCATTGGTCTGATTTGCGCCACCCGTAATGCTGCCTGGGGCCACTAATGCCGAGCCATCGGCATTGAGCGGGGCGACCGTGATAGCGCCGGCGTTGTTGGTCCAACTAGCCAGCCAGCCCTGGGTGATCGGGTTCCAGACGGCGCTGGGGCGGTAAGCCGGCGCGGCGGCGCTAAGGTTGAGCTGACTGCCCACCTGGCCGCCGTTGTCGGCAAAGAGGCGGCCCGCCAGCCCGCCACCCGTCTGTTTGTAGAGCAGCAGATCTTGGTTGGTGAGAGGATTATAGGCCAGGCTGATTTCGGGCAGCTCGGGGCTGATCAGCACATCGGTTGCCACGGTCGTGGTATCGCCGATGGGCGTCAGGTCTGGCGCGTAATTTTGGAAATTGATTGCGCCCAGGTGATTGAAACGCCAGGCGATGCGATAGCTGTCGCCGCGCCAGACCGGGTCGTACATCAGGCTGGGGCTGGTCAAGGCCGCGCTGCGATCGGCGAGGGTAACTTGTTTGCGTTGGATGCCTAGCGGGTTGCCATTGGCGTCTAAACGGCGCAGCACGAGCAGGGTATCCTCACCGCCGCTGGCGTTGTCCCTGGCCTGTTCGGCAACGACCAAGAAATTCGTACCATCGCTGGTGACGGTCGGGCGGAAGTCGTAGAGCCGCAGCCCGCCGGATGTGTTTGGAAAGCCCAGTGCTTGGCGCGTCCCATTCGCCTGGATCAGCGCGCCACCCAGCACATAGGTGTCTTTGGCCGGGATAGTGATGTTGATCTCGTAGGTGTGGCCGCTGCCGCTAAAGGTAAAGACTTGGTTGCTGATAAAGTCGCCTTGCGTAAAGGCGTGGCTGCCCACCGTCTGGTTGACGGGCGAGCCATCGGGTGCATTGCCATCGGATTCCCAGGCGTACAAATTGACGCCCCCACAGAAGGGCATCGTAACCGGGAAGCCAAAGGCGTTGGGGCCGCGCTGCTCGCCCGCCTGCATGTCACTCGTGCCGCCCCCACGCGTCCAATCCCAGAGCCGGGTGTTGGTGCCGGCTGGGCCCAAGTTGATAAACGGTTCGATGCCACCCAGCGGGTCGGAAGCCGCCGTCACCACCTTGAGCGAGTTGATGACCAGATTGTTGCAGTTGTCATATTGATCCCAGACCACCATGCAGACGCCGGCGTTGTTACAGGCCACACCCGGCGGGGTCGCGCCACGCAAGAAGGTCGTGTTGCTCGCATCGTCTTCGATGGCTACACCGGCACCGGCAGGCAGTTGATAGCTCCAAATGTCACCCAGGCCACGTTGGGCCGCGCTGTCGGAAACCAGCGCCGCGACGCGGAAGGCATCCTGGCGATCGTTGCGAGCAAAGGCCACATCAGGCCAGCGTGCCGGGTTGGTGAAGCCGCCCAGCGTACCCGTGGCGATCGGGTCAAACACCCAAGTGGGACCAGTCTGATCAGGCAGGCGTACGCGCGCCGTGCTGACAACATTGGCCGTTCCCGAAGCGGCATTGGCCGCCACTGTCAGCGCCGTTGGTTGTGTAACGGTTTGGGACTGGCTAAAGGTGAGCGGGTTAAAAGGCAGGCCATAGAGCAAGGCCGCTGTGCCCAACGCCGCGGGCCGTGTCACTTCCAGCACGCCCGGCGCCATTGCTGCATTGGCTACCACGGTGCTCGTGTAGCGTAGGCTTTGGCCCGGCGTTACATAGCGATCATCATCATCGACGGCCGTATAAATGACCAGTGGCGGCGTGTTGAAGACATTCGGATGGTAGGGGCGATTCTGGTTGTCCAGCCGTCGTGCCGGGATAGCATCCAGCGCTAATTGGCGCTCTGCCTGGTCGCTGACGCCGTCGCCGTCGGCATCCGGGTCGAGCGGGTTGGCCGATACACGCACTGTCACTGTGCGCACAAGCCCGACGACGGTCACGTTCCAGCCGCCTTCCCAGGTGTTGGTTGCGGCGCCCGTGCTTGGATCGTAGCGGCGATGCCAGACTTCTTCCCCGTCGCGCAGACCATCGTTATCCGTGTCGGCCAGGGCGGGGTTGGTGCCCAGTTGCGCTTCCTGCAAATCGGTGAGGCCGTCGTTGTCGGTATCACGTTGGATGGGGGAATAGGCGACCCCAGCCTGGCGGCGTTCCAACTCGTAGCTGTCGGCGAGGCCATCGCCATCGGCATCCCAGGCATTGTCATTCGGGTCTAGACCGTTGTACGTGGCCGCAATCAGGCCGTCGCCATCGGCATCGGCCAGCGCACCAAAGGCCGCGTCCCACTTCAAACCCAAGCCGCCATTGCCTTTGTCCACCAGCTCGATAAAGTCGGCAAGGGTGGCGGGAAAGTAATCGAATTTCAGCGTATCCAGCGCCGTGGACGTGTTGCCTTCCAAACTGCGCGGATAACAGACCGGGAAAAAGCGCGGGTAGGGCACCGGAAAGGGGTTGGGGATGCTCCAACATTCGTAGGATGGCAGCGCATAACCCATGTTCAGATAGGTCTGGACGGGCCGGTTTATGCCTGGGATCGTCACCGTGGTGGAGACGGGGCCGTGTGGGCTGACGGCCTGGCCGCGATACATGCTGCCCAAGAACGGGATCAGCCCGCCCGTCGATGAATGATCGACGCGGACGCCCTGCCAGGCGTTGCGCATGTTGTTGAGGTCAACGCTCAACGTTACCGGTTTGCCGCTCGACAGGCTATATTGGAACGTGGTCGAGCGCAAATTGCTGGCGGTGAAGAACCAGAGATACGGCCCGATATGGTGTAAATTCTCGACCGCCGGATCTTTGTGGACGATAGTTGTCGTTACCGGCAGTGTCAGGGTAAGCGCATTGCCTACTGTAAAGCCTTTGTCTGGGTTGGCCAGCACGAGTGATGGTTCGCCGGTTACGGTTAGATCTTTGCGATCAGTATCGATCATAATGTCGAACGAATAAAGCAGCTTGGCGATCAGCTTGATCGCTGACGTACTCAGCGTGAAACAGGCGCCACCCAACCCCGGCACTTTACGCAGATCATCCACGCCCAGTTCGCAGATCGAGGTGAGGATCGCATCGATCAGCGCGATCACACCGGCGATAATCACGCCGACAACGGTTGCAAAGAGGATAGCGATCAGAATGGCGTAGATCGTGGTTGCGATCACCTCGGCCAGCGCGCTGTTAAACTGCGGGCTAAAGGCCGAAGCTTTGTTATCCACCATGCTATAGATAAAGAAGCCCCAGGCCACGGCAATCGTCAGCGCGGCGCCAATCGCCGAGGCCGCGCGGGCAAATTTGATGTTTTCTGCCTGCGCATTCAAGATTTGGCGCGTCGTGACATTGGTTGTTTGCGGACCAAAGCGCAATGTGCCGGTCTTGATCAGCTCCGCCGCTGCCATCGCCGGACCCAACACCGAGAGCACCAGGATAAACCCAATGATCGTCACCCGCAGCGCGATTTCTGCACCGGGCGCCTCCGCCGCGGTCAGGCTAATCAGCACCGCCAGCAGGGTGACCACGGCAATCGCAATGCCGATACCCTTGCCAAAGTTTACAATATCACCTTTGATGCTGGTCGCCGCCTTGTTGCCACCGATGGGGATCAGGCCGCCGATCTCACGAATTTCATTGCCGACAAACTTCAGCACCGGTTCTTTGAAATAATAGCGCGCCAGGATCACATAGTTGGCCGTTTCCATGATCGCCAGGTTGGTCACGGCTAACAGGGCGCGTACGATCCGTTCGATCGTGGTGTCATCATCTTGTGAGTAACGGCTGGAAAAGACCACGTTGTCAATTTCCACGACGCGGTTGATGCCTTGTGATATCGCCAGGTGAAAAAGTTGCACCATACCCATCCGGCCATAGATGATATCTGGGTCGTTGGCGTTGTCACCGGCCAAGCCAGTGGGTGAAAAATGGCGCGCTTCCAGTTCATGCCAATAGGCTTCCGGATCGCAAGCGGCCCAGAGCGGGGAACCGGCGTCTGGGGCACAAAAGGCGGTCCATTGCATGCTGGCCTGCACCTGCCGGATCTGGCGGGGCTGGCCGGCTGGCTGCATATCCAGCGTCAACGCGTTGCCGCTCAATGTTGCATAGCCGCCGCCCAACACCTGCGCATCCAACCCGACGCTGCGAAAAGTGGCTTCCTGCGTGTAAAGCAACAAGGGCTTGATCGTTTTATCGCTGTGCCAGGCTGGTGCAAATTGGCTGTCAAGGATGCGCCGCGTTTCGGTCATCGTCGTCGAAGCGAGGGCGTGTTCAAAGACCGTGTAATCAGCGCGTTCGACCCGCAAGATATTCGGGATTGCCCAGCGCTCGGTTTCGCTGACGCCGCCGTTACCGGTACGGTCGAAACGGCGGGCGATCTCGCTGAGGTTCACATCGCGCTGCGTGTCATTATTCTGGTCGCGCCCACCGATAAAGCTCTCAGTCAGTCCACTCGCCAACGCCCATAGGGCCGCCTCGTCTTTTTGGTTGGTGTCCAGCGCCGGGTCTTCGTAGACGATGGCTACGTCCGTGCCGTGATCTTCGCGCACGGTCAGGCCGGTAAGCTGCCACGCGTCGTAGTAACTTTGCACGACCTGCGCTTGGTTGTGGATATAGCCATCGGCCAAACAGCCGGGTTGCGCTGCCGTCGCATTCGGATCGCAGGGAATATCCGCCAATACTTGCACCACCCATACCAGGCGCGCTTGATGCGGCGTGGTCCACGTGCCGCTGGGCAGATAGCGCATTTGGCCGCTAAAGGCTACATGCGCACCGGTCTGCTCGTCGCTGGTCACTGTCAGCGGCACATAGAGAATACGCTGTGTGCCGTCGGCGGAAACATTGTTATTGGTGATGTTGTAGGGTGTGAGATCGCTTTGCGGTGGCAATTGGGCGTTGTCAACCGGCACGCGCAACTCGAGCATGGGCACCAGCTTCATGTCGCCATAGGCTTCGTTGGCCAGCGTGGTGCGCCCTTGTGCAACGGCCGCGTCGGCATAGCTCTGGCCGTCGATGTCGCGCACCTGGCCGGCGCTGTCCTGTGGCCAATCCAGCACGTTAAAGGCAAAGCCCAGATGCTGCGGATCTTGGGGACGCAGTTGAAAATTGACCAGCGTGGGGATGCCCGCTTCTAGATTGCGTAACGTAAGGTTGAGCGGCGCGTTTTCGCCAAAGCGCGCGCCGTTGCCGCTGATTAAGGGGGCCAGATCTTTGCGGTCGGGCACGCCGTCGTTGTCATTGTCATTCTCAAAGAGATCGGGGATGCCGTCGCCGTCCGTGTCATCGATTTGACCGTTGCCATTGGCATCCCATTCCATAAAATCCGAGAGACCGTCGTTGTTGCTGTCCTCGGCATTAGGGTCGGTGTACCATTGTTGCCCACCCATCGTAAAGCCGGCGACCTCCAGATTGTCGAAGAGCAGATCTTCGTCGCTGTCCTGATACGTCATCGCCGTGCCGATCCGCTCTTCGATAAAATCGCTGAGACCATCGCTGTCGCGGTCGAGGCCCGTATCTGTTAGAAACAACGCATCCGCGGCGGCGACACTAGCCGGTGCGGCCAGGTTGGCGCTGGCTAGGGCGATCTCAGCTTCACGTTCACCCGCCGCCACCGGGCTTTCGTGCGGATTGAAATCACTGGCGGCATTGATGGCCTGCCATTCGCGCTGTTGTTCGGCGGCACGCCGGTTTTCGTCTTGGGTTGCGGCCTGGGCCGTCTGCGTATCTAGAAAAGCCACAATTTTGATATTGCTCAACACCGGGCCGAGCACCATGCTGAAGATCACGGCGATCGTCACGGCGTTGTAGAGCAAGCCCACGCGTTGATAGCGGATGATCAGCGCTACTGCCGCCAGCATGGGCAAGAGTGTCAAGAGCAGGCCGAAGTCCAAAGTCCAGGGTCCAAAGTCGGCTAGCCACGCGCCGAGACTCTGAACTTTGGCCTCTGGACTCAGAACTGCTCCTTCTCCTCCAAAATCAGAAAAGTCGACCTTAATCTGCGTCGCGACGCGCTCGGCGTTCTGTTCGGGGAAGCGCAGGTTGAGGATCTGGCGCAACGGCAGGCCATCATTGCCAATCCACAGTTCGCCGTCGCCTTGCATATCGCGGTAGTAGGTGGGTAAGTCGAGGTGGACGCCCGGCGGCAACTCGCCCTTCTGGCGCATGGCTTCTTCCATATTATCGCGTACAAAGGCCGCGTAGGCGGCACCGTTGATCTGAAAGCTGTAGCGGGTAAAGACGATGCCAGCCCGTTCTTCAGGGGCGTGTGCCGTCACATCTTCGACCGCGGCCAGCCAGGCCATAAAATCACCGGCGGGGGCAACACCGTCGGTAAAGCTGTCACCGGTCTGCCATTCACCAAAGCCGCGGCGGGTAAAGGTCTTGCCATCTTCGACGCGCACGGCCACGCCACTTTCTGGCAAGAGTACGCTGCCGCTATCGGACCAGAGCCGCAACGTCAACTGGTTGGCGTGCAGATTGGTCGTGCCTTCCATGCGAAATTGATCGCTGCGACTGGCGCGCCCCACGTTGGCAACACTGGTGTTGGGAATGGTCTGCTGCACAACATCACTGGTAAAGGTATACATGCCGGCCGCGCGGGCCCGTTGCCAGGCCGCGGTTACTGGATCTTCGGCTTGGGCGCGCACCCTTACGCTGGTAAGCGCCAGGCCGGCGCTGATCAAACAGAGTAAAATTATGCAAACAATGATCTGCGTGCGGCGCAAAGCTAAATTGGACATGCCTTTTCTCCTCATACAATTTCTAAAAATAGTGCGTGCTAAAATTTGGACTAAGTCACCATTCATTGTGTGTTATGTGCGCCTTTGGTACTCGACCCGTCGGGCGCTTGCGGCCGATCTTGGGTCAGGCGCAAAAAGTAGATGAAGAAATCCTCCAAGCTGGTAAAACTCAGCCGTTCGCCGCTGGCCGTGTCCTGTACAGAAAAACGCCAATCGCTTTCTTCGGCTTGACGCCAGAGCCGTACAAGGCAAAGGTGGGTGTCCGTTGGGCTAGGCATCAGTTGTCACTCCCTTGTAAGATCTTTATGTATGCAGCCTGTGTAATTCGTGAACAGTGTCAACAAAACTCAGCATAATCGATAACTCTGACCAAACTCTGACCAACTCGCTAAAATTCTGACCAATTGTTATAATCCTAACCGTTGGCGGTTACGCGTGGCAACAATTCTATCTATGGCTTGGGGTGGACAATCTTTTCATGGCACAACTCGAATTTTCCTTTCTGGGTGGCTTCCAAATTGTTCAATCGGGTCTCGTGGTGGCCCAATTCCGCAGTAATAAAGTGCGCGCTTTGTTGGCCTATCTGGCTGTCGAACCGGATCGGCCGCATACGCGCGCCGAGTTGGCTGGCTTCTTCTGGCCGGAATTGCCAGAAGAAGCCGCGCTCAATAACCTGAGCCAGACATTGGGGCGTATTCGCCAAGCGTTTGGCAGCGATCCTGCTGGCGCAGCTCTCTTCCTGATTAACCGCCAAGCCGTACGCTTAAATCCGGCCTGTGATCTGCGTGTCGATGTAATCGAGTTCGAGCGCTTGATCGGGCGGACGCTCGGCGCGACCCCAGCCCAGGCCAACCCACAGGCCACGATTGCCCAACTAGAGGCGGCCACCGCCTACTATCAGGGTGATTTTTTGCCAGGCTTTGCGCTGGCTGACTGTGAGGAATTTGAAAGTTGGCTGCTGCTCAAGCGCGCGTATTTACAACGCAGCGCGCTGGATGCGCTCTATACGTTGACTGCCTTTTATTTAGAGTTAGGTGATTTTGTCCGCGCGCGCGCGGCAGCACAACGGCAATTGGCGCTCGACAGTTGGCGCGAAGAGGCCCATCGCCAATTGATGATGGCGCTAGTACAGGATGGGCAGCGCAATCAAGCATTGCAACAATACGAACGCTGTCGCGAGGTGTTGCTCGCCGAGGCTGGCGTCGAGCCAGAGTTGGCGACAGTGGCCCTGTATCAGGCGATTAAAGCCGGCGGTCTCAAATCCAACGTTACCCCGGCAACGCTGACGCGTCCACGCCACAACCTGCCTGGTTCCTTCGCCACTTTGATCGGGCGCCAAGCCTTGCTCGCAACATTGGTCGAGCAACTAAGCACAGCGCCCGTCCGTCTGCTAACGTTGGTGGGCGCGGGTGGCGTTGGCAAGACGCGCCTGGCCCTGGCGGTCGCGCAACAGATTTATGATTGGCAATTTGCATCGGACGCCGCGCCGCGTCTGCCAACGGCGGCCGCGCCCAATCACACCGTGGAAAGTAGCCGACAGAAATTTGTCGATGGCGTCTGGTTTGTGGCCTTCGCGGGTCTGGATGAGGGTGCCACCGAAGAGGAATTAGCGTTGGCGATCGTCCACGCGCTTGGTTTTACCTTGGCGGGTGCCGAGTCGGCCCAGATCCAACTATTGGGCTATCTGCGTCAAAAACAATTGCTGCTCGTGCTCGACAATTTTGAGCATCTGATCCACGCCGCCGATTTTGTGATCAACTTGCTCCAATCTGCACCGCAAGTTACGCTCTTAGTGACCTCGCGCATGCAACTGAACCTGGTGCAAGAACGCATCTATATGCTAGACGGGCTGACGTTGCCGCCGCTGGGCGAGACTACTGCGATCGAGACGTATAGCGCCGTCCAACTTTTCGTGGCGCGCGCCCATCACGTCCTACCTACCTTTGCCATCGATGCGCAGAACGCCGCGGATATTGTCCAAATTTGTGCGCTCCTGCAAGGTTTACCACTGGGTTTGGAACTGGCGGCGCAATGGGTGCAACATTTTACGTGTGCCGAAATCGCCGCCGCGATTCAGCAAAATCTAGATTTTCTCGCCGCCAATGCGCCGGGCGAGGATCGCCACCGCAGCCTACGCGCCGTCTTCACCTATTCGTGGCGTTTGCTCACGGGCTCTGAACAGCGCGCGTTGGCGCAACTGGCTGTCTTTCGCGGTGGTTTTAGTCGCCAGGCTGCCCTGGCCGTCACCCAGGCTTCCCTTTCTGATCTGACAGCGCTTCTAAGCAAGTCTTTGGTGCGGCTTGTACGGGCCGGGCGCTATGAATTGCACGAAATGTTACGCCTCTTTGCCGGCGAGCAATTGACGGAACTCGCCGCCCACGCGCAGATCGATCTGATCACCCTGCAAGATCGCCATTCGCATTTTTACTGTGCTACCTTGCAACAGGCTGAACCGCAGTTATATGGCAGCCAGCCCCAAATGACAGTCCAAGCCTTGCGCGTCGATCTGCAAAATTTGCAACTAGCCTGGCAACGCGCCTGTCACCAAGCCGATACAGTCTCATTGGAACGGGGGTTGCGAAGCCTGGCGCGCTTTTACCGCATTACCGGCTCGATCCGCGCCGGTGCCGAAAGCTTTCAAATGGCCAGCGAAGCTTGTCGCCGCGCCGGGGCAAATCAAAACCAATCGCTTGTGCTGGGTTACTTGTTGATCGAAATTGGGCGCTTTCAGCAATGGCTGGCTGACTTTGCTGCCGGCATTGTGGCTGCCCAGGAAGCGCTGACCCTGGCGCAAACGGGCGGTTCATTGGCGCTAGAAGCCGCTGCGCACACTTGTCTAGGGCTACTTTTTGTGCAACAAGGCCGCTATCGCGAGGCTCGCCCCCATTTGGCAGCCGCCATGC
>Ga0209490_10000551_pt1 | contig 37404 bp, 30 predicted proteins | sample MAT06_FD_187209 | JGI IMG/M metagenome (GOLD analysis project Ga0209490, IMG submission 187209) | Freshwater microbial communities from Lake Fryxell liftoff mats and glacier meltwater in Antarctica - MAT-06 (SPAdes) (version 2) | ecosystem: Environmental > Aquatic > Freshwater > Ice > Liftoff...
CCTACACCTAGCATAGTGGGCAGGGTTCCCAGTCCAAAAGCTAGCATAGTTGCCCCACCCATCCATAAATTGCCAGTTTCAGCGGCTTTAATTTGGGCAGCATACAGGAAACCACAGGGCATTAAACCCCAAGTCATCCCCAAAAGCATTGGCGTCCACCATTTGGTTTTTAAGGAAAGCTTAACCATTCCTGTGCTGAGGCGATCGTGTAAACTACCTTGTAGCAAGGGGTGTAACACGGGAATGCGCGGCAGTAAATCGGGTTTTACTTGTCCTAAGCCAAACCAGATCAGCATTACACCAGTTAGAATTGCCATCCAGCGCCTGAAGTCGCTGCCAATACCCGCCAGTTGTCCACCTTGCAGCAATACCGAACCCAGCGCCCCAATGCCAGCACCGACTAGAGCATAGCTCAACATCCGCCCCAGGTTTAGCAGGATATGAAATTTTAATTGCTGTTGCCAAGTGTGAGACTTTTCTAAAGGTGATGTCTGTTTTGGCTGATGAGACAGAGAAAACGCCACGGTTAGGGGGCCACACATCCCAAAGCAATGCCCAAAACTCCCCAGGAACCCCACGATCGCGATCAGCAACAAATCTACCATAAAAAAAGCCCTGAGTTCTGAGTTATGAGTTCTGAGTGTCAGAATAAAGATTTTGAAGAACTAATAAAAAATTATTTTCTTCTTTACTTAGTACTCAGCACTCCTCTAGTGGGGCACTTTACGTGAAGTTGCGATCGGTGTCAAAAGACGAACCGTCAAACTTGATGTTTATTCATTAGGAAAGACAAAAGTAAGAACGCCTGTGTGTAAACACCCAGAAAACTCGCTACACGCACGTAAATCCTAAACTTAGGGAACCAAAATATTAAACCCTCCCTAGCAATCTGGGAAAGTTATGCCTGTGGATTCGCGCTACCCTAAGTCTGGAAGCCAAGGATAAATCAGATGAGAAAATGGATTTGGCTGATGCTGTTGGTGCTGATGGCAGTTGCCGTGGTGGGTAGCAGAGGTAGCACGTTTTTTGAACAGCGTCCGTCACCGGCAATTGTTGAGCGCATTCCAGTAGAAACACGCCAACCACAGCCAGAGTCAAAGGAAGTTGACAGTGCGCCACAAGTATCTACTAATAAGCTGTTAACCCATATCCAAAAGTTAAATTTTCAGCGCTACACAACAACAGAGCGATCGCTTACTCGCACTTATATCACAACTGAACTCACAAAATTAGGCTGGAAGCCCAAATTGGAAAAGTTCTCTGAGGGCGTGAATATTTTTGCGGAACGCCCAGGAACTAATAAAGCCGCTAAAGCAATTCTCGTGGGAGCGCATTACGACACTGTTGCTTTATCCCCTGGTGCTGATGATAACGCTAGTGGTGTAGCTGTGGTGCTGGAAATAGCCCGCTTGCTCGGTTCTCGTCCTACAGCACGGACGCTACAACTAGCTTTTTTTGACCAAGAGGAAACAGGACTTTTGGGTAGTCAGGCTTTTGTTAGCAAGACAGCACGCTTACAAAACTTGAGCGGAGCGATCGTCATGGATATGGTAGGTTATGCATGTTACACTGCTGGGTGTCAAAAATACCCTGCGGGGTTGCCTGTTACACCAATTAGCGACAAGGGCGACTTTTTGGCAGTAGTCGGTGATACAGAACATTTGCCTTTGCTTAATGCCTTTCAAAACTCCCAGAATAATAAACCCGAATCAGAACTGCCAGCAGTTCTGACACTACCAATTCCTTTTAAAGGTTTACTGACACCCGATACCTTACGCAGCGACCATGCACCATTTTGGTATCATGGTGTGGGTGCTGTGCTGGTGACAGATACCGCAAATTTACGGACTCCGCACTATCATCAACCTAGCGATGTTCCAGCGACTATCGAGCGCTCGTTTTTCACCGGAGCAGCACAGATTGTGGTCAATGCTACTACTGCCTTGTTAGAGAAAAACGAAGTTTTGGAAACTCAACCACCAAGCTGACTGAATAATTCGTAATGACTAATTCCGCGTAGCGGTACTACTAGTTTTTGGTTCAGTGAAAGTCAACGTCCAATTCTTTTTATCATTGATTTGAAAGTACAAACCTTGGAGAATCAACCGCAGAGCCGTTCGAGTTCTAATAAAATTCCTCACCAGAGAAGTTCCTGGTTCAGCAAAGATATCATTATAGTTTTTTATCTGACCAAATTGTTTTGAACAGTAACTGCCAGCACCTTTTAAGGTTAATACAAAAAATGGAGCTTTTTTGTATTTGTCAGGAATCATAAAAATCCCATATACATGGTGACGACCACGCCACGGCTGAACTATAACCTTAGTAGCATTTACCTGGAACTTTGTAGTTTTTGAAGCAAGAATTCCCTCGAAATTACAATCAGAATTATTCACAGGCCACCACAGTATAATAATACTCAGGGAGAGTAGCAGAATCAAAATATAGCGGAGTCTGCGATGCATAAAGCCAAGGGAAATTGTTGATGTGGCTGGTAGAATTTTATGGGTAATGATAGTGTAGCTAAAGCAGTAAGACTATCCCCTGACAACACTTTCTAAAGGGTAAAAACAAAACATTAAACGATCGGTTAAACTTTGTGGTCAAAAAAAATTGCAGTCAAGACATCAGCCCACAAAAAGTTCAGATTGTAGATGCGTAGTTTACCGCCGCAGGCATCGCTTACCCTGTTCTAGACCTTTCTTACAGTATTAAACATAGCTGAGAAGCAATCAGGTTTTTGTGGCTGTTAACACTGATTTATGCTCAATTTTTTTAGCTGTGATTAATTCTACAATTTGTTGCTTTTGTTATGTTTTTGATGTAATTATCTTCGCATTTGCTGATGCTTTGAGGAGATCAGCGCGACGCCGATAGCGTACCCCTACGGGGATCTTGCTAGCAAGAGCGTCTGTCTGCGACACGCTACGCGAACGTAGAGAAGCGTTAGCGAGTCTTGACTAGGCACGCTCTTACGTTCGAGCGTCATAGCCCATCGTAGACATCGCTATCAAGTTCACGCATAAATCTGCTTTCATTTCTAGATAATTATTAGGGTAGCCAAATACACAAATATTCGTTATATTTCCGTAAGTAACACTTGGTATATATTTATGAAAAGAAGTTGGGGAAGTCTTAAGACAATTGCGGGTTTCTTTGGCGCGATTGCACTTACACAATTCGGAGCAAATACTCCGGCCATTGCGGCTGATACAGTTGTTGTGCGTTTGGGTTTATTTACAGAAACCATCTCCCTTGCTGAGTTGCAAAAGGCTGCAAAAACCGGGGAATTGCCTGGGAGTTTGCAGCCTTACGCTAAAGGATTATCTGAACAACAAAGCCGCTTTCTCTTGGGGGCGCTGGGCATGAATATACGGATGGATGTTGTCACTGTTAATAAATTAGTTAATACCCAGATTGGTACAACTATTCTCAGTGACTTTGCTACAGCCTTAGCCCGAAAGGACAAAGCTGGGGTGCAAGCACTCAGAGCAGGATTGGTATTAGGTTCTACTGCACCGCAAGGTCTTTCTATACTGAGTTTTATCGCGGCTTATCCCAGTAAACGCCTAGAAATTGATTTGCCACAGGCTTTTATCGTTGCAGGGACTTTGAATACAGCTTTTTGGCGCACCCAGCAATTTATGCTAGCGATCGCTCCCCAACTCGACCCCAAAACATCGCAGGGGAGAACACCACAGATTTCTTTCCCTTTTGATCCCAGCCAACCAGGAATAGCTCAAGTAAAAATACTCAACTTAAGTCTGAATGACCAAAAGCGCGACCGTAAAATTCCAGTTGATCTTTACTGGTCAACTGCTGCAACTACCAATAAACCCGTAATCGTCTTTTCTCACGGCTTCTCGTCAGTCCGCACAGACTTGCGTTACCTAGCAAAACATTTAGCATCCCACGGTTATGTAGTGGCAGCTTTAGAACATCCCGGTAGTAACCAGACAAATACTAACTCAGCATTACAAGGCAAAACCAGTGTGATGAAGCCTCAGGAGTTTTTGGATCGCCCTCAAGATATTAGTTTTGTCCTCGACGAATTAGAAAAGCTCAACCAAACGGCTAATTATCCGCTACAAGGGAAACTTGCAACCAATAACGCGATGATCATTGGCCATTCTTTTGGTGGTGGTACAGCTTTAGAAATTGCTGGAGCAGAGTTACAACTCGAACGACTCAAGCAACGCTGTAAAAAGAACTTGACTATTTTCAGTCAGGGAGAAGTTATGCAGTGCATAGCTCAAAAGCTACCAGAAAATACCTATCAATTACGGGATACTAGAATAAAACAGGCGATCGCTCTTAATCCTACAACTTCTCTGATATTTGGCGAAACTGGGTTAACTAAGGTGCAAGTTCCTACCCTAGTGTTAGCAAGTTCCGCAGATAAAACCACCCCAGCTTTAACTGAACAGATTGCAGGATTTGACAAAATCCCATCCCCCAAATGGCTAGTTGGTATAGTTGGCGGTACTCATCTGAGTTTAAAAGACCCTAGTACCACATTGGATCAGATAGGAAAACCAAATACGCCAATTAGTGGCGGTGAAGTTGTAGATGAACAAGCAGCAGATGTTCGCAAGTACGTTAAAGCTATAGCTTTGTCCTTTGCTTTCCAGATGACTCCAGAAGCTAAAAACTACGCTGTTTTTCTGACATCAGATTATGCCCAATTTGCTTCGACTGCGGCATTTCCATTTCGCCTAATTACTCAGATTCCTCCTGATGCTATGGCATTGGTGAAAGAATTTGTTGATAAATAAACGACCTCAAATTAGGACTTACGCAAAAACCCTCTCAAACTCTCATTCCTCCGTGACCTCTGCGCTCTCTGTGGTAGCCTGCGGCAAGCCGCTTCTCTTCTCTTCTCTTCTCTTCTCTTCTTAGGCTGCGCCCTAAGCGTAGCTATGCCGCAGGCTTTACGAGACGCTCTCGCGTTTGCGTCTACGTTTTCCGTTATCCGTGCATAAGTCCTATTAATAATACATTAGACTTTATCTATTAAGTAATATGCAGCTTATAAAATTAGGCTTAATTTGTAATATCTAGCTAGATTAAATTATAGTAACTTGATATTTAACATATAGTTGGTGTTAAATCTACACTAAATTTTTACAGTAAAAACAACTATTTACACATAAACTTTATAATATACTTATTAAAAATAATAGAAGCTTAAGAATGTAAAAAAGTATGAGTATTTGCTGAATAATACAGATGTATTCTACCTAAAATTCCAAAATTGAAGAAGGCAGCGATGCTGAAGGCAATTAGAGGGGATTCAGACTCCCTCTAATTGAAAACCACTAAGTTTACGATTTAGTGGGGGTCTTAAACCCAGTTTGGGCAAGGCACAAAGGCATAGCTTAAAACTTTTTTTGCCCTCTGCTTTCTGCCTTCTGCCTTGCTCGAAGGACAGATAAATGAATACAACTGGCTTGATGCAAAATATGTTTGTGTCTTTATTGGTGTAAACTCTTTTAAATTCCCAAAAATGTTAAAGCATTTTTAGCCGCTAAAACCACAGATAAACCCAAAATAGGAGAGTTCAAGGCTTGGTTTATTTACTTAGATAATAAGTTAAGTAGTTTCAGACATATCATATTGTCAAAGTAATTTTGGATTCAGAATTAGACAATTACCCTATTTAAGTCAAGCTCATGGAACTTTATACAACTCTTGAAATCGAAAAACTCCAGCACAATGAAGACCTTCCTTACTTGATTGAAATTATGGATTGGGTGAAAAATTTTTTAGGAAGACCTCATCCTAACTTAGGAAGACCCGGCGTAGTTTGCCCTTTTGTACCTCACTCTCTCAAGTCAAACAGTATTCGTCTGGCAGTTATTCGCACAAAAGATTTGTATCCAGAGCAATTAGAAGAGATTGTTGGACGCTACCGAGATATCTTTCTTGAGATGGAAGTTAAAGAGCAGGAATTAGCTATAAATAGAGCTTTTTTACTTATCTTTCCTGACATTCATATAGAAGATGCTCCTAAACTAGTAGATAGTGTCCAACAAAAACTTAAACCTTTGTTTGTTGAGTCAGGACTGATGATAGGAGAATTTCATAAACGTAATGAAAGTCCTGGTTTGCACAACCCAAACTTTCGTCCACTTCGTAGCCCTATCCCCTTGTTGGCTATCCGGTTTATGGTTGAAGCTGACCTTCCCTTTCTTGAGAGTCAGGCTGATCCATACTTACGTATTCGATATCTGGAAGCTTATTTAAAGTTTTTTGGTCATAAATTTACAGATGAAATAAAGGTTAGAAATGCTCATCAAGCATTAGCTTTAGCAAAAGAACAAACAGCTATTTTCAGGTAAATATACCAACCACTCTGTAGGGACGTAGCAATACCTATGCATGTCAACGAAAATCGGCGGGAATCCCATTCCTTCAAGTGGTGGGAGGAATAAGCTAAAACACATCTATAGCGTTTCTGGTTTACGTGAGGTACATCCGTAGGGGCACACCAATGAGCATTGGTGTGCCCCTACAGCACGGGTCTATTTATCCTCAAAAAATGATTAATAAAACCCTGAAACGACGTATTTAGGTTGATGCACAACATAATTTTTTTGTCCAGTGCGTAAGTCCTATAGTTGTTTTCTCCAGTCGTTAGTCATAAAAGACCTCGAATTCAAACGCACCAACTTGCCAATCTGTATATATCTCATGTATAGATTGTAATTTTTACACAAACTAGCCACAATCGTTACAAAACTTTTTCCTCAGACATTAAAGAAATGTAGCTAAGTATTAATACCGTTCAGTTAAGGAATTTCTTGGTTAAGGCAGGCAAGGGAGCAGTTCACGAAAAGAAGAATTACTGAACAATAACCCTCTTGTCTCCCCTACCTCCCCTGCTTATCGGAAGCGTATTGAGCGCCCAATCTCTAATTCTGTTTTTCCAAGAATCATTCCCTATTTTGTGGCATAAATTTAGTTATTGTCGGTGATATGTATACAGCAGCATTGATCACTAAGAACTTCCTTATGAATAACTCCACCTACCAGCTAGACGATTCCGCTTTGACATTGCCGATTTCCCAATCAGCTCGCATAACTGCCCAGCAATTTGCTAACCAGCAGCCAAATTCTGAAAAAGCAGAGCAAGTTCGGCTGAATACCCTAGCTGTGTGGGTAGTGAATGACTACTTAGAAATGATGGATATTCCTACAAACCTCCAAGCTAGTGACAGCTGGAACCCCATCATGCGCCTCTGTGGGAATGTAGCTGACTTAGAGGTGCCCTCAATTGGTCGTCTGGAGTGTCGCCCTGTCCATCTGCATCAGCAGATATGTTCCATTCCTCCAGAAACCTGGGAAGAACGGGTGAGTTATTTAGTAGTTCAATTTGATGAATCGCTCCAAGAAGCTCGGCTGCTTGGTTTTATCCCTAGTGTCGAAAATGAAACACTGCCTTTAGCGCAACTGCAACCATTGGAAGCGTTTATCGACCACCTGAGTCAAGTGCGCCAATCCTCAGCTAGTCCAGTGGTGAATTTAAGTCAATGGTTTGCTGGTATATTTGAGACAGGTTGGCAGACTATTGAATCGCTGTGGAATGTGCCAGAACTCAGACCAACTTATGCCTTTCGCAGTACTGATACTGTAGAACTAAATGCCCTTAACCGACCAGAATCAATTACTAAACGTGCAAAACTGATTGATTTGGGTATCCAAATTCTCAACCAACCCGTCATGTTGATTGTGAAAATCAGCCCAGAAAAGGATCAGCAAACCAGCATTCATCTGCAATTGCACGCCACTGGGAATCACATCTACTTGCCACCAGGAGTTCATCTCACTGTTCTAGATAGTTCGGGAACAGTATTTCTAGATGCTCAATCTAGAAGATTAGATAACTACATTCAGTTGCAGTTTCGCGGTGAACCTAGAGAGGAATTTAGCGTGAAGGTGGCCATAAATGATACTAGCATCACCGAACATTTTAGGATTTAAAACATCTAGCTATCTTCCTTGTTTGTTGGTAACTTATTAAGTGGTAATTGGTTAATTAAAAATTAAAAATTCAAGCCTGCTTTTGGGGATTTTGAAAAAAATCTGTAAATGCTTCTAGAGCTTGTTATGAGACATTAGAACAGGGCATGGTTTCGCATAGGGGATAGTGACGGTCATGGGTAAGTTAGTGGTTCTGAAATTTGGAGAGGGTAGTTTTGAGCAAGGGTTTGCTGTCACCCTCGAAATTGGTGAAGAACACCAGCGTGCTACAACAGAAATTTCGGGGAAACTACCTTCATTTCCCGAAATGCCGCTCTATTACAGTCATTGGCAGTCTAGTTATCGGCAGATAGGCAATCGTTATCGTCTCCATGCTGACAAAATGCAGGTGACGAATGTATCGATGATTCAAGACTGCGAAAACGCTTCTCATATTTTGCGGGCACGCTTTAATACCTGGCTGCGAGCAGAGGAGTTTCGCCCTTTGAGGGAAAAATGGTTAGAAAAATTGTCGTCCACTGAAGAAGTGCGGGTGATTTTGCAAACAGAAAATAGCCAATTGCAGCTATTACCCTGGCATCTGTGGGATTTGTTAGAACGCTACCCCAAGGCTGAAATCGCCCTTGCTTCACCATCTTACGATCGCATTCATAAACCACGCACAAAAAATAAATTAGTCAATATTTTAGCAATTGTGGGCAATAGTCAGGGAATTGACACCCAGTCCGATCAAGCTTTACTGCAACAGTGTAGTAATGCAGAGGTTAGCTTTCTGGTAGAACCACAACGAAAAGAATTGACTGAGCATCTTTGGGAAAAAAACTGGGATATTCTCTTTTTTGCTGGGCACAGTTCTAGTAACAAAAATGGAGAAAGCGGACGAATTTACCTGAATAAAACTGATAGCCTCACCATTGGCGAGTTAAAGTATGCTTTGAAGAAAGCTATTGAAAACGGCTTGCAACTAGCTATATTTAACTCCTGTGATGGATTGGGATTAGCGCGAGAACTGGCTGATTTGCAAATCCCTCAGATGATCATCATGCGTGAACCTGTCCCAGATCAGGTTGCCAAGGAGTTCTTAAAGTATTTTCTCGAAGGTTTTGCCGGTGGTGAGTCTTTATATCAGTCGGTACGCCAAGCGCGGGAACGGTTGCAAGGACTTGAGGATCAATTTCCCTGTGCGACTTGGCTACCAATGATTTGCCAAAATCCAGCGCAGATCCCACTCACTTGGGATGAATTAAGGTCTTCAAAAACTGAAGATACACAAAATTTAGCTTTGTCTCCCAGACACAGATTTACGGCAACTTTGTTATCCAGTTTGGCGATTACAGCCTTCGTTTGTGGGGCGAGATTGCTGGGATTGGTAGAAAATCCAGAAATACAAGCCTATGATTTGATGATGCGATCGCGCCCTGCACAGGGACTTGATTCCCGACTGCTGGTAATTACAATTGACGATAATGATCTGGCAATTCAAAGAAAAAATAACGAGGATTTGATTGGAGCTTCCATTTCCGAAAAATCTCTTAACAAACTCCTGGCAAAACTGAATCAATACCAACCCCGTGCGATCGGCTTGGATATCTACCGTGATTTTAAAGCCAAACAACCAGATTTAATTACTCGTCTTCAAAAAACTCAGAATTTGATTGGCGTATGTAAAGGGAGCGATGTCACAGTAAATATCCCAGGCAATGAGCCGCCACCAGAAATCCCCACAACAAATCTCGGATTCAGTGACTTTATTCACGATCGTGATGGAGTTATCCGTCGGCATCTCCTGTTCATGAACCAAGAGGCGACATCGTTGTGTCCTGCTCCCTTTGCATTCAGTCTAAAACTGGCCTCCCTCTATCTGCGCCCTTCAGGAATTGAACCAAAGTTCACCCCTGAAGGGAATTTGCAGCTAGGTAAAACTATTTTTCCGAACTTGAAATCTCGGACTGGCGGCTATCACGATATTGATGCCAATGGCGGTCAAATCTTACTTAATTACCGTTCCCCAAAACAAATAGCCCAACAGGTGAAGCTAACCCAATTTTTATCTAGTCCAATTAACCCCAGTGCTATCAAAGACAAAATTGTTTTGATTGGTGTGGTGGCAAAGGGGGATTCTCCAGACACCTGGCCTACACCCTATGGCGTTCCTTTAGATGAACAAATGCCAGGAGTGTTAGTACAAGCGCACATGGTCAGCCAAATCCTTAGTGCAGTCCAGGATGGGCAACCGTTGCTGGGGGTTTGGTCACTGTGGGCGGAGGTGGCCTGGATTTGGGGCTGGTCAATAGTTGGGGGAGTCTTGGCTTGGCGAAAGCTTTCCTTCCGTTGGTTGACATTGGTAGTTATTATTACCTCTAGTGTTCTATATTTAGTTTCCTTTGGTCTGTTAATTTCGGGTGCTTGGGTGCCTTTTGTACCTTCGGCTTTGTCGTTGGTAGTCATGGTTGGCTTGATGTCAATATATAATTCGACAACAAAAGTTCGGGTGGCGAGTGGGGAATAGGGCAATACGCTTAAGTTAAGAAAATTTATCTGTTAAGGTAGGCAGGGGCAGAAAAATCTGATAATTGTATTTGACAGAAAAATTGGGATAATTTAATTTTTGGAGTTCAATAGGGAATGGGGAAAGATTTTTTTATGAAATTTTTGGATAAGCAGCAGATAAATCTACATACAAGGTTTGCATACTTAAGGGAAGGTTTTTATGAAGTCAAATTCACAACCAATAAAACTATTTTTGGTAGTAGCTTTTAGCTGCACTAGTTTACTAGTCAGCCTGGCTCCAGTACTGGCAAAACCAACTCTTAGTTCTTCACCTAGCGATCGCGGTGCTAAAACGAATCTTGCTCAAGCCACAGCCTTTAATCAACCCTCACTTCCATCTGGCCCCCCTCCTGGAGGTCGGGTTCGTGGTGGAGCGAAGCGGGGAGGTGAATGTGAAGTTAGTAAACTTGACCTGACTGCTTTAGTACACTTTACTGAGGGAGCTAAGTCAGCGATCAATGTCTGGGGACAGACAACGGTAGAACGCCCAAGCTGGTTTTTCTATGTGCCATATAACAAAGATTTGGCCTATGAAGTTGAATTTGTGCTGAAAGAAGATCCGGACTCTAACGACTCTAACGAGTCTAACGAGATTTACCGCAAAGCGATCGCTCTACCAGAGAAACCAGGAATCATCCGCGTTTCTCTACCTACCACTGCTCCTGCCTTGGCATTAAACAAACAATATCGCTGGTTTTTCACTATTAACTGTGACAAGCAAAATAAATCTCCTCTGACTTTTGTCGAAGGGGTAATACAAAGAGTCGAATTGAATCCAGGCGCAGTCAAAGAGCTACAAACGACGGAACTTCTAAGACGCTATACTATCTATGCCCAAAACGGGATATGGTACGATGTACTGACGACACTGGATCAACTGCGTCAGAAAAATCCTAAAGATGCGGCACTGCAAGCAGAGTGGCGGAATTTGTTAAGCAGCATCGGCTTAGATGATATTGCAGCAGAACCGATTGTTTCGGAAAAACCTTAAAGGATGTTTGAAAAGTCGCAAAGTATACTAGAAACCCCCATTCCCTTCTAGAGAAGGCTTGCTCGGAGGGTTAACAACTGTTGCCATAATACATAGATTTACCTAAAATTAAAACAGCTAATTCTCTGTAAATTACAGTGAGTGTGATAGAATAGGATAGCGCTTGATTAGTGCGAGTTGTCAAAGCTTAGTTGGTGTGAAAACCAAAAAAACACTTAACACAAACTAATCTTAAAAAAATAGAATACATATCGTCCTTCATCAATCACCATTGATGGTCTCTAACTGGGAGTATCAGGTCAAGCTCAATTGAGCAAGTCATAAGACACTTCTTACAAACTCTTCATTAGGGAAACCCGGACGCGCGTACAGCCCTTTGGGCATCAAAACCGCACTTGCGTCTCCCTCCCTGGGAGAGGTTTGCGCTTGGTATAGGCAAAACATAAACCGTTAAGTTTGGTTTGTGCAGATTTTATCAAAGAATAGATTTGCATAGATTTTTAGAAGCGGTTAGGTTTCTGAAGCTTAGATGTTAGCAATCATACTTTTCAAACAACCTCTAATATCATGTCCGCTTGATTACTTATTAAACCCTAAGAACCCCAAAGAGCCAAAGCTATGCTTTGTCTCCCCTCCCGAAGAGCGGGGAGGGGTGCAATGACTGTGGGAATCACAACTAATTATGCGGACATGATATAGCGCTTCTCGCTTGAGTGAGGTACAAGAACCCCACCCCCAACCCCCTCCTCGCTTGCGGGGAGGGGGCTATGATGTACCTCATGTGATTAGGAAACGCTATAGCGGTTCTCGTTCACGTGAGGTACACCCGTAGGGGCAATTCATGAATTGCCCCTACACATTGCGATATAATTTTGTACCGCATCTGAGTGGGAACCGCTATATATTAGACTAAAAAACACTAATCTTCTTTTTGCAAGATATCATCATCAATCCGTCGCTCCCGATTAATATCGGGATTTTCTGCTGTCCAATTATCATCTGCTCCCAGATCAGGAACCATCACAAGCTCAGTTTCTTTTGTATGCTTATTTCCCCATTCATCCAAAACATCTTTGATCAGTACTTCTTGCAACCAAATCTTAGCGACAACAGTTAGGGGGAGCGCCAGAAATAATCCTAAAAAGCCAAAGAAAGTGACGAAAAATAGTTGGGCAATTAAGGTTACGGCTGGCAGCAACGATACTTGCTGTGCCATTACAATTGGCGTGATGAAATTACTCTCCGCCTGTTGAATAAAAAAGTAGAGAATTAAGACAGCGATCGCTTTCCAAGGTTCATCCAAGAAGGCGATCGCCATTGCTGGGATTACACTCATTGTTGGGCCTAGGTTGGGAATCAAGTTAAAAAATCCCGCTAAAACCGCCAAAGCTAGTGCTGCCTTTACATGCAAAATTGATAAACCAATCAAACTCATTAGCCCCACTACACAGATGGCAATGAAAGCGCCTGTAATCCATCCCTCCAAAGAGACTTCACATTTATCTAAAATCCCATCTACCCGCCGCCGATAAAATGAGGGGAAAAGCCGCACAAATACTTTGCGGTAAGCCACGGGGTCGGCTAAGATCATTCCTGTTAAAACCAACACTAGCAAAATCTTGAGAACAACTTCTAAAGAGCCAGATACAAAGGCGAAGGAGTTTCCCAGTAGCCGATTGACGAAAGGCTGTACTTGTTGGATGAGGCTATTGATATCTGGGATGTAAGGAACTAACTGGTTAGGAATATAAGCTCTCAGGGCATCAAGCCAAGTATTAAAGCGCCCAAACCCTTTAGGAACCTGATAGGTTAGTTCTTGAAATTGCTGTGCAAATGGTGGCACAATTAGCCAGAAAAAACCCACGACACCTGCAAAAAAGATAGCTACTGCGAGGAGGACGGCGAATCCACGCCTCATGCCAAGGCGTTGGAAGCGTTTCGCTAGCCGATTTAAGGTGGTGGCTAACACAACTGCGGCAAACATGAGCAAAAGCACTTCCCGAATTTGCCACAGGATGTATAAAGAAATAACGATGGCGATTAAGCCGATCCATTGACCGAGGTTCACAGGCTGACTCCCAACGGTTGGCGAGATGCAATTTTCTTGTAATTAAGCTAGGTTAGCTGATTTTAGTCACTTGTGCGTGGATGCTTCCCTTGTTAATTTTGTTTCTGTGCTTGGAATCGCCACAGTAGCGCGATCGCGATTATAGCGATCGGCAGTAAAATTATAATCAGCGCGTTGGTTGCTGTCGCCGGAATGGATAGACTTGGCCCTGCATACTTAATCAATACAGATAACAAAGCCGAGAGTAAAAGCAGTTTCAGAACTAATCCTAGTTGATTTTCCATAAGAATATTTGTGGACATATACGAATTTGGGCTGGATGACCCAGCTTCTACAATAAACCTACAGATACAATCTTTTCCAACTTTCTCTAGGAAATGCGTTCGCTTTTTTACGTCAAACTCAACCAGCCAAAAACTTCTTCTACAGTCAGTTCTAATTCGATACCCTCAAGAATGGGTAATTTATCAGATCCTTCGTATAATTCCAATCGCTGTCCAGGAAAAATCCCCAGCCCACTTTCGTCTTCAGGGTTGATTAACCAGCCGAGTTCAGTACCATTGCGTAAACAATGCAATAATTTACTCAATACTTTTTTTAATCTTTGGTCTGGAGAGAGAATTTCAATTGCCCAGTCAGGATGAATTTCAAAGCGATTAACAATTCTGCCAGATGGAGTTTTAGGAATTCTATCCCAGCGATACACACACACATCGGGGACGATCGCAGCACCGCCAAAAGTGCAGCGCAATTCTGGGAAAGCGCAAGCAATTTTCTGGCTTCTAGCTATACCGTTAATTGTTTCGCAAAGAGTAGCTTGGATCAAGCTATGTTCACCTTGGGGCATTGGTTTTTGAATGATTTCTCCGTTAATAAAATCTGATGCTGGCTCAGTTTCTGGCAGTTTGAGGAACTCGTCTAAAGTTAGTTGGGGTTGACTGGCAATAGTCATAAGCAGATAGTATGGAGGGGATAGTTTTATTATGGGCGTGCGATCGCCTACTCTTAAAGCTTGTTACGCCTCGCATCCCTCGCAAACTCAAGCTGTTAATTCAGCTTTGCATTTGGAATGCGTAGGCGCAGCCCGCCGTAGGCATCGCACTTTTACTTGGTACGATATTAATCGAATTGCGATCGCCACCGTTTCATGGCGCGTACGCCATCGCTCCCCAGACATTCAACTGCGTTGCCAAATTTTAATTGTCTTATCCAAACTCCCACTCACCAACATCTCGCCGGAAGCTGTGAAAGCTAATGCTGTAACTATATTCCCATGACCTGTAAACGTACCCAGCAATTCCCCGGTTTGTAAATGCCACAACTTGATGGTTTTATCAGCACTACCGCTAGCAATTATTTGTCCATCGGGACTTAATGCGATCGCATATACTTTATCTCTATGTCCTTTCAGAGTATGAAGTAATTCCCCAGTCTCTAATTGCCAAACTTTGATTGTTTGATCCCAGCTACCACTCACGAGCATTTTACCATCTGCACTAATCGCCAAGGAACCAACAATGTGAGAATGACCCATGAGGGTATGCAGTGGTTGTGCGTCCTTTAAACTTTTGACACCCGTCTGGGGTAAGGTGCGCCAAACTTTAATTTTGCGATAGCTACCTGTAACCAGAGTTTCCCCATCTCGACTCAAAACCAGGGAATGAGCAGCTGTATCATCTAAAGAGAGTGCGATCGCAACCTGACGTTGCATCAAATCCCAAAACAGAATTTTTCTATCATCTCCGCCTGTAGCTAACATTCTGCCGTCTGGGGTGAAGGCAGCACACCGCACTACCCCATTATGTTTGTGCAAAATATCTATCAAGTCTAGTGCGCCTACATGCCAAAGCTTAATTGTGGAATCTGCACCGCAACTCACTAAAGTCTGTCCATCTGAACTAAAAGCCAGGGAATTCACTTCATCCACTAGCTCAGATATCACCCAAGGATATTCTGATAATGTATCTATTAATTCACCCTTGCTTAAATCCCAGAGTTTCGTTTCTCCCCGACTACCACTTGCCAATATGGGTAAGGCTTTGCCATTCTTACACCCAGAACTGAAAGCTAGGCAATTAATGCCTCTGTTATGCCCTTGCAAAGTTTGCCAGCATTCCCAGTCACCAACTATACCCTTGAGGCAATGCTCTGATGGTAGAGTCTGTATTGTATCTGCGATCGCACTCTCATTAATTACTGGCGATGTGTCTTTTTTACCAATAAGTGATTCTAAATACCAACTCAACCCCCCCGCATACAACAAGTGACTCGGATTAATGTAGAGTTTTGCTTCAGTAAGTTCAATTTGATTTGCAGGTAAAAAGCCTGTAATTATGCTCTGTTTTTCGTCATATCCTAGCTTATCTGTAGATGGATAAAACAAACACAGAAAAATTAATACTTGGTGCTTTCTTAAATCTTCTTGAGTAACCGACCACCGAATTTTGTCTTTCTTAATACCATTAAAACTTTCTCCATCAGCAACATAAACTTGAACACTTAGCTGAGGATTATCTTTTAGTACATAAGAAAATTTGCTTTCGCCACACAAATTTCCCTCATCATCTAAAACCATGTTTTGCACGGTATCTTGTGATACCTTTTTTACCAACTTCCCCAAACGTTCAGTTATCACCCCGTCAACAATATACTCTCGCAAAAGATAATCTTGGGCTTGTTGTTGGAAGTATTTCGGAAAAGGTATCGTCCAGTCAGGAGGCTCAGGATATTCAGGCGGCGTCGGCGGCGGATTTTTGGCAAGAACTTCTGCTTGTTGGCGAGAAAGTTCTTGGAGTCTAGCCAAAGGCTCACCCCAAAAAGCCATAATTTCAGTGTGACAACCTTTTACTTGACTTTCCAGCAAAGATAAGTCATAAGTTTTAGGTTTTTTCACACGTTGAAGGAAGTCAGCTTGTTGAGCTTTCAGTAAGCTAATCCAATCCATCTGCATTCCTGCGGCAAACTATTGCATACCTACGGTAAGCTATACCAATGCAATTACTCAAGTTTATAACCTTAGTTAATTAAAAATTCAGTAATCTTAGTAGTCTAATAAAACACAGCAATTAGCAGATGTTTCTGGGAAAGATAGGGATTATTGCACTTAGACATTTCATGAACTGATGCAGTTGAAGTATATAGAATTAAATGATGTCAGTCAATTCTAACGGAGATGGAGAACGAGATACTGTTTCCGTAGAAACAGTTATAGCCGCAAAGGAAAGTTTAATGTGACACGGATTTCCAAGGTTGCGGTAACTTTAAGTCAACAAATACTTACACAAAAATAACCTAGTACCGCAAAGCGGAAGTCAAAAGTCACACATAATTGTATTCCAAGCTCTTGCACCATTTAAAATCAATAAATACCTACTAAATCCTTCAATACTAAAGCCAACAACCCACAAAGGAGTATCATACTGAGTATATAAAAGGTTTTGGTGGTACGTTGAACCATAACCCAGATTTGCTGGTAGGAAAGTTGATAATTCTGGATGAGAAAGAATGCTGGAGGATTAAATATAAAGGGTAGTAACCGACTAAGTAAAAGTCGCAGAAAAAAGTTGACATACCACACCAACCTGCCAAGCGAGTTTTGGTTATACTGCCAGGGATAAGCAGTTTGGGCAAGGTATACCAAGGCTTTTGTATCAGGTAAGCGCAAAGATTCGTATAAAGGCAAACTACGTGAGAGTTCGTCGTTACTTTGAGAAAGTGCCTCATTTAGAATGTACACATCCTCCAATGCTGAGTTTACCCCTTGTCCGATATCTGGAGGAAAGCAGTGAATGGCATCTCCTAAAAGTATAATTCCAGCAGATGAAGACTGGGGTATCTCAAGACATGCTTGTTCGTGCATTAACAACAAGTGCAATCCAGAACAGTATTGAGGAATGGGGAAGTAACCGCCTTCACTTTTAGCAAATCTCTCAGCCTCTTCAGGTGATACTATTTGACGTATAGGCAATTGTGGGAAGGCTTTTTCAAAAAAATTGTACAGTTCCTCAGAGTTTTTCAATTCCCATATTTGGTGGTCTGGGTATTTAATAATATTTGCAGAACGGGGTTCATCTGGGTTTTTAAGCGGCAATATGCCAAGAGAAACAGAACGCTTGCGACCTCGCAAAGCCCCACGAATTGCGTATGCCACAGTACTCACGGCGTGTTCGTTGCTACTATGAACCACAGGAAAATTTGGCGGCAGGGTTAACACTTTATATCTCAGGCACGAACTGGGCGAGGGAAAAAGCTTCATCTCAAATTTGTCTGATGTAGGTTTATCCCACTCTTTTAAGGTGTTGCGGACGATGGAGTGAAGACCATCACAACCAACCAAAAGATAAGGTTCAAATGTGACAACCCTGCCGTTCTCTGTGTGGACAAAAACTTCTAAATTTTCTTGTTTTGAGTTATTTATACCTTTTTTGTTGATTTGCACACATTTTGCACTGAATAAGACAGTGATGCGGTCTTGCCAATTTTGTTCAATTTCCTGGTATAACAAAAGGACAAATGCTCTGCGTGGCAGCCAATAGGCAGTTTTCCTGTTTGGATTTACAGTAGGTAATTTAGATGTTTTGCGACTGCCGTTTGGTTTAACCTGCGTTAAGTAAAATTCTGTACTTGGGACGCTAATTTTTGATAGCTTATCCGTAAGTCCGAGAAAGTCTGTGAATTTTTGACCTCGACCATCAATTTGATAATTGAATGCCTTGTCAGGTTCATAGTAATCGGCAGTGGCACGTTGTTCCAAAACTGTAATATTTATCCAACCACGTTTAGCCAGCATTAATGCGGTGGCAAGTCCAGCAGGCCCCCCACCAACAATCAATACATTTTGGCGAAAATTATTACTTTCTTTTTGTGTAAACAATTCTTCAGTCACCATAAGCCACAAAAACGCGGTAGTGTATCTTACTAATAAGCTACTTAAAAATCAGGAAATAGCTTGGTTTTTTTTGCCACCAACCAGAAGCATCTCAGTTGCTTGAGCAATTATTGAATACTGCCAATCCTCTGGTAAAGCCCTTTGAACGTAAGTAGTTAAATTTATTATGACAAGTGCATCTTATATTTTTTTGGCTGGGGCAAGTCGCGGTGTTGGTCGAGAAATTGCTCAATATCTGATAGCGCAACAGCTAAAGGTAAAAGCCCTCCTGAGAACAGCAAATCCCTACAAAAAATCACCTAGTCCAGCACGGCAAAAGTAAGCCACCCATCCCAAATCAATGAAACCCTTGCGGTATAGTAATTACGTTAGCGTAGCGATTAGCAAGTATTCGAGCGTCATTACGAATTATTTTAACCTTTGCGTTTTGGTTGTCTGGGTGTAGTACTTACATCAGAGGAGTCGCCAAAAGTATCCCTTGCCTCAATCTGTTTAATTTTCATTTGCAAGTTCAAGTCATCACTGCTAACAATTGTTTCTAAATTCGCTAATCTTTGCTCTAACAGTTCTATTTGCTGCTGTTGCAAATAGTTAGTTTTTGATTTTTGCTCATCAGAACGCCAAACAGCAACCGTACCAACAGCTGCCCCACCAATTGCAACTAAAGGAAGAATAGCACCGCTTCTAGTAACGGCTGAGAGTGGGACGCAAACTCCGAGAATGGCGACTGTAATTACCCAAATTCTTGTGGTGGCAGATAATCTGACATCTTGGTATTGTTCTAGATTGGGTTGAGATTTTTTAGCCATAAATTTATCCAAAGAAAAGTTATTTGTTAGATTGGCACAATTGCTTATGAAAATACTTCCTACAATTGGGCTAAGTAAATTTTAAGTAGGGTGTGTTACGGCTTTAGCCTAACGCACCATCTTATATAGGGGTGTGTTAGGCGCTCATGTTAGGTTTTTCGTGACAATCCTCTGATAAAATCCTTTGAGCGTAAGTAGTTAAATTTATTATGACAAGTGCATCTTATATTTTCCTGGCTGGAGCAAGTCGCGGTGTTGGTCGAGAAATTGCTCAATATCTCACAGCGCAACAGCTAAAGGTAAAAGCCCTTCTGAGAACAGCAGCAGTTGCTACTGAACTAGAAAAAATCGGTATCGAGGTAGTCTTGGGAGATGCCTTGAATGTTGGCGATGTAGAACGTGCAATGCTGACAGATGAACCTATTCACACCGTTATCAGTACAATTGGCGGTTTACCATCAGATGTAGAAAGACCCGATTACCCTGGTAATAAAAATCTGATTGATGCAGCAGTTAAAGCTGGGGTGCAAAAGTTTATTCTTGTGTCTTCCATTGGTGCTGGCAATAGTGTTGTTGCTCTGTCACCCCAAGTTTTAGCGGTACTAGGAAAAGTTTTAGCTGAGAAAGACAAAGCTGAACAACACTTAATTGCCAGTGGACTCACCTATACAATCATCCGTCCTGGTGGACTAAAGTCAGAACCAGCAACGGGTAATGGTGTTTTAACTGAAGATCCGCACATTATTGGTAGCATCAATCGTGCAGATGTCGCACAGTTAGTTAGTCGCTGTTTAAATAGCGAGTGTGCCAATAATAAAATTTTGTCAGCAGTAGACCGAAATATGCTGTTTGGACAAAGAGAATTTGCAGAATTTACTTTGCAGTAATTTAAGCACGCCACCGGAGTATCTGACCCTTGACAGGATTCACAAATTCTCGTCCTTCAGCGACAGACTTAGCATACTCTCGCTTTAACTGGTAATACCACTGCGCCTGCATATCTGAGTCTTTAATCAGTCGCAGCACGGGATTATATTTCAAGCCAATCTGCTGTTTTTCTACAACCGTTCGGTCTTGGCCAATGAAAGTCCGCGCTAGCACATGTAACAGTGGCTTGAAAAATCCTACCCAAGGAAGTGTCCAGTAAAGAGCAAAAGTTACCTCAGTTTCTGTGTCTGAAATCGGTGTAACTGCCGTTAAATTAACGACTCGATGGTTGCCAATTGTAGTTTCTTCGATTCTGACTCCAGGTAAACGAAAAGAAATCTCCGTTTCCGGCACACCACCCCCAATCAGCCAGTATAATCTGCCTCCATTCGCTGGTAATCGGTGTCGTCGCATCGTGAAGCCGTAGGGCGAAGCATCAAATTGCTTCACTTCCTCGTGCAGTTGTTCACTTCGCCACCACCAAGCGCGATGAACATAGGGTGAATGAGCAGGATCCATCAGACCTACCACTGCATGATCTATAAAACAAGGGAATTTTACCACCTCTACGAATTGGTGAGAGCGATCGTCAAACCCTGGAATTACTGGAATTTCCATCTCAGAAGCAGGTTGAGGGTTATCGGGATCAGCCATATATATCCAGATATTCCCTTGGGCTTCTCGGATTTCATAGGAATCTACGTCAAAGCGCCTCAAATCCATCTGCTGTTCCTCTACAAGAGATGGAATCGCAGTGCAGCGTCCAGCCGGGTCAAAGCGCCAACCGTGGTAACAGCATTCTACTTCTTGTCCATTGAATCTACCACAACTCAAGGGCACACCACGATGCGGACAAATGTCGGTCATCGCAGAGACTTTACCATCCTGGCTGCGGACTAGCAGCACTGGTTCTCCCAAAAAAATGCGGCTGATCATCATACCTGGCTTAATCTGATTACTAGGCAGAGCATAATACCAAGTATTACGTAATACAAAGTTATCGTTATTTTTCATCACTAATTGCGTCTGCCTTTGACACAACGAAAGTTCTGGTTTGTGGAAAGGAAGGTTATGCTTGAAAACATTCTTTCAGGTTTTTAACTGCTGTAAGTAAATTAAAATGATACACTTGTTGGTCGCGTTCGTAATTCTCTCAGATTTAGGTTGCTCTAGGAGGATTACAGGTGTGAAGTTGCATTATTCACCAGAAATTTGGAAAAATACCGTTCTTTTGCGTGGCCCATCCAATTCAAAAAACAATACAGATTGCCAGGTTCCCAGAGCTAATTTACCATCCACAATGGGAATTATCTCACTAGTTGTCAGCATCATTGCCATTAAACCAATTCGCAATTCGCAATGACGCTCTCTTCCGAGACGCTAAAAGCGTAGCTTGCTTCTCTGTAAGAGTACGCGGACTCGCTACCGCTACGCTAACGCAATTACGTTTTGTGACGGGGATTTAGACCCCGACCCAAAACGGGCTGCCTGTCTTGCTGGGGACTTAAACCCCCAAAGTTTGTTAAGTGAGAGTGAGCATTAATCGGTTCATCTTCCGGGATATCTCTTAAATGCAAGTCATTATGTAAATAGCTGTCTGATTCAGGTGCTAATTTTTGCAAGAACACTTTTATATCTTCTAATAATCTAACTTCATTTTCGTTGATAGATAACGCTGTTGTAGTGTGTCGAGAAAATACTAAAACTTGTCCATTTTTAATTGATGTTGAAGTAAGAAAATATTGGATTTGTGGTGTTATATTATGAATATTAATTTTTGGTTCAGTTTCAATTTCAATTAACTTATTAATAATTGGCATCTGTTCAATTTTATATCTGGGATTGCAAAGGAGGTACGCCAAAATAGTCTAACGCGCTCATAAATCAATATAGTTCAGTTAAAAAGAAAAGTAGGTTGGGTTGAGCGTAAGCGTTACCCAACAAAGTATTGAGGATGTTGGGTTTCGTTCCTCAACCCAACCTACACTGAACCGTATTGCCTTATAAATTTCATATCAACTCCAAACTCCAAACTCCAAACTCCAAACTCCAAACTCCAAACTCCAAACTCCAAACTCCTAACTCCAAACTCCTAACTCCTAACTATATTTTGTAACCCCTGCACTAATCTTTCTATACCTTCTTTTGCCGTCTCTTTTTGCAGCGCCCCGTATGCAACGCGTAGGTAGCATCCGTCATCCATGCCAAAGGTTGTACCTGGAATAACTGCTACTTTATGTTCCTGGATTAGCCTTTTAACTAACTCAAAAGCATCCATCTGAGTATTAACTTTCAGGAAAAAATAGAAAGCGCCATTGGCAGGTGTAATGCTACATAAACCTTGTAGGCGGTTAAGGGAGTTGAGTACTACTTGCCGCACTTGAGCGATCGCACCTATATTACTCTCCAAATACTCCGCTTTTGCTTGCAATGCCCCTAAAGCTGCATATTGGGAAATTACTGGCGGACAAATCAAAATCGTATCCTGGACTTTTTTAACGGCGACAAATAAGTGTTTGGGAATCACCATGTAGCCAATGCGCCAACTGGCAAAACCGTATGCTTTGGAAAGGCTAAAAAGAGAAATGGTGTACTCGCTACTACTCCCAAATGCACCAGGGGAAACATGTTTTACGCCGTTATAGGTAAAGTATTCATAGGCTTCATCGCTGATGTGGTAAATGCCGCGAGTGCCACAAATTTGATTTACTTGGTGTAATGCTGCTTGTGAATAGACAACTCCAGTCGGGTTATTTGGTGAAGTTGTGACTACAGCCCGTGTTTTGGGAGTAATTGCTTGAGCTATCGCTTCTGGGCGTAGTTGGTAATTTTCATCCGTCGCTACTAACACTGCACGACAACCAGCCATTGCGATCGCCATTTCGTGGTTGAAATAGTAGGGCGTATTCAGAATAATTTCATCGCCTGGGTTAGTTATTGCAAGAATGGCATTCATAAATCCCATATTGCTCCCGGCTGTCACGACGATGCAGTTTTCTTCATTGATTTCAATGCCGTTGAAGGTTTGCAATTTTTCTGCAAGTGCTGTCAGCAACGGGGGAATTCCTTCAACTGATTTGTATAAATTATTAGTGGGTTCGGCTAAGAATTTGGGTAAAAGTTCTATCGCTTCCGGTGGTGGATTGTAAGAAACAACACCCTGTCCTAGAGAGATTGTTCCAGGAGAGTTTTTAATCAGTTCCCCAACCACAGGAATAATTGGCGACTGTACCGCCTGCATACGAGAGGTTAGGGATTCCATATTTCCTTACCTATTTACCTATCTGGCTTTAGTATCCCTTAATAGGGGACAACCGACTAGTACAGCTTGCTGTAGATTAAGTTTTCCCACATTGTATGATTGTAACAATGTGGGAGTATGTCAAGTTTAAATTGGTGGCTCAACAAGTTCGTAGTAAGGACTTTAGTCCTCATTAGGACTTACGCATCAGGTACGAAATGTAGGGGCAATTCATGAATTGCCCCTACAGTAAATCAAGGCTTTCACTGCCTTTTTGCGTAAGTCCTGCTTATTTTCTAAGCACTAAAGTGCTTACTACAAACCTTCAAAACTAGCTTGATAAAGTAGTCAGAGTATGCTAGTCAATCGAAATCTGTTGAGGCCCACTTGCTTTGCCATTATGTGCATCTCTTGTGATGCTGGTGTAACTATTGGAGCGGATCTGTTGATCCAGCCAGCTTTTTACAGGATCTTCTGCAAGATTGAGCCGAAGCACACCAGAGAATAACCCACCGACAAATGAGACTGGATGCTGGATAAATTCTTTGAATATAGGTGACAATTCAGTAATGAACATTTAGAGACTCCTGGCGATGCCATAAGAAATTATTACTAATGATCGTAACCTGTTGAGCAATATATGGTTGGCGGTAACGAAGTTGCTAATTTTTTGAGCTGCAACTCGAACAACAAAATTCCCGACTTCTTTAAGGAGAAGTCAGGAATCTGAGTCTGCTGCATCAACCTACAGAGAATCTATAAACTGCTGTACTTTTTCTAGGAGTGGCTGATGTTCGATTTGCTCTGCTAACTCTTGGGCGTTTCTATAGCACGATCGCGCCATTTTTTTGCGTTTTGTTGTAGCGTAAAGGCTTCCCATATTCAGCAAAGTTGAAATTTCTCCCAGTCCATCGCCCAGTTGTTGATAAATCGCAATGCCTTGCTTATAGAACTTCATTGCTTGCCGATGCTCTGCCAGAGTGCTATAGGTATAACCAATGTTATGAAGCGTTGTTGCCTCACCAGAGCGATCGCTAATTGCTCGACGTGTCAAAAGAACTTGATAGTAGAGCAATAGTGCTTGTTTCGGTTTTCCTAAATCACTATAGATTGAGGCAATATTATTCAAAGTGGTTGCTTCACCAACCAAATTCTTGACAGATCGTTGAATTGGAAGCGCTGCTTGAAAAAATTCTAGAGCTTCTTCAAACTTGCCTAAGACAGTGTAAGCAAACCCAATACCATTTAGGGTTGTTGCCTCACCAGAAAAGTCACCTAACAATCGCCGCATCCTCAAAATTTGGTGTTGTAGCAACAGTGCGCGTTTCGGTTCTCCTAACCGGGTATAAATTAGTGCTACATCATTAAGAGTAGAAATTTCACTTTGAGTATCTTGCGATCGCCTGCATATTGGTAGCGCTTCGTCAAAATATTCTAACGCCTGCGAAAAGCGTCCAAGACGGCTGTAGGTAGAACCCAGATTGCTAAGTGCAGTTGCTTGTGCTGGCGCGTTGCCAATTTCAACAGCAACCGAAAGCGCCTGATTAAAGCGTTCTAATGCTTTTTGAGGTTGCCAGCAACTGAGGTGAGCTAAACCAAGGTCGTTTAATGTATAACCTTCTCTGGCTCTGTCTGGAATTGATCTAGCCAAGTGTAAATTCTCCGTTGCCAGATTGAGAGACTCTTGGAATTCCCCCCGATGGTAGTAGCGGCTTGCTTCATCACGACGTTGTTCCCACTCTTTGACTCGATTTAAAGGTTGCGTCATCTGACCTCAGTTGCATTCTGCGATAAATAGGCAGGACATCTTTTAGGAATGAACCTCTCTTAGGTTTCCCAAATTTTAACCTTAATCATCTACCTTTAGATATAAGACTTAAAGAAAGAAGTATGGTATTGTTTCATACTTACAGGGATATACACAAAGTAATTAATACAAATAAGCTAGTACCGCAAGGCGGAAGTCAAAAGTTAAAAGAATTGTATTCTGAGCTTCTTGCGCCATTTGAAGTGGTATGTTTCTTTCCGCGTCAGCTGTACTGGAGCGCACAGCTATACGCCCCTACCAAAGACCTAAACCATATATTCTCTACAGCAGTCACAAAATTTCTGGCTAGAGGACTGATAGTTTTAAGATTGCGAAATGTAAAGGGAATCATCTGGCTGCCATTCTGTATGTGAGACAGCGTAGTACACTACATCATGGCCGTAATAGGTAGCATTCTTTTCGTACTTCATCCCTACCTTTTGAATTACACGCACTGAAGCGATGTTTTCTGGATGAGCGATCGCGACTATCCGATCTAGCTTCACTTCCCAAAATCCAAACTTTAAAGTTGCAAGAGATGCTTCAGTTGCTAGTCCCATTTTCCAATAGGATTTGTCAAACACATAGCCAAGCTCAACTTCCGGCGTATTTTCCAGAAACCCAAGTCCACAGCGGCCAATCATTGCACCAGTTTCTTTGTATATTACTGCCCACATTCCAAAGTTGTGTTGTTGCCACTGCTGGATATGTTTGCTTAAACTTGCCTGGGTTTGTTCTTTTGTTCTTGGCGACAGATACCTCATGATTTCTACATCGCTGTAGAGGCGAAATAAATGATCAAAGTCGTTTAGATTGAAGTGCCTTAGTCGCAATCGTGCAGTTTCTATCTCAGGCATAATTACCCCAATTCAAATTTGCAAAATGTAAAGAGAATCAAGCGATCGCCATTCGGAACGAGGAAATGTCAATAGGATGGCGCGAGGAGTATGTCACGAGTATAGGGTCTTAGTAGCAGTCTTACGGTTTCTATCTCACGCATAGTATCAATACCTTAGCCAAATCGAAAAATGCCTGGATTCGTAGGTTGGGTTGAGGCACGAAACCCAACAAATACGTTGGGTTTTGCTTCGCTCAACCCAACCTACAAAAAAATGGCGAAGGTATTGTAGTATTGGAGGCTATTCCCAATGAATTGGGAGAGCTACGTCCGTCTATACGGTGGGGTAGTTCACTATAATGCTCTTACTATGAGCATCTACCAATTTCTCAAAAAATCTTATCCGCAACATCGTCAGAGTGAAAATGACTGGCGGTTATTTTTGCGTTTAGTGCCTTATGCCCGTCGTAGCGGACGGCTGTTGACGCTATCAATGGTCTTACTTGTACCGCTTGCCCTAGCTAATGCCGTACAACCTCTGCTGATTGGCCAAGTGATCTCCCTAATTCGCAATGAACCAAGCACTTACGAATTTCTCAGGAATCGCCCCATGTCCGAAGGGCTAAATATTCTGGAGGGATTATTGGTATTTGCGATCGCAATCCGATTGATTTTGACAGGCTACCAGGGTTATTTAGTACAGAACCTAGGGCAACAAATCACCGCAGCCATTCGCCAAGACTTATTCCAGCATGTGACATCTTTAGCAGCACGCTTTTTTGATCGTACACCCGTAGGTAAATTAATTACCAGAATCACCAGCGATGTGGAAGTCTTAGGCGATGTCTTTTCTACTGGGGCAATTGGCATTGTGTCCAATTTGTTTTCCATGCTGGTGATTTTGGGTTTAATGTTTTCCATCGAATGGCAACTTACTTGCTTGCTGGTAGTGATGTTGTTACCAATTAGCTGGTTAATTGTTTACATTCAGCAACAGTACCGCAAAGCCAATTACAAAGGGCGGGAAGAACTTTCTATATTGAACTCACAGTTACAAGAAAATGTGGTTGGCATTAACGTAGTGCAGTTGTTCCGCAGGGAAAAATTTAATGCCGAATTGTTTCGCGCCACAAACAGCCGCTACACTCAGCAAATTGATAAAACCATCTTTTATGATTCATTTATTTCAGCAACCTTGGAATGGATTGGTCTGATTGCGATCGCAGCTGTTTTGTGCATGGGTGGTTCGTTACTATTAGGAAAAAGTTTAGCTTTTGGGACATTATCTGCATTTATCTTGTATGCCCAGCGATTATTTGATCCTTTAAGGGATTTTGCGGAAAAATTTACGGTCATTCAAGCAGGTTTTACTGCAATAGAACGCGTAGGCGATATATTAGATGAACCGATAGAAATCCGCGATCGCGCCAATGTACGCTTCTCAATATTTGATGCGAAATTTGGCTACATAGACGAGATCGTTGCAAATCTAGAATCTCCAGATATGATTTCCCCGCCTGAACTGGGAGAAATCCGTTTTGATCACGTCTGGTTTGCTTATAAAAATGATGATTACGTAATTAAAGACTTAGATTTCACCATTCATCCTGGTGAAAAAGTGGCATTAGTTGGCCCCACAGGTGCGGGAAAAACTTCGATCATCCGTCTTTTGTGCCGCCTCTACGAACCCACCCAAGGACGCATTCTCATAGATGGTGTAGATATACGGGAAGTACCACAGGCAGAACTGCGGCGCTACATGGCAGTAATTTTCCAAGAAGGCTTTTTATTTGCTGGCGATGTTAAAAGCAACATTTCTTTAGGAGATGGCTATACCATTGAACAGATTCAACAAGCAGCAGAACAAACCAACATTGCCCAGTTTATAAAAGAACTACCTCAAGGGTATGATACTCAACTTCGAGAACGGGGTACAAATATTTCTAGTGGTGAAAAGCAACTTTTAGCCTTTGCGCGAGCGGCAATTCGCAATCCCCAAATATTGGTACTAGATGAAGCTACCGCTAGTTTAGATGTTGGCACAGAAGCTTTAGTTCAAGAGGCATTAAACCAGGTTTTGCTCAGACGTACCGCGATTATTATTGCTCACCGCCTGTCTACAATTCGCAATGTAGACCGGATTTTTGTTCTAAAGCGCGGCGAATTGATTGAGCAGGGAAGCCACGATCAACTACTGCAAGAAGGAGGGCTTTATGCCACTTTGCATAACTTGCAGATGTTGGGAACTTAAGATATTTTCAGAATAATCCCAAGGGGGGAACAGCGATCGCTAAGTCTCTAAGTTTTATTTATAGCGTTTCTCGTTTACGTGAGGTACACCCGTAGGGGCACGGCACTGCCGTGCCCTTACACTTGGCGATATAATGTTGTACCGGATCTAACTAAAATCAAGAATACGCCCACTAAGTTTAGTTTAATCAAATATCTGCCGCAGTGTACTAGATACCCATCAGACCTACAACGTTTGGCGCATCAACCCGCAAACTCATCTGCTCACAACGCACAGTTAACCAAGGCCGACCTAAATCTATTCCAGAAAAAGGACTTTCGGCGGGGATTTCTAACTTAGAACTAATCAAACCCAACACAGACTCAAATTCAGCAGGGAATATCAGCAAATCAGCACCCTTGGCGCTGAAACCAGAGGCACTTAACCTCTGTCTCCATGCCAAGAATTAAGATCAGGACTTACGCAAAAAAGTTCTAAAGTAGCGGTAATTCATGAATTACCGCTACGACAAATCAGGTTTTTGAGACAATTTTGCGTAAGCCCTAAAGATCAAAAATTAGCAATATTAGTTCTACTCTAACTTCAAACTCCTAACTCCTAACTTCTAACTCATAACTTCTAAAAAAAATCCCCACTCAGGCATTTGTCTGAGTGGGTGATATGAGGTGGGAGAAAATAATCTTCCCAAAAGAAGTAGGAGAATTATTTGCTCTCTGTAAAATCAGCGTCAATCACATCATCGCCACTACCAGAGCTAGAAGTGGAACCGCTATCTTGAGGTTCAGCACCAGGTGTAGCACCAGCACCAGCTTGTTGATAGATGTTGCTACCAACGGCGAATAGCGCTTGTTGCAATTCTGGGGTGAGCTTCTTGATTTGCTCATCGTCTTCTTTAGCAACTGCTTCCCGCAGTTCTTTCACCAAGCCTTCGACTTTGGTCTTGTCAGCATCGGGAACTTTATCGCCCAATTCTTGTAGCTGCTTCTCAGCTTGGTATGCTAAGGAGTCGGCTTGGTTCTTGCGTTCAATCTTTTCACGCCGTTCTTTGTCAGATGAAGCGTTTTGTTCAGCTTCTCTCACCATCCGGTCAACGTCATTTTTATCCAGGGTGGAAGCGCCGGTTATACTGATGGACTGTTCTTTAGCAGTACCTTTGTCCTTAGCTGTGACGTTAAGGATACCGTTAGCGTCAATATCGAACACCACTTCAATTTGAGGAACGCCGCGTGGTGCAGCCGGAATACCATCCAGGCGGAAGGTTCCCAAACTCTTGTTATCGTTAGAGAATTCGCGTTCACCTTGGAGGACGTGAATTTCTACGTTGGTTTGACCATCCACTGCTGTGGAGAAGACTTCCGATTTCTTGGTGGGAATTGTCGTGTTGCGGGGGATAATTTTGGTCATCACGCCGCCCAATGTTTCTACACCCAAAGATAGCGGTGTCACGTCTAACAGCAAGATGCCAGTTACATCACCAGCCAGTACCCCGGCTTGAATGGCTGCACCAACTGCTACGACTTCATCAGGGTTCACGCTTTGGTTAGGGTCTTTACCTAATACCTGCTTCACAATCTGTTGGACTGCGGGAATCCGGGTAGAACCACCAACTAACACCACTTCATCAATATCGCCTTTGTTTAACTTGGCATCCCGAAGGGCGTTTTCCACAGGAACACGACAACGGTCGATTAAGTCAGAGCAAAGTTCTTCAAACTGGGCGCGAGTCAGGGTTGTATCCAGGTGCTTGGGGCCATCCTGGGTAGCAGTGATAAATGGCAGGTTAATTTCTGCTTGAGTGACGCTAGAAAGCTCAATTTTGGCTTTTTCTGCGGCTTCAGTCAGACGTTGTAAGGCTTGTTTGTCTTTCCGCAGGTCAATACCTTCGGCTTTCTTGAACTTCTCAGCTAAGAAGTCAACTATTTTTTTATCGAAGTCGTCACCGCCGAGGTGGGTATCACCAGATGTGGCTAGTACTTCAAAAACTCCATCTCCTACTTCCAGTACGGATACGTCGAAGGTACCACCACCCAAGTCAAATACAAGGATGGTTTCGTTACTCTTCTTGTCAAACCCATAAGCCAGAGAAGCAGCTGTAGGCTCGTTGATGATCCGTAGAACTTCAATCCCGGCAATTTTACCAGCGTCTTTTGTCGCTTGCCGTTGGGAGTCGTTGAAGTATGCCGGAACAGTGATTACAGCTTGGGTTACGGTTTCGCCCAAGTATTTGCTGGCATCTTCAACTAGTTTGCGAAGAACTTTTGCAGAAATTTCTTCAGGAGCAAATGCTTTACCAGCGATTGGACAATCTAGTTTGACATTGCCGTTATTGCTGAGGACTTTGTAAGAAACTTCGGTAGCTTCGTTACTCACTTCGTCGTAGCGGCGTCCGATGAAGCGTTTGACTGAGTAAAACGTATTTTCTGTGTTCATCACCGCTTGGCGTTTGGCGATTTGACCAACCAAGGTGTCGCCATTTTTGGCAAACGCGACTACTGAGGGCGTTGTCCGAAAACCTTCAGCATTAGCAATTACTGTGGGTTTACCACCTTCCATCACTGCCACGCAGGAGTTCGTTGTTCCTAAGTCAATTCCAACTACTTTTGCCATTTTAGGTGCTGGCTCCGTATAACTACAAATGAATGAATGAGAATATAAAGGACTAAATTTTGAACCAACCGGGTCAATAAATCAGCCAGTTCAGCATGAATACCTTTGATTTGGCTTTTCTGGGGTTAAAACTCCAGATATGCTGATATATATACTGAAGCTTAGTGTTAGCCAGTCCATGAAGGGTGGTTTCCCGAACCTTGCTTAGGACGGTTAAACTAACTAAATAGTTTTTTAGTTATTTCATGGATTTATTGCCTTCACTCTGTCTAATGTATGGGAATTAATACTTTCAGTAATTAGGGTGAACCGTAACGGTAGAGTCGTGTTTGCCGCCTTTAGAGGTAATAAGTTACAAAAGTACCGAAAATAGAACAAAATTAAAGGGTGCGAGGCCGATAGCGAAGCGTTAGCGAGTCATCGAGCGTCATAGCCCGACGCAAGCATTGCTTGCGTATTCCGTATAATCAGCAATATTTTGGTATTGGGCATTGGGCATTGAAGAAAATACTACTCAGCGTTCACTTAAGCTTAGAGAAAAGAGTTTCCCAGTTAATTGCAGCCGGTCTTTGTCCCTGGTTGACTATTTCAAAAATTTTCCTCGAACTACTTGGGTGTAAAAGGCATTCTACACAAGCGTTTGCTACATCAATCCGGCTGGTATCACCCGAAAGTGTATCCCCAGTGCCTACTACCACACCGTATTTACCCCCAGTTTTTGCCTTGAGGAGGGTGTTGAGGTCGTATGAGGTATATGGCCCGTCAATCAGGCGTCCTGGACGGATAATGGTGTAGGGTAATCCTGAGTTAATAATGGACTCTTCGCCCTTCTGTTTGGCATCCAACACGCCAAAAGCATTAAGAACACTAAAAGGAAACTGATTTTTACGGAGAATTCCGCAAGAAGAGACGAAAACGAACCGCTTCAAATTCCGGGGTGCTGCTGCTACTAGGTTGCTCACACCTTGGGCATCGACTTTTGCCGGACTATTCTTTGCTTTTGCTTCACTAGATTTGGGGTTAAGGAAAGTGATTCCCCATTCAATCAAGTTTGGGGATTGCTCAAACTCCCATCGCGCAGAGGGAAAGGCAGTGGTTCCAGTACAACTGATGATGTGGCTTGTATCTTGCGTTGCGGCTGGCAGTGTAGCTGGCTGGCGGATGTCACCAACGGCAATTTCTACTCTCTGGTTAAACATTTCTTCGGCTTTTGCGGCATTGCGTGTCAGAACGCGAACTTTCAAACCCTTTTCTAGTAACTTGCCTACCACGAGTTGCCCGACTCCACCAGTAGCACCAGCAACTAGTACCAAATCTTCAACTGAATCAAAAGAATTCATAAACTGCCTTTAAGATGGTCTATTGTTAATCTACTCAAAAAATGCTATTTCTATGATCGGCGACCCCTACGTACATCGCCGAAATAGGGACTTCCAATAAAAAAATATCCCATCACTTTGAGGGCAGGGGAGCAGGGGGAGGGAAAGTCATTTTGAACGAATGAAATTAGACATCTGGTGAAAATTAATTCTGCGTTGCTCGAAATCCTTAGTAGGGACAATTCATGAATTGTCCCTACATCATTTTTGGAGATGTCTATTGGATAATTTATTTTTTGGAGTTCCCATAGCTGCGTAGGCGTAGCCCGTCGTAGACATCGCAATTAGAGAGGAAATTGCGCCCGAATTGTTCGGTTCTACCACTGTCGTCACTACACAAATAGCTATAACCTCTTAAGTAGTAGTGAAATGTCTACCCTAGACGCTGTTAGTCACTCTTGAATTAAGGGGTGAAAGCCTGTGTACAAATGGATATTGCCAAGTCTGAGCGAAATCTTGGCTGAAAATCAATCAAGTGTGGCTGAATGTTCACCTGCTAAAGCAGAGCGGCAGTGGCGTATCAGCCTAGCAGCGACAGAACATTTGCTATTAAATACTTTAGCACTTGCTTCAGTTGACACAACCCAAGGATTAGTTTTAGCTACACCAGCACCCTTATTTAGTCAGCCAAAACTAACTCAAAGCTTACAAACAGTAACATTTGCCGCAAAACAATTTAACCCCTTGGCGCTGATGCCATTTCGGATGCCAGATGCGATCGCGTCTGTAAATGAAGAAATCGCTCCCCATGAATCGGTACTTTCGCTATTACCTGCCGATCCACTAGGTGCAGAACAGTTTTGCTTGGTTTTTACAGAAAAATTTAGATTAGTGCTGGTTTTAGCAACTCACAAAAACGGTAAAAAAACCTTTTCATTTTCTTTTGAGCCAGAAGTAGTACAGCAGGCTTGGCGATCGCTAGGAGCAAGGGTAATGCTGGCTAATCCAGAATTTTTTGCCCGCCTGGATACTTTAGTACAACAGTATTCTCCGGTAGCACCAGATTGCCGCATCATGATTCAGTTTAGCCAGTTGTTGCTTCAGGAATTAACAGAAGCAGAAGAGGCTGGGGACAAGGAGGATAAACCATGCCCAATGCCCAATGCCCAATGCCCAATGCCCAATGCCCCAAATCCTGATGTAGAATTGCTCCAAGCTTTCGCTCACGAAGTCCGCACACCTTTAACAACTATTCGCACCATGACTCGCCTACTGCTGAAGCGGCGAGATTTAGATGCCAGCGTAATCAATCGCTTAAAAATTATTGATCACGAGTGTACGGAGCAAATTGATCGGATGGAGTTGCTGTTTAAGGCAGCGGAATTGGAAACTACTACCTCAGCAAAATCGTCAAAAACTCAACTCACGCCGATGTCTTTAGATCAAGTGTTGCAGCAGAGCATTCCCCGTTGGGAACAAGCAGCGCATCGGCGGAACCTAACTTTAAATGTTGTTTTACCCCAGCAACTACCAACAGTGGTAAGCAATCCCATGATGCTGGATCAGGTACTAACTGGTTTGATAGAGAATTTCACTCGCAGCTTACCTGCTGGTAGCCATATTCAAGTCCAAGTTATTCCCGCCGGAGATCAACTTAAGTTACAATTATCGCCCCAATTTGGGTGCAGAGATTCAAGTAAAACCGCCATACCTGCAACGCCACCAATTCGCAAAGCTCTAGGTCAATTGCTGATGTTCCAACCAGAAACAGGTACGATTAGTTTGAATATCGCCGCAACCAAGCATTTGTTTCAGGCGATCGGCGGTAAATTGATTGTGCGCCAGCGCCCACACTACGGGGAAGTTTTGACGATTTTCCTTCCCTTAGAAGTTAGTAATAAACATCAATTTGGAGCTAAAGCTTAGGAGTGAAGATTCGTTAACTATTTTTCAAAATTATAAATATTCACTCTAAATTAACCTGAGTTTGATAAACTTCTCCCTGTCTTAAACTAAAGTTAAAGTCTTTTCCTCTTTGAGTTGGAGAGGAACAAATTTTACGCAGTAAAATCAGGGAGAAGTTTTTTTTATTCGACTAATTTATGCGGACATAGTAAACCTGTTGCATATAGCGTTTCTCGTTTACGTGAGGTACACCCGTAGGGGCACGGCAGTGCCGTGCCCTTACACTTCGCAATATAATGTTGTACCGCATGTGAATGGGAACCGCTATAAACCAAAAATTAAGAACCCCACCCCCAACCCCCTCCCCGCAAGCGAGGAGGGGGCTATAATTTACTTCATGTGATTAGGATAAAGCTATAACTAAGGGACTTGCAAAAAATAAATTATCCTAAAATAGATTTTGTTTAACAATCTAATTAAATTTTTCTGACTTGCCATCTGTAAAAATAGATGCCAAAAATGTATATAAATTCTAGTTAAGAGCCAAGTACACATTTCTGCAAACATCAAAAGGAAAATTATGGCAAGTTTTGAAGTAATTGATAAAGAAAGCTTGCATTTAGTCAAGATAACTTTACAAAACGAAACAGTCCGAACTGAATCGGGTGCTATGTACTATATACGTGGCAACATTCAGATGCAATCTAAAGCCCCTTCAGCAGGCGGTTTTTTAAAATCCCTAGCCACGGGAGAAAACATTTTCCGTCCTACATATACAGGCACAGGTGAATTATATTTAGAGCCTTCTTTATCGGGATATCACATTCTAGAATTAGACGGTAGCGAATGGATTTTAGATAGTGGCGCTTATTGGGCTAGTGATAGCACTGTAGAAGTAGGAGTTGAACGAAACAAATTTGTATCAGGCTTAATTGGTGGCGAGGGATTGTTTCAAACAAAAGTCAAAGGCAGGGGTACAGTAGTGATGGCAGCACAAGGGCCTGTAGAAGTAATAAATTTACGAAATGATCGATTAGTTGTCGATGGAAATTTTGCTATTGCTCGCACAAGTAGCTTAAATTATCGCGTTGAAAAAGCTACCAAATCTCTTTTTGGTTCAATGACTTCTGGTGAGTTTCTCGTCAATAGTTTTGAGGGAACTGGTACTGTATTGCTAGCTCCTGTACCTTATTGGCAAGTCATGATGCTCCGCCAAATTAGTGCCGCGCTACCAAAAACTTCTAGCTAACAATTATTAGCTTAACTGATCGTAAGTCTTTCCGGCACGCTTGTGCGATCGCTCGTTTTATTGAATTGCCGTGGGTAAATCTAGTTATTAGTCATTAGTCATTGGTACTAATGACTAATAACTTAAATTTTCATAACTAAAATAGGATTGCTATAGCACCATAAAGTTAACTCAGGGGATAATTGTAACGTAACTCATCACTCATTTTCTATTGCGATCGCTTTTGGGGTTTCGCCAACACTTCTCAGTTGCACTGTAAATGTGGAACCTTCATATAATTTACTTTTCACAGAAATAGAACCGCCACAGCGCGCCAGCAATTGCTGTACGATTGTTAAACCCAACCCAGCACCACCATAATCTTCATTTGCTGCTGTACGCACACGATAAAATCGGTCAAAGATTTTAGAAATCTCGCTTTCGGCAATACCGATACCTGTGTCGCGGAATTCTAATTGGACATAATCGCCTTGAATTCGGGCACGCACCCATACTTCACCCCCATTAGGAGTAAACTTAATGCTGTTATGCAATAGATTAATCACAATCTGCCTCAGCCAACCACTCACACACCAAATAGATGGAAGTTCAGTGGGTACGGTGTAGGCTAGCATAATTCCTTTTTCTTGGGCTAGAGGTTGGTAGGTACTAACTACTCCAGGTACAATATCTGAGAGCCGCACCGACTCTAAAGCTGTTCCCTCTAAATTACGTTCTAGCTGCACCAGTTCCAACAAACCAGTAATCAGGGAATTTTGCTGATCGCACTGGGTATTTAACATGTGTAAATAACGTTGTCGCTGGGGGGGTTTAAGATTAGGAGAATTCAATAATGAAAGTGCTGTCTTCATGTGCGTCAAGGGTGTACGCAATTCCTGACACACATTTTTTAGGTATTCATCTTTGAGTTGCTCTTTGTTATGCAGTTCTTGATTTTGCTGCTGCAACTTAGTGGTGCGGACTGTGATGATTTGACGATTAATTTCATCTTGTCGCAGGAGTTGTTTTACAAACAGTTGATTCATCAGTTCGCCTTGGGGCACAGTTGGACAAATAAAATCAACAGGTATTGGGGATGATTCTGGCGTAATCGCTTGTTCGATACCATTTAATACTTGCTGAATTACTCTCCCCTCAAGAGTATTTATAATTAGTAATGGCTGGTTTTTATTAGTACTTACCTTCCCCGATGTCTTATTTTTGCGTTTTTTAAGTGGTCGATGAGCCAATATTAAACTGCAAAACTGGGGCGATAACACCATCAGAAAGTTTTCCCGTCGCATTTGGCTATCTGGTGATAGGTAAACGGGGACATGATGAGGAGATGAGGAAGATAAGGGGGTATTTTTTTCCCCTGCAACGCCAGCTCCCTGATCTTCCCCTGCTTCCCCATCTCCCCCTTTTCCACTCTCGTCAATCTGGCAAGTATAAATGAGACTAGAAGCACCTACCGAGGATTGATAACGCGCTAATTCTGATTGCCACATTTTTTCTGGTGGTAGCTTCACCCATAAAGTAGCTACAATTTGCTGCTCAATTAGTAAGTCAATTTGCGCTCTCACCAGTGATAACAGAGTAGCAGGACTGAGGGACAATGGTTTAGGAGGCACTTGCACTGCCATAACCACTTGATAAACAGACAGATCCTTAGCCAAAGATACATTCATGAGTCAAGCACAACAAGGATGAAGCAAGAAATAATTCTGTCTTCGATTTTCACCTTTATGTGTGCATTTTTTACAAAATCCCCACGGAAAAAAACATTAACTATAAAAAACTCCATGTACAAGGGAGTGGGGAGTTAGGAGTTAGGAGTTATAAGAATAGAACTTACGCATTGACAGGAAAGACCAAATATGAGTGATTTGAAAAACCACATCTGTCGTAAGGGCACAGCATTGCTGTGCCCCTACAGCACGGGTATATTTATCATCAAAAAATGATTAATAAAACCCTGAAACGACGTATTCA
>Ga0209490_10000552_pt1 | contig 37393 bp, 33 predicted proteins | sample MAT06_FD_187209 | JGI IMG/M metagenome (GOLD analysis project Ga0209490, IMG submission 187209) | Freshwater microbial communities from Lake Fryxell liftoff mats and glacier meltwater in Antarctica - MAT-06 (SPAdes) (version 2) | ecosystem: Environmental > Aquatic > Freshwater > Ice > Liftoff...
ATAAATACTTAAGGCTCAAAACCCGCTCCTAGAAGTCTTCAGACAAGGCTTTGACAAATCACAAGATTTGTGGACTTGCAAAGGTGGGATGCACCCGTCACACTCTGCTGTGGGTCTGCTGCCAGCGTTCGCCCCATCTCAATTTGTGGTGGTGTTAACTTTTGCCGTCGTCCGCCTTTGCGTCCTCTGGCTCTCGCTGCTTGCAATCCTGCCTGAGTTCGCTCCCGAATCAAGGTGCGCTCAAACTCTGCCAGCGCCCCAAACAAATGAAAGATCAACTTTCCACCGCTCGTGGTGGTGTCCATGCTTTCCTGAAGGGAGCGAAACCCAATCTTCCGGTTCTCCAACTCCTCGACTAGCGCAATCAAATCTTTGAGCGATCGCCCCAAGCGATCGAGCCTCCAGACGACAATAGTGTCACCTTTTCTGGCAAACTCAAACACATCTTTTAAGCTAGGGCGATCCGCTTTGGCACCGCTCATCTGATCGGAGGAGAACTTTTCACACCCAGCAGTTTGTAGAGCATCGTGTTGCAGCGCCAGATTTTGATCATCGGTGGAAACCTGTTCGTAGCCAATCAACATCATTGAGAGTTCTACAGTGAGGTAATTGTCTCAGAATCGGTTGCACCTGCCTCATTCTGAAACATAGATTGATTAACAGGTTGATTTACAGCTAAACCAGCTTCCAAGGGGGCTTTGGGTTGAGTGCCTGCGAGTGTAAAACAAAGGAGGAAAATCTATGCTTTAAGAAATGAGTAACCGCACGACTATATACCCTGCCTGACGCTATTTTTGATGATCTCGAAGTATGGGCAGAAAGCGAAGGCAGACCAACAGCCAACCTTGCCGCGTTTTTAGTAGAGGTTGCTGTGAAGGAAAAATTTCGAGACAAGTATTCGCCGGAGCAGAAAAAAGACCAAGACTTGTGAGATGGCTAGTGGCAAGGTCACCTAGTCAATTTCGCCGACGAAATCACAGTTCGTTCAGATGCGATCGCTTCAAATCGAAAGAAACTCTACCGGCTGTATTACAATTCTCAGAATCGATCGCCTTTAACCTCCGAAATCATTCATAACTACAACGAGCAGGTTGACCAGGCTAAAAATTGAGAAGGGAACATCAGAACAATGCCTCGCAAAAAATCTAACCCTAACAGCTCAACCCAGTCCCCAGGCAATAAACGCTCTGAAGATAAACCTGCTACGTTGCAGCCCAAGCAATCTTTTGAAGAACGCCTGGCTCCAATCGAGCCAACTCAACTTACTGCCAGCGATCGCCCCCTAACCAATCCCAACCTGTTCACTAATAGCCAAACAACTCGGATGGCATCTGCCCTCCCAATTTGGGAAGCTAGCAGCATCTTGACTCAAAACACTGATCTGCCCTGGAAAAACGATGTAGAAGGCAGATTGTATTATGCCAAAGATGTGGGAAACGGCCAGGGTGCAATCCACTTTTGGGTAACGGAAAACCTGGAAGACGAATATCCAGTGGCGCTAGCAGGAGCTGCTGCCTTAGCCGTGGTCGAAACCTTTGATATTCGAGCGGTCTGTATGCACTTAATCTATGCTGCATATGCGACGCAGCTCGACCGTCCTTGGGAACAAGATCTGGTAATTGACGATCGACAAATCGAAGCGTATTTGGGACTCAAAAAGCGAACCGACAAAAATCGCAGAGCAAAGCTTGCTCTGATCGAAGAACTAGTCAAACAGCCCTGCCGAATTTCAACATTTATCTCCTGGGCTAGCTCGGGTAAGAAAGAAATGACTTTAGAGAAAGGTAGGCTCTGGCACCTTCTAGGAACCCGCTACCACTATCAACAGAACATTGACGGCAACAAAGAGCTGATTGGTATCACGTTTATCGTACGAGCTGGGCTTTGGGCAAAATATTTCCTCAACGAAGAAGGACGCAAGAACACAACAGCTCAATATCAATGCGGTAACCTACCCAGGACGCTTCTAGAGAACGTTATGAGCCTCTGGCAGCATCGCGAAGGTGCAGCACGGCTGATGGTGTGGTTGCTATTCAAATCACAATTTAGCCGACGGCAGCCGTTGAGCGTACAGACATTGATGGAGGTTGCTTACGGTGCTCAAAAGGTTGAACAGGCAAGGCACAACGGCGAACTACGCAAGAAACTAGCAAATACCTGGGACGAAGATTTATTAGCACTCCATGAGCGGAGCTGGTCGTTACATTTTGACCTAGACACTTACCCGATCGAAATTCAACCTGTCGGGTTCGGTCGCAAAAACCTGCAACGACCACGCGGTTTCTTCGAGCAATTGCTAGCAGCCCGGATGTGGATTATTCCTGAGGAAAACTTGATTACAGAAGCAGCCGCACTCAAGGAACTGCCTGCGAGCGACCAGTCAGACCCTCTAACGATCTATGAGCCGGAACCGAGCCTTACCAGTACTCAGATTAGAGCAATGCGAACCGCACGCGGCTGGAGTCAGCGCAAACTCTCAACTCTATCTGGTCTCAGTCAAGGATTAATTTCGCTAATCGAAAACGATGAACGCAGCATCAGTCCTGAAAACGAAGAGAACCTGCGCCAAGTTTTCCAATCTCATCTGTAGTCCTCCTAGCTGCTCAATGTGAAGGAAGATTTTAGTTTGATCGGACAGGAAATAAGACGAATCGAAGACCACCTGCAGGGAACCATCATCCGTTGAGCAATCGCACTTTGCCGATCCTGATTACACCACTGATTACAGCCTTGTAATCAGCACGCTCAGACGCCTCCATGGCTCACGATTTGCTGAAGTAGTTACAAGTTTTGATTACAGATGTCCTAAGTACTAGGACGTTAGGATATTCTTAAACCCTTTATATATAAGAATTTAAGGCTTTTTACGTGAATAGAGTTAGCCCAACTTGGGGGGGGGGGCTAGATGTTTGAGTAGCAAATCAAAAGTTAGGGTTAGGGGTCTAGAGATCGCGTAATCATCTCCATTGACCTCAAGATATTTTTAACGTGAACCCTGCAACGATGGCATTTGATTACAGCAGAGATGATAGCCAGTCTGTAAAACGTCCAGTTGGTGCAGCTTTGGCAGGGATTAGCTTAGCAGACGCAACCTCTTACCAGCAAAGCATTTGAGCAAGTTAAACTTCAGCACAGCAATCAGAAATGGTTGCTGCAATTTTAAGATCTCTTCTCTAAATACCGCTGTGATTACAAAAAGCTCTAGACCCTCTACCCCATTGCTCAGCTTAGAAAAGGTCTAGAACCCCACCCCCAAACACTCTAGAACCCTACCCCCAGACGCTCTAGAACCCCCCACCCAAACTTTCTAGACCCCCTCCCCCAAACGCTCTAGAGCCCCACCACCAATTTTTCTAGAACCCTACCCCCTTTAAGAACGGCTTTTCGGCAGTTTGACTAGGCAAAGGCAAGTTTTGATTACAGCTCTTGTAATCAAGTTGATTACAAATATGCTCGATTGCATCCCCGATCGCGTTTTTCCCTTCTGATATAACCAATCATATTAGAGGCTTTCGCTGTGCTCGAAGTCCTGGAACTGCTCCACTGTCCATCTGAAGCAATCCACTTCCCTTTGCAACTTGTGCCCCTATCTCATCCCTATTGCGATCGTGCTGTCTCATGGTATCAACTCCACCCTGTCCAACTCAAAGCTCAATTCCAAATCCATCGATCGAAACTCATCTAGCAATGCCCCCAGGATATGTAGGTCAGGTCGCGCTAGATCACGCGCAAGAATGGCTAGATAGCAGTGTCGATCATGACATCATCACGCTCAATGTCGAAACCCTCACTGACACTGCAACGAACCCCAATGTGGATAGCCTATTTCCGATTGCCGATCGCCTTAACTGGAACTTGATACGCTTCGGGCAGCGCACGCGATCCAACTTGAGAGGCTGGTGGGTCAGCGGTATTGACCCCTTCACTTGGGAGCGGATGGAGTGGGGGCGCTTCAAGCCCGATGCCAACACGCCCATTCTCGATCGCGGTAAAAACAAACCAGCTAAATACCTCAGTCCTAGCTTGGGCAGTGGTTCTAGCCGCCTAACCCTACTCGACGTGCCGCGATCAATTTGGGAGCAAGTGGCACACCGCTATCAAGTGGCGATTGAACCAGACGAGCGAGCAAAGGGATTTTGGTACTGGGTATGGAAGCATCAAATCCCTCTCATTCTTACCGAGGGTGAGAAAAAAGCTGGATGTCTACTGACGTTAGGCTATGCAGCGATCGCCCTACCAGGTATTTTCAATGGCTATCGCAAAGAAACGCAAACGCTAATTGCTGAACTGGAATTTTTCGCACAACTCAATCGCCCGGTTTACATCTGCTTCGACTATGAGACGAAAGCAAATGTCCTCAGAAATGTCAATTTAGCGATCGCCAAGCTCGGTCGATTGCTAACGCGCTCGGGCTGCGAAACTAAAGTGATTTGTCTACCCGGTCCACAGAAAGGGGTGGACGATTTTGTTGGGGCTCATGACAAAACAGCTTTCGATGGACTTTACAACGATGCCCTCGGTCTAAGTTTTTGGCAAGCATCACAGCTTTGGGTGCTCACCTATCCTGCTGCTCTTACACTTAACCAGCGCTACTTGGGTTCATTGCCATTTCCTGCGTCGGGATTAGCCTGTGTGCGATCGGCAAAGGGAACAGGAAAGACAGCGGCTTTAGAGCCTTTAATCCACGAAGCAATGCGGCAGGGGCGCAGAGTGTTAGTGCTGACGCACCGAATTCAGCTAGGGCGAGCAATTTGCGGTCGCCTCGGTTTAGATTGGATCGAAGAAGTCCAAGAATCTGAGACACAGGGACTTCTAGGCTTTGGTCTGTGCGTCGATTCGCTGCACGCTCGATCGCAAGCTCGTTTCAACTTCCAAGAGTGGAGAGGCGCAATCCTCATCCTTGACGAGTGCGAACAGGTGATTTGGCACGCACTCAACAGCACGACCTGCTATGAACATCGCGTCACGATTCTTGAAACCCTCAAATGCCTGGTGCAAACCGTTCTGAGTACGGAGGGGCTAATTATTGCGCAGGATGCTGACCTATCTGACTTGAGTGTCGACTATCTTAAAGGACTGGCAGAAGTCGCGATCGAGCCTTGGGTGGTTGAAAATCGTTGGCGACCCACTGGGTGGCAGGTGTTTAGCTACGATACCCCGAACCCTACCCCGTTGCTCGTGCGTCTAGAGCAAGTCATCCAAACCGGTGCAGTCTTCATTGCCCTTGACTCGCAAAAGGTGAAGGGTCAGTGGAGTTCTAAAAATCTCGAAACCTACTTGCAGCATCAATTTCCACACAAGCGAATTCTTCGCATCGATAGCGAAAGCGTCGCCAATCCTGAATGCCCCGCCTTTGGAATTGTCGAGCATATCAATTCGGTTGTTCAAAACTACGATATTGTGCTGGCAACCCCGACGATCGGGACGGGCGTTTCGATCGATGTGCACGATCACTTTAAAGCTGTCTTTGGTATCTTTCAGGGTGCAATTCCCGATGCTGAAGTACGACAGGCGATCGCCAGAGTGCGCGAGCCAGTTCCCCGCTATCTTTGGGCTGCCCATTTTGGTCCAGGCAAAATGGGTAATGGCAGTTGTAGTTATCAAGACGTCGCCGCATCAACTACCAAAGGTATTCGTTACAATATTGCACTGCTCAAGGAGTTGGACTTTGACCTTGATCAGCAAAGCGATCCAATTACGCTGAGAACATGGGCAAAGATGGCGGCTCGCGTTAATATCTCAATGTGGAATTACCGCGAGGAACTGTGGCAGGCACTCCGGCTAGAAGGACATCACCTTACGATAGTTACTGGTGATCTCGATCGATTGTTACCGCTTGCGATCGCTGTCCTTGATGAATCACACTTCAAAGTGCTCGATCGAGACGTAATCGCTAAAACTGCTCTGCATCACCTTAGTAATGGTGAGTTGACCTTAGCAGGCTACGAATTTCTTCAACAACATCATGACTTGACGCTGATTGAGCAGACGAAAGTGGCGATCGGCACGATACGGCAATCCAACCAGCAGCAAGAAGCGATCGCTGTCTCCATCGCGCCTGACATTCCTGCTGCCGAGTACGATTCCTTGAAAAGCCAGCGGGTTAAGACCTTACAAGACCGCTACATTGAGCGCAAGCATGAACTTCAGAAGCGCTACATCATCAGCGTTACTCCAGAACTGAAGCTCAAAGATGATGAAGGCTGGTACTCGCAACTGCTGCTGCACTACTATCTAACGCACGATCCAGAATTTGTTCGGCTGCGCGATCTAAAAGAGTGGCAAGGTCATCTCGCTCGAGGCGCAGGTCACGTCGCATTGCAGGACATTCGGCTGCTCAGCGCTCAGGTTAAAGCTCTACATGAGCTAGGCATTTTGACACTGCTCGACTCTGCTCGTGAGGTGAAAGCGATCGACCCAGATGTGCAGCACATTGAGGACTGCTGCAAGCGGTGCAACCACGACATTAAGACGCTATTCAACCTGACAATCTCCGAGAAGATGACGCCGATCGAAGTTGTTCAAGCACTTCTCGGCAAGCTGGGGCTTAAGCTTACCTGCATTCGTCGTGCCCAAGCCGCCGATGGGCGCAGAGGCGGTCTGCGCATCTATCAGCATCAAGCCCCGATCGACAACCGCCACAGCATCTTCGCCCAGTGGCAGCAGCGAGATCAGTTAGCAACTGAAAGCTTAGAGATCACTTCAATCGCGCAGGTTGATCCACCCCTAGATATTGATAATCTATATCAATTGTTACCCGGATCGGCTAACGTAACAGAACAAAAGATAGCGCGATCGCAAAATGCAGCAGGATTGCCACTGGCGATCGGCAGTGTTGTCCGCATCAAGCAGCAGGTTGGGGAATGGGTAGTTGCTTGGGTTGGCATCGCTACAGCGCGATTGAGGCAGATTGACAGTGCTCTGGAGCGCGTTGTCGCTTGGGATGAATCAACCCTAGTACAAGTCGTAGACAGTTCTTGAGCAGGAGTTTTGCTAGTAAAGCTGTCTCCACACTCAAACTCCAAATCATCGATTGTGGGCAATTAGAGTACAGTTTGAAGTCTAAGTTTTTAAGGAACTCATTTGTAAAGTCGCTGTACAATGATTTTGTATTATGACAGGGCTAACCTGTGGTGAATGTAATTTCGTTTTTCAATCAGGCAGGTGGAACGGGAAAAACAACCCTGACCATGAACCTGGGCTACTCGTTGGTTCAACAAGGACACCGAGTTTTGCTAGTGGACATGGATCCTCAATCCTCCTTATCCGTTTTCATGGGATTGCAACCCCATGAGCTTAAGGACACAGTGGTTCAGAGCATCCTTGATCGCGCTCCTCTTCCGATTATCAGTCAGCTGTATCAAATGGATTTGGTTCCCAGTAATCTGTCTTTAAGTGCAGCGGATGTAAAGCTGGCAACCGCGATCGCCAAGGAAACTCGGTTGAAGAAGGCGCTGGCTCCGATTGAATCACAATACGACTTTGTGCTGATTGATTGCCCACCAACGTTGGGAGTGCTTAGTATTCTTTCCCTGGTGGCATCGACCCACATTTTGATTCCAATGCAGACGCAGTACAAAAGCTTTATCGGCTTAGATCTGCTCTTAGGAACGATCGACGAGCTTCAGCAGGAGGGAGTCGCATCGGACTTAAAAATTGCGGGTGTGATTCCAAATTTGCACGATCGCACTGCGCAGAGTAGAGAAATTCTGGAAGCTGTGACCGAGCAGTTTAGCGGTGTGGCTCCAGTCTTTCCACCGATTCCACGCGCCGTTGCTTTCGCAGATGCTTCGATGCAGCACTTGCCGCTAGGACTATATGATCCTAAGCACCCCGCGCTTGCCATTCTTAACAATATCTCACAGTGCCTGGAGTCCTTGTAGTGGTCACCCGTAAACGCGCTCCTAAGCCAGAGCTTCGCAATGTTGCAGCCATTCTCAATCGAGATCCTGCTGTGCCCGATCAGGTTGAGCAATTTACTCAGACGATGGCGATCGAGACAATTTATCTTCCTGCTAAGCAGCCGCGCCGATTCTTTGATCCTGACAAGCTCGCCCAACTCGTTAAGTCAGTCAAAGAGCACGGGATATTGGAGCCGCTGCTGGTTCGTCCATTGGAAAAGGGCACCTATGAACTGGTTGCTGGAGAACGACGCTTGCGGGCAGCGCGAGAGGCAGGGCTATCGGATGTTCCGATCGTGGTTCACGAACTCGACGATCGCCAAGCCCTTCAGGTCGCACTACTTGAAAATTTGCAGCGTGAAGACCTTAATCCGATTGAGGAAACGGACGCTGTGCTAGATCTGCTGATGCTGGCATTAGACGCTGAAAAAGAGGCAGTCATCTCACTGTTTTATCAGGCGCATCGCAATAAGCATCGTGGACAGGAATTGGGACAAAACGTTTTGTCCCAACTGAAAATCGTTCAGGAAGTGATAGATGGGATTGGACGCTTTACCCTTGATAGCTTTCGCTCTAGCCGTCTTCCACTTCTGAATTTACCCGATGATGTCCTGGATCTGCTTCGTCAAGGACAGTTAGAGTACACCAAGGCGCAAGCGATCGCCCGTGTGAAAGATGAGCTGCAGCGGACTGAGTTGCTCCAGCAGGCGATGGCTAGAAATTTATCCTTGAGTGAAATCAAGGATAGAAAAAAGGCGTTAAAGCCCACGGCGAAACCCGCACCAGAAAAAGCTGCTGTCGAGCGACTGAGTGAAATTGGTAAGCGCTTGCAGAAGTCACAAACTTGGGGCGATCGCAAGAAACGTGATCGCATCACCAAACTACTAGATGAGTTAGAGCGGCTGACTCAAGAAAATTAGCTGCTCATTCCGACATCCACTAAAGGCAGTTGATCTTGTTGCTACACCCTCGACTCAAATTGTTTCTTAGGAGAGGGATTAGAATTACTATCTCGCGTAAGAATAACTCTCCGGATTCTTCTGTCTAAGATTTGGATAGGTTACTAGGGAAGTAAAAGAGCACGCTTGCAGCGTTGGCTCAATACCGAACTAACCCATTAGCAAGACCAAGAATTATGCAAAATGAATTAGCGCAAGATAACCTAGCTAAAACAGGAGATATTCAGTTAGAGAAACAAATCTTCGAGGTTGTGAATGATACGCTGTTTCGTACGGTTGAGAATGAAGCAGTTCTGCTGCATCTGCACGATGGCAACTACTACAGCTTAAATGAAACGAGCATTTATTTTTGGGAAGCGTTGCGCGATCGCCAACCGCTAGCCCCTGTCATCGATCGCATGATTGCTGAGTACGAAACGACACGAGAAGAAGTGGTGCAAGATCTGCGAATCTTTTTACAAGAACTTCTCGATTATAAACTGATCCAGATGGGTTGAGGTTTAGGCTAGAACTATACCAATTATGACTTCATTGCCACGACACATCTTAAAGGTGGTTCGTCATCCTGAGAAGGGATGGTTAGGACTCTGGGTTTTTTGTCAACTCTGGTGGGTTGATCAGAATTTGCAGGCGTTTGGATGTCAAGCGCTCAAAGACACAGTTTCCTCAGCCATTCCTACTCTAGACCCAGCAATGACTAATGCGATTCGGTTGCGGGCTGGATATATTGAATTGATTGGACGCTTCCATCCCTGCCGTCCCCTCTGTTTGCACCGCTCGCTGGTGCTTTATCGATGGTTGCGTCAACAAGGTATTTCAGCTCGGTTAGAAGTGGGTTGGGGCGATCGCATTGGACATGCTTGGGTGACCTACGATGGTCAAGTCCTTAACGATCGCCCTGATATTGCTGAGGTGACGCCTTCGTTTATCCGTAGCTCTTAGAGATCCCTTGGACAAATTGAAGGGCATCTTGGGGTTGCTTAAACTGCGCAGCATACTTTTCAAGCAGGTCATTGGCAAGTTCTTGGATGGACAACTTGCCATTGCTGTTGGATAGAACGTGCAGGAGTGCTTCCCCTTTGCCAGAAAGCTGCGGTTTATAGCTAGATGCAGTGCTGCGGATTGTTTTGCGCGTCATGGGAACGGCAAAGAAGGTGGAGCGTTGTTGCTTGGCTTCAGGGGTTTGGGTTGTCCAAGTCCAATCGCCGCCTATAGGACGCTGGAGATTTAGAGTGATAGATTCGCCTTCGGTGACTGCTATGGGTGGGTCAAGGGGAAGGAAGGCGGCTGACCAATGGAGCGGAGGTTCATGGGGGGCTGTAGATAGCCAAGTGTCGCCCAGTTTCATTTTGAACCAGCCTGCCCAACCGTGACAAAGCGAGGATACTTTAGCGGCGTAGGTGGCGCTGACTTTACAGTGGGTGTGGGTTGCGGTGTAAAAATCGAGCGCCATTAGGCTTTGAGGTTCGGCAAGGTAGTCAGATTGATTGATCTTTTTGCGGTAGTAGTAAACGGACTGGCTGGCGTAGGCACGGGCGGGTGTGTGGATAATGCCGTGGGGGTTGGCTGACCAGACTTCGATTTCTTCACTGTAGATTTCTGGGTTATGGGCTGGGGCGGCTTCCATGATGCCTGCGCTAGGAATCATGACACCACCCGGTTTAAGATATTGATCACGCGCATAGAACAAGGAAGGCAATAGGTCTTCTTCTAATAGAAAGTTACCTGTGAATACAGAAATAATGATATCTACGGGTTCAGGAATGTGAACGTCTTCGATCTTGCCTTGTAAACACTTAACACGATCGCCATAACCATTGGCGTTAACGATTTCTTCAGTGACTGCGATAATGTCTTCTGGCTCAACGAGATACACTCGCTTGGCTCCTAGTTGTGCCGCCAGTAATCCATGAATTCCGAGTCCGGCACCTAGATCTAGGACGACGCTATCGGGGGTAATGACTTGCTTAAGAGCCTCGGCGTAAGCGTTGTTACGCCGTTCATCGAGGGTCATGGATTGTTGACCCTGAACCAGTAAATAACTCATAATTTTTAGGGGGAGGAATAGACTAATGAACTCAGCGAACCGAAGCTTCTTGAGCTTCATTCAAAAGAAACTCGTAAACTTCCGGCAATTTCTTGAAGTCGCGGGGATAGAATAGTTTTTTAACCGAAGCCTGAGTGACTAGCCGCAGATAGGCATCAAATAGGTCTGGGTTACTGGCAAGCAATCGCCCTGCATAGTAACTGTGGGTGAGGAGATCGAAGGCGGCTTGGCTCGGTGCGAGTTCTTCGGCGTAGATGCGATCGCCTTCTGCCAGTAAGTAGAGGTTGGCGATGGGAACAGCTTGGGTGATTAATGTTGCGCCTAGTTGGTCGGGCGGATAGTAGATTTTATAATCGGTTTCTTCGGTGGCATTGAGTCCGAGGCTTTCGCCAGTATGGGGATAGAGTTTGAGGCGGGGGTTGCCAGGGTGAACTAATCCATCGGCGTTAACAATTAGCACGTCGTCGGTGATGAAGCCTGCGCCTCGACTGGCACAGTAGGCGCTGAGGGTCGATTTGCCCATGCCGGAGTAGCCTGCAAATGCCACGGCTCGACCGTTGAGGGCAACGGCGTTGGCGTGGATAGCGACTTGTCCGCGCAGGTTGAGGCAAGCGCCTGCAATGACGGAGGTGAGTCCGGTGGTAAGTGGTCCTTCGAGATCGGTGAGATCGGCTTGGTCGCTGACTAGTAAGATGACTTCGTTGCCATCGGGGGTGACCCAAGCGCCTAGAGTTTCTGTCCAGGCAATCCAATAGCGATCGCTGCTCCACTGGTCTGATGAGGTGAGTTGGAAATCGATGACCTCAGGGTCGAGTATATGGGGAGTGGATTCGAGGGTGATGTGAACACCTAGGGGGAGGGAGCGGAGTTCGCTGGAGACGGTTTCTAGGAGTGACATAGAGATGGCTGGTAGGCAAGGCAAAGAGGGTGAACTATTAATAAAAGTCGGGGTTCTTTGAGAACCCCGACTTTTGTGGTTTATTTCTTGTTCCCGCAGGTTACTGCTTAGCAACAAGAGTATGAAGAGACGGAGACTCTAGGGGGGCATTCCTAGGATCTGCGTGGGGATTAAAGAGCCGAACTTATCGTCCCTTACATCATCACCATCGTCCCGCCCATCGCGTCTGCGTATGCTCCAAGAGTCATCTGCTGTGTCATTCCAGCCAGATCTCCCAACTGAGAAACCTTCATTGCTGAATAGCTCTTTCTGGATGAACCTGCAAAGTCATCAGCCTGGTTTTGTTCGTTTACCATTGTAATGGTCTCCTTATAAAGTGAGTGATTAAATCATCAGGTCACTCTGACGACTGTAGCGATAGATTATTGCAGCACCTGAAAGCTTGATGAAAACTCCGAGAATGGGGCGATCGGAGTTACCTAATTCTTCTTCTTCTCATCATCACCATTCTGCCACCCCTCATATCGCTATAAGAGGCGCTGGTCATTTGTTGAGTGAGGTTCGCTAAGTCTCCTAGCTTAGAGACTTTCATTGCAGCGTAGGATTTCTTGCTAGGCTGCTGGGGAGAAATACCAAAGTCGTGGCTAGGGTCGGTCATGAAGGTTATTTCTGCTTGAAAAAGCGTATGGATAGGAGCGATTTTTGCTTAGGGGAAAGGCAATGGAGCATTTGTAACTGATGCTTTAGAGAAGTATGTTTAGGGAGTAAATGTTAATGTCTACACAGTCAAATTAAATTATATCGATGCCACAGACTTTTTTTCGTGAGAGGCATATCTCTTCATGACTTTTTCATACCAATTGCAAAAAGTAAGTAGCGTGTAAATCTGATTTGCAATACTGTTCTGAAAAGGTTTTCCAGAAACATAGTCAGTTTCGTATCCTTGACGATATTGCGTTAATGCCGTGGTGAGCTGATCGAAGTCAATGAGGGTGTTGAGATAAGGGTTTTGTTGTGCCTTTTGGAGGAATGCGACTGTGGGTAAACCTTTGCCAATACCCGCGTACTTCATGGGGTCAAAGTAGTTGTCTTTGGGTCGCCAAAGGACATCGCTGGGAAGCGTGGTTGCATTGGCTTGGCGCAAGAAGATTTTGTCATGCTCTCGATCGCTTTGCAGATCAGGTGGAATGCTTAAGGCAAATTCCAACAGTCGATGATCTTGCATGGGAGATACGTGTTCTAGCTGATGGAAGGCGTGGAGATGACGATAAACTTGCGTACTGCCAACCATGCCTGCGGCTTCGATAGGTAGGCGGATGCCGTCTTCTTGGGTGTCGCATAAACTGCTCTGCTGCGACTGGTACAGCGCTAACTGAACAGATTCTGTGCTGCGATAACTGGATGTAATCCAGGGCGGAATGGAATCAGACAGCCGCTGGCAACGGGCAAACCAGAGGCGCTTGGCTACTACTGGCGCACAGGGCAGCAATAAGTTTCGCCATAGCCCAGAATACCAGCGTGACTCGCTGAAAAGCGATCGCCCCACCATGCCCCAGTTTCCTGCTTTTGCCAAATCCCGTAGGCTGACCCGAAACAGTTCATCGCCCCACTCGCCATCAAACACACAGCCAAATCCCTGTTGCTGCATCACTTCCATGAGGCGCAAGTTCATGGGCAATGTGCAGGTAATGAGGGGATCATCAGCAATAGGCAACCGATCCCAAGGTTCGCTGAGTGACCAAGCGTCATCACTATTGATGCTGTGCCATTTTACTTGCGGATAGGCTTGCAGGAAAGATTGAATGGGTGCGCGTTCGTCAAATTCAGGATAAATATCGGTGACGGTTGAGAATGCATCAACGCTAGGAAGATGGTTGAGCATCGACACAGTAACGGTAGTGGAATCTAAACCGCCACTGAGGGTAGTACAGGCAGGACGATGACTACGAAGCCGATCTTGTACCGCATGATTGAGCAGATCCCAGAACTGTTCGTAGTAAGCTGTGGCGGACTGGCGAGGAGAAGGATCTGGGCAAGTATTGAGATGGGCAATGCAACGGTGTTGTAACTGTCCTGCGGATAGAATGAGGGCGTATCCGGGTAACAGCCGTTTAATCTGTATAAAAGGGGTGAGGGCTGGAGGCTGTGCCCAAAAGTCACAAACGGTATGAGCCACATACAAATCATCTAACGCGGGGCTAACTTGGGGATGCAGCAACAGGGTTAGCACTCGGCTAGACAGCAGAAGGGTTTTCCCATCCCAGGCGTAGGCGATCGTTCTGCCTCCTACTTTGTCGCAGCCGACGAATAGCTTGTGCTGCACTTTATCCCACAGGATAAACACATATTCCCCAAATAAGTGATTGAGGCAGTTCTCGCCCCAGTGCCGATAGCTTTCAATGATGAGTTGGGCATCGGTAACCAAGTTGCGTCCGGTGAGTAGAGACTGGCGATCGTCGAGCCGTCCATCCCACACTAATACGCAGCCTTCGGCTTCGACCACGGGCGATTCTAGGCAAGATTCTGGGGTATTGAACAATTGCGATCGCCCTAGGCTTAAGCCCACCTGTACATCATGCCAATCGCCTTTACCATCCTGTCCTATAGACGTTAGGTCTTGGAGCATTGTTTGCCAAGGGGTCGCTTCTTGACTTTGGTATACGCCTAAAATTCCACTCATTTAAAACATCCTTTGAGGTCGTTCGATTCGTTTATTAAGTAGGAAGAAGCCTGTAGCTCAAATAACTCGGCATAGGCACCCTGGAGTTGCATCAGTTCAGCGTGAGTGCCGCTCTCTGCAATTTTTCCGTCTTTTAACATGTAAATGCGATCGGCAAGTTTAACGGTTGAAAGACGATGACTAATTAAAATAGCGGTACGCCCTTGGGCGAGTTTGCGAAATTGTTCAAATACTTCATATTCGGCTCTGGCATCAAGGGCACTAGTGGGTTCATCAAGCACCACGATTTGCCCTTGCCGGAGGAATGCACGAGCGATCGCCACCTTTTGCCATTCTCCAATGCTGAGTTCTTCGCCTTCTTCGTATTCCCGCCCCAGTACAGTATCGTAGCCGTGGGGTAGACGGGCTATCGCTTTTTCGGCTCCTGTTTTTTGGGCTGCCGATGCGATCGCTTTCATATCGGTGAGGCGATCGAGATCGCCTAAGCCAATATTTTCGGCGGCGGTGAGGTTGTAATGCACATAGTCTTGAAAGACGACGCTAATTTGCTGGCGTAGGGTGGCGGTATCGAGTTGGGTGAAGTCAATGCCATCGACGGTAATTTTGCCCCCAGTAGGATCGTAAAGGCGACAAAGCAATTTAATTAACGTAGTTTTGCCTGCTCCATTTTCACCAACTAAGGCGATGGTTTCCCCTGAACGAATAGTCAGATTAATGTTATCGAGTAGGGGACGACTACTGCCGGGATAGTTAAATCTAACGTTTTCAAACCGGATGCCTTGAACAATAGGATGTGGAAAGGAATGGGGATAGGTGGGTTCGGCGACGGTTCGTTTTAAGTCGAGGAATTCGTAGAGGTTGGAGAGGAAGAGGCTGTTTTCGTAAAGGCTTGCGAGGCTGCTCAGAGTGTCACGGAGTGTCATTTGCCCACGTTGAAAGGCTTGGTAATACATGACTAAGCTCCCGACTGTAATAGCCCCAATGACGGTTTGGTAGGCAATTAAACCACACACGCTAAAGATGGTAAGGGTGGTGAAAACTTGGATACCCCATTCGGCGAGGAGGGTTTGGCGAGTGAGGGCTAGTTTGTCGCGGCGGATGGTAGTGCGGAGTTTTGAGAAGCGATGCTGGAATAGTTTGCCTAGGGTAAAGAGCCGAATTTCTTTGGCGTATTGGGTGCTGGTGAGCATCCAGTTATAGTAGTCTGCTCGGCGTTCTTGGGGTGTCCATTCCCATTGTTGGTGGTAGAGTTTTCTGGCGTAGGTGAGGCGGATCAATAGGCTAGGAATGGCGGTGGCGAATAGGACGAGGGCGATGAGCCAATGGAGGGAGATGAGGAGGGCGGCGATCGCTATTAATGAAATGAGGCTTTGTCCGAGGCGGATTAACAGGTCTAAAATCTGTGCTGGACGGTAGGGGGCTTCTTGCTGCGCCATGTGTAAGGCGTTATAAAACTGGGCGTTTTCGTAATACTCTAGATCCACTTCGATAGACTTGCTATGCAACAGGCTATGAACGTGATCGGTGATGATTTGGGCTTGGGCAGTGGTGACGTATTGATTGAGGGAACTACAGAGATCGGTGATCAATGCGATGACGCCTGTGACTACGACTAATTCAATGATTTGCTGAAGGGCTTGGGGATTTTGGGTTAAAGAACTAGAAACAGTATCGACTAAAAGCTTGGTGAGATAGAGGGAGAGCAGGGGCAGAACGCCTTGAATGAAGGAGAGAATGAGATTGGCGATCGTCCAGCGGGGGGAACTTTGCCAGACGAGGTGGAGAGCACGACGGAGATACCAGGCTTGTTGGAGTTTGTGGAGCATGGAGAGAATGGTAGAAGGGGGGCGAGTATAAGAATCCTTAGCGATCGCCCTGACGAGTTGAGCGGTGACTAGATGACCTATGCCGTTTAGGTTTTCTAATAGTGTTGAATATCATTTTTACCCAGAAGCCCACTATAACTGCCCAAAATGTGAGCATAAACCCCACATTCATCAGCCAGTTCTGGACAGCCGGCTCTTTAGCTTCGGTCAAACTTGCACCTGTGTACCCTGTTGTAATCCAAAGGAGCGATCGCCCACAGTCGCGCAGAATGCGAGTCAAAGATTCTTCGTGCTGGTCTTTTCCGAGTTCGGGAATGGTGATCGGAGTGAAGGCGATGCCTTGACTGCCTAGAATTAGAGTGGCGATCGCTTTAGCCCGAGGCATGTGAAAACTTGAGGTTAATAAGTAAAGATGCTGAATTCGTTTTTGCTTAAAGTCTGCGACTAGTGTGGTGAAATTAGTAACGGTATCGGTGGCACGGTAGTCGAGGTGGAGGCGATCGTTTTTGACTCCCGCAGCCTGAAAGAGAGGACGGGCTTGAGGAGGGTTGACGCCGGAAGACACCCAGATATCTAGATGGGGAAATTGCTGGGCAAATTGGGCGGTGAATTGTTCTCGGTTATTGCCGCCGCCTAATGTGAGAATGGCTTGGGGCTGGGGGGCTTGTTGGGTGGCGATCGCTAGTCGTATCGGAATGATGGAGAGCAGAATAAACAGGCATCCTGCCAAGCTTAGCAGCAGGTAGGGTTTGAGTTGGTGAGGCGAGCGTTTCATGCTAATTCTCTATACCGGAAATATCAACTTAAAGACATTGATCCCGTGGTCTTTAAATAACCGCAAAGGACGAAGGAATAGATACAGGAAATGGAGAACAGGCGGGAGAGGTAGGAACGCATGATCTTTAAGGTTGGGTCTAACCGAGAATTGGAGCGCTCTTCTGACCAACCCCAGGCAAAACCTCAGTTGATCCTGCTGAGTTTGCATGGTTGCTAAGTGGAATTGGAACTTTTCAAGACTAGGCGTGGTGCCAAATTGTGGGCGATCGCCCATGATCTGTTGCTTTAACTGTTTGGCTAGCTTTTGGGCAGTGGAATCGGCGATCGCGAGTTGAGCAATCTGGAGAGGGAGATCAAGATCAAGAATCTGATGAGCTAACAGCAACCCTAGATACAACATTCGCTGAACTCTAAGTTTTTTTGCTTCTTGAATGATATGAGTCCAATCGAGCTGAGGATGATTGCGCACAAGTTCTGCTACATCGCAAATTGAACGGAGCGAAACCCAACCATCTCGAACTCCGCTAACACACAGGTAAAGCAATAGATCTTCTGGGCAAAAGCTCTGGACTGTTTTATAAATTAACGTAACAGGCTGGAGTCGATTCCAGAAGCTGCTGAAATCAGCCGCAAGAAAGAAGGAATCGATCGAGGCAAGCCTGCCGTGAATATCGAGACAAATGCCATCGGCATCCCGATACATCATGTATTCACCAAAGTCCTGGGAGGCTCTGATGCAATCGGCTTCGGTGGGATATTCATCTAGATGATCGTGGGGTTGATAGCCTTGTGACAGCAACAGTGAACGGGGTTTGAGATAGTCTTGCCACTGCAATAACAAATCGAGATCATCAAAAGAGCGGAGCGCTATGTCTCCGTAGATGATTGCTGCCAGAATGGGACCTTTATAGGGAATGACAGGAATATCCTGTTGCTTGAATAAGTCTAAGACTTTCAAGAGTTCGATACTTATGCCTTGACTCCATAAAACGTTGTGGTAGAAATCGGCACGGAGTTGGCCCAGGATTTCGGGGGGAACCTGTTCTTGGCAAGTTGATTTGAGGCTATGGTATAGCAGTATCCTAAGATTATGTTGGCTGGCTTGATCCAGTAAATCTGTCCAGTGAATTCCCTGATGAATCAGCGCTTTAATTCGCTCCGCAGTTTTGGGTAAAACCTGAGTCCGCGCACAACTTATTAATAGCTCTAGTTCTGGAGCCAGGGCGTTTGCACTAGGCTTTACTGAATTTTGCAAGGGAGAAATCATGGGTAGCTGCACCTAGGAAGGAATATCACTGCGTTCGATAAAGTAAGAGCCTAGAACAAGAGCATCCATTTGAGTGCGTAGGAAGCATTGAATGGCTTGCTCAGGGGTTTCGACAATGGGTTCGTTTTCATTCAATGAGGTGTTGAGCAGGATAGGAACCCCTGTTCGTTGTTCAAAGGTTTGGATTAGATCCCAGTAGAGCGGATTGGTTTTTCGACTGACGGTTTGTAATCTGCCTGAGCCATCAACGTGAACGACGGCTGGAATTTCAGCCCGCTTTTGAGGATGAATCTGGAACACTTTTTCCATAAAGAGTGTGGGTTCATTCTGTTCAAAATAATCGCTGACTCGCTCTTCTAAAATGCTGGGCGCAAAGGGGCGGAATTTTTCCCGAAATTTAATTTTGAGGTTAATGATATCGCGCATGTCGGCGCGGCGCGGATCGGCAAGGAGCGACCGATTTCCTAATGCTCTGGCTCCAAATTCCATTCGACCTTGGAACCAACCGACGACTTTGCCTTGGCAAATGGTATTGGTGACGTGGCTGAGCAGCTCTGATCGTTCGAGATGTTTGGGTTGAATTTGATGGTGTTGCAGTGCCAGCAAACAGTCTTCGTCAGAGAATTCTGTACCCCAGTAGGCATGGTCTAGGACGAAGGTGCGGGGCTGTTTGAGGATTTGATTCCAGACGTAGAAAGCGGCTCCGAAGCAGGTGCCGTTATCGGCTGCACCGGATGGGGTATAGACGTTTTTGAATGGGGTATTTTTTGTGATTTTGCCATTTGTGACGGAGTTCATGGCAACCCCTCCAACTAAGCAGAGGTTATCGCTGGGGTATCGTTCGTGGAGGCAGTTGAGTAGATGGAATGTGATTTCTTCGGTGACAGCTTGCAGGGAGGTGGCAATATTTTGATGGTGTTGGGTCAGTTCTTCTTTGGTCGATCGCGCTGAACCGAGGAGGTTCTCTAATTCTGGGCTATGGAAAGGCAGAACAGTGGGTGATCCACTTTCCCAATTCATCGCAATTCCTTGGGTTTGGTGCGTGAAATAATCGAGATTCAGTTCAAAGCTATCGCCTCGGGGATAAATTAACTGACGAAAGGCATCCATGTATTTAGGTTCGCCATAGGGAGCAAGTCCCATGACTTTAAATTCATCCCCGTAGGCGGGAAACCCTAGATAGAGGGTAATGGCGTTATAGAGATAGCCCAGGGAATGGGGATAGTGGGTGCGGGAGAAGTATTCGAGTTGGTTGCCATGCCCAGCGGCGGTGAGGGTGCTGACAAAATCGCCCATGCCGTCTACGGAAAGGATGGCGGCGTCTTCAAAGGGGGAGACGAAGAAGCCGCTGGCGAGGTGGGTGGTGTGATGTTCGAGGTTATGAATTTTGGCGCGGATGTCTTCGGGGTGGCAATGGCAAGCGGTTGCGAGGTCTTGTAGGAGACTGGCAGATTTACTTTGTTTGTTGAATCGATCGAAGAGCGATCGCATCGACGGGCGGTTTTGAAGGGTGAAGAGTAGTTTGCGGTTAAGGTTGGCTTTGGGGTTGAAGGATACGGCAACGTGGTCTAGGTCAGCCGCGCTGATGCCTCCCATTTTGAGACAAAAGCGAATGGATTCTGCGGGAAATCCTGCCCAGTGTTTGATGCGATTAAAGCGTTCTTCTTCGACGGCGGCGATGAGTTGCCCATTTTGGATGAGGCAGGCTGAAGCGTCGCCGTGGTAGGCGTTAATTCCGAGGATGTTCATAAGATAAAAAAGGTGGGAGGTTTATAGCAAGACGTTTGATTCAAACAGAGATTGTTTTTGCGCAATAGAAAAGTAGACTGATGCTAAGTTTTTGGCGATCGCTTCCCAGGAATAGTACTGGTTAACAAATTGCCTCCCGTTTGCTCCTAATTGATAGCGCAGTGCAGGAGAATCTAGAAGTTTGGCGATCGCTTCTGTGAATAATTCCACTTCGCCTTCAACGACTAAACCCGTTTGAAACGTCTTAACTTCTGGCGCAATCTGGACACCTGGCGTGATCACGACAGGTAAACCCGTTGCCATCGCTTCGGCGACAGCAATCCCAAAGTTTTCTGAAAAAGAGGGCAACACAAATAAGTCAGATCCCTGGAGCAAGAGATCTTTTGCCTTTCCTTCAACAAAGCCGGGTATTGACAGTCGAGGCAGAAGACCGAGTGCAGCAGCTAATGCCTTGAGTTCCGCCTCATATTCGGGGTCACCTGCACCTGCCAGAATTAAATGGAAGTCGTAGTTTTGAGTAGCTAAGTTTTTGAGGGCGTGCAGGAGTAAATCAGGACGTTTTTTGTAGTGCAGCCGAGAGAGGAATAAGATCACAGGCGTATCGGCGGCTATCCCATAGGTTTGCCTGAGTTGAGCCTGGGCATGAGGAATAAGCACAGGCGGACTTACTCCCAGTGGTAATATGACGGTTGGTGTTTGAAGCCCAAACGTTCGGATATCTTTGGCTTCTTCTATTGTGGTGCAATGGATAGCCGTTGCATGTTCGAGATTACGCCGCTCAATTAACTTTGAATAAATTTGTTTTTTTAGACGGCTCTGCTGGAGCGCCCAAGGGGTGAGTTGTCCCATAGTCCGAATTACATAGGGAATGCGTTGCCAACGAGCGATGGTAGCGGCACAAGTTGGGGCATAGGAGAACAGATAGTGGGTTTCGAGCAGATCATAGTCGCTGATGTGTTGCCAGAGCCAAGGGGTTAAATCGGCAGAAAAGAGATAGTCTTTCATGCGATAGGTGGAACGTGGAAAGAATCGAATGGGGACTTGTTCGTATTCAATCTTTTGATAAAGTGGAACATCTAAAAGCGATTTCCCATCATCGTTGGTTGTGACGATTTCAGTATCTATGCCAAGCTGTCGAATGGCTTTCACAAGATTGAGGATGACTTGAGTCGGGCCACCCATGGAGGGGCTGATCGAGGGAATGACTTGGAGGATTTTCATTAATGTGGTGATTGAGCAGAATGATATTGAGTCTTAAGAATTTCTGCTAAGGTGGATTGAAATTGATTAAAGCCAAATTTGGCAATGACCTGCTGACGTAGTACTTCGGGCTGATACAGAATTGGGTGAGGGGAGTTGCCTTGCAGGACTTGAATCAGGGTGTGAGCCATGTTGTTAATCTGATCAGGATCAACTAAAATTCCTAGCTCTCCGTGGCACAGGGCATCGATCGCACCATCTTGATTTCCGCCTAGGGTGGGTTTGCCACAGGCTAGGGCTTCTAAATAAACAATGCCAAAGCCTTCACCTTTGCTAGGCATGGCAAATACATCACAAAGGTTGTAGTAGTCACATAGTTCGCTATCTGGAATGAACCCTGTGAGGGTGACGCAATCTTGTAACTGGAGTTGATAAATCAGGTTTTCAATGCGACTGCGATCGCTGCCTTTGCCGACCAGCAGGTAATGGACGTTGGGAATGGACTGACGAATGGCGGGCAGGGCTTGCAAAATCTGGTCGTAGCCTTTGTATCGCTCGCTGCTATCGAGGCGGGCGACGGTGAGGATGATGGGTTGATGGGCGTTGAGTTGGTGGCGATCGAGCAAATATTGGGGCTTTGGGGCAATTTGAAAGCGATCGGCGTCGAAGGTGTTGGGCAGTACTAAAACTTTGGCAGGGTCGAGATCTTGTTCTTGGATGAGGCGATCGCGGGTGTAGTGGCTGACGGCAAGAATGCGATCGGCTTGTTGGAGGGCTTGTTGTAAAGCTGGGCGTTGAATATCCCAAGCATCGACCCCGTGAGCGACTGTCCAATAAGGGATTCCAGCTATTTTTTTGAGCCAGTAGCTAACCAGCGTGAAATTAGGATGGGTGGATAAAATTAAGTTGGGACGTTGGGTGAGTCCGTTGATTGCTAAATTAGCTGCAAATGCAGCGGTGCGTAATCTGGGATTATAACTGCCTGAAAAATGCAATCGCATATTCTCTTTTACCGAGAAATCTGATGTAACGCATTGATCATGCTTAAAAAAAATATCAAGCTGGCTTGTGCTAAGGATGCTTTGGATTGCTTCAAGTAAAAAGGCAGAATAGACCTGAATTCCTCCCTTAAACTCGAACATATTGGGAATCCAAAGGTGAACATTTTTAGGATCAGAGGATGCAGCCCTCTCCCCTATCAAGCCCAAAGTTTTATACATCAGCGTGCACCTGGTTCTTTAAGTAGAACTTGAAAATCAGGTACAGACTTAGGCACAGAGAAATAATTCCTCCTACCATCAGAGCAAAATTGGACTCCTGATAAATTAAACGAAACATAATGGTTGCGCCGACTACAAAGTCCAGTGGTTCCATAGCTGAGTGGTTTAATTTTTGTTCAAGAAAGGCTAAAAAACATCCTAGAATTGGCATGCCAAGAACTAATCCAAACATCTCGAAATTGGCATAAAGCTCTACCATCCACGGAAGATTAAACGACGTAGAGTAATCTTGTTTTCCTAAAAGACGATAGCGTCTACCAAAATCGTTCCCGATGGTTGCAATAGGCTTATCTGCCCATAAAATACGAGGGATAAAACTGGTAAATAGGGTTGCGTAACTGGCTCCATTCCAAGAGGGAACGATCGTGGGCGTATCTTCAACAACTTTGGCAAACACAAGAATATGTGCTGTCCGGGCTAGATTCTGAGCAGAATCTGAGTTACGAGTTGCAGAGCCTTTAGAGCTATTGCCATTGCCAAAGTATTTTTTAGAGGATAAATCAACAAATAGCTTTGCTTTTTCAATCACACTCGCTTGGGCATACTTACCATTGCCCCAAGTTAGGTTGCGATACTCGCCTTTCACAGGATTAAGAGCAAGAAAAAAGATGAGAGTTATCCCAATTGGTATGAGCGGAATACGTTTCCGCTCATACCAAATAACCAAAACTACAAATAAGCCTAGCAACATTAAATTTGCTAAGGCACCACTAATGAATCGTTGAAGAATTTCAAGAGGCATAAAAATGCTTAATAGGATTCCAGCCTGTACCGACGAAAGCCTACCCCTTGCCCAAATAATGTAGAACATGCCGTATGCAATATATCCGATCGGGTCTAATAGTTGGTTTAAAGAAGGGAGTGCCTGAATAGAGGGAAAATAGAGATAAGCAATATGAGCAAGAAGGAAAATCCAGAGCAGAATCAGCAGCTTGGAGAGCGGGTAGGAGCGAGGTAACTGAATTGGCATTACTTTCTGCAAGATTGTAGACTTGCAAACATAGAAAGCAAGGTTCATTCCAGCAATTCCCACTAGGGCTAGGATTAAGGATGTGTTTGTTACATCTTTGAAGGAGAGGCTTCCTTCAATCTTTTGATTGTTAGCAAACATGGGTAACCCAAAGGCAGTGGCGTAGAAAATGCCAACCAATGGGAAAAAAGGCATGGGCGGACGCTGGCGATCGGCAAGGTATTGCAGACTGGGTAAAAATCCTAACCAAGCGATTCCTAAAGATAACAACGCTTGATTGAACGAAAGAGACTTGGGACGTTGATCAAGCAGGTATGCACTAAACGCAACCAGCAATAACACCAAGAGCCAAAGCAGTCCCTTAAAATAGCTTTCTTGCTTTCTCTTCTCTCGAAGTAAAGCATATTGATAGGCTTGTAGTTGCGCTGCTGAATTATTTGATTCAATATCGTAGCTGCTCATGCTGCGTCCCTCATACAAGTTTTGATAGTCAGGAGTAAGGGCGTAAACGCTGACTCAAAATTAAATTTCTCTTCAAAGGCTTGTCGAGCCGCTAAACACATGATTCGATATTGTTCAAAGTCATGCAAAATATCCTGAATTGCCGTAGCGATCGACTGAGGATCATCTGGATTTGCAAACCGTACCCAAGGTTCGTGGGCTAGATAGTCGCGGTAAGTTGAAAAGTCACTCACAATGGTTGGTAATCCACAGGCAGCATATTCATAAATCTTGTTGCAAGCACTAGCACAAGCTACCCGGTCAAAACTGATATCTTTATAAAGTGCAAACCCGATCGCCGCCAATAGAGTATGAAGCTGAAGATCGTCATAAGGTAGCGTGCCAAGATAAGAAAAGTAGGCATCTGCGCCAATATGTTCTACCCAATGTTCTAACGTTTGACGTTCTTTGTCCTGTAAGAAGCCTACATATTGAACGGTCAAATCCTGTTCTATGGCTTGTCCTACCAAAGACACCGAGCTAATAACCTCGCGCATGGCGCTAGCATCGGAAATAGAGCCACGATAGAACAGGGTGCCCGATCGCCAGCGTTGTTGAATTAACGTTTCCCAGTCTTTCTGAAATGTGAAAGTTGACTTGAGTGGAAAATTTGGCACAATGACAGGTGTTTGTTGAAACTGAGTGATGTTCTGGAAAAAGTTGGCGCGGGTTTGGTCAGGAAACACCACTGCCGCCGCTTGATGAATCCATTGTCGTTCGGCTCTACTAATCCAGCCGCCTAGAGAAGTTATGGCTGGGATTTGCTCACTGATTTCGTGACTGTGATAAATAATGGGAATTGACTTGAATAAGGTGAAGCGACACAATAGCGCCGCAATATAGGCATAGCTATCGTAGGCATAGATAAGGGTTGCCTGCTTTAAGATCTGTCGAGTTTGCTGAATGAATGCGATGTATTCTCGGAATTTGGCGATCGCCCCTGCGGCTTCTCTCTGCCGAACTGAAGAATATTCTCCTAACCGATAAATCTGTACATTAGCGGGATAGGTGCGATCGCTCTTCGCTTGGTTGCGCCCAATTAGCACCACATCAAAATGTTCTGCCAAAAGATGAACTGCATTGACCGTGGGGGGGTAATGATCTGGGTTGGCGTAGACCAACATACCAAGGGTGGGATTAGGCATTAAATCTGGAGATGGAGGCTAGGGGATGGGAGTCAGAAATAGAATTAATGCCTTAATTAGAAGGTCTTCTTCTGTAAATCCTTTCTCTAAAAGCTGCTGCCACTTTTCAGGATAGGTCGATCGAAAAGCGATCGCTTCTGGCGAAATCATGGTGACGGTATGGACTCGCTTAAAGAAACGTTCAACCTTTTGGATATATTCGCTAGGTTTTAAGTAGCTGAAAATACCTTCCCGAATATGGCGGCGAATTTCAAAGTAATTGTCGTCGGAGACAGCCCAAGATTCTTGAGATTCAAATGAATCAATCCAGTCTGAATAGTTGGCTAGATCGAGCAAGAGATGATTATACCCGTGTTCTAGTCCTCCAATATGAGAGAAATGATCACCGCTGTAGGTACACCAAAGAGGACCAAAAGTAGAAAAGACAATGCCCTCGGGTTTAATCAGGCGATGGCTTTCTTGCATGAGACCATCAAAGTTTTGCACATGCTCCCAGACAGCCCCAGAAGAAATCAGATCAAAGCTATGATTATTAAATCCTGTATTGCAAATATCGCCCTGCAAGAAGCTTACAGATGTCCCAGAGATGTCGCTGGCAGCTTGGCTGATTTTATTCCAGGCTGCATTAAAGTTAAATAAGTCCATCCCCACACAAGATGACACCTGACTGTGTGACCAAGCCAAGGCTTCTTGACCCAACCCACAGCCTTGAATCAGAACATCGGCTTGCTCGATCGGCAGGAGTTGTTTCAGCAGACTCAGGTTGCAAAGAAAACCAGAACCTCGATCGCCAAATAGAAGGCGATCGCTTGAAAAAGAAAAATCCTTAATTTCGGGCGACTGAGCCACCTTGATTGCCGTGACTAATCGAGTCAGCCAAGGATAAACGAATTGATCTAAGGATCGTCGCTTCAGGGTGAGATAGTTGCGGTAAGTATCCAGGTCATATTCTTTTGGTGTGTAATCAACGGCTTCAATCATAGGTCGTTATAGAGTTCACTAAGCTTGGATGAGTTTGATAATATCTAATACCCGGCGCTCCCATGTCCATTGTTGAGAGAGTCTCAATCGTCGCTCGGATGCAGCATTTAGGTATGATTGATGCTTATCCCAGAGCATATCCCATAGGGCATCTAGCTCATCAAAGCTGACGTGGCGATCGATCTGAATAACTGAATCTTTACCAAAAAGTTGTTCAAATACTGGATCGCTGGGCGGTTCTCCCAACATCACAGTGCCGCTAGCGGCTGCCTCAAACCATCGACAAGTAATTGGGCTAAACGTAGTTGCCCTGCCAGGGCTAGTCGATTCTACAGACCAGCAAAAGGTGAACACGCTATGAGCGAGATGCCACACATATTGAGAATAAGACTCCTGCGGCTCGATTTGAGGCTGCAATGAGGTCGTCATAGAGTAGTCATAATATTTCTGTCGATCTGCACAGTGTTTCCGAACGCTGGCATGAACTTTAGGCTCTCGTCGTCCATAAGCAGAAAAGTTAATTAACCGTTCGGCATCAGAAATAGGTGAAAAGCGATCGAGCTTAACACCCTGGGGAATGGCATACCATTTCTTCTGAGTGACTTCCTCCAGAAAAGGAATCGCGCCATGAAATGACGTAATCAAAATATCCCAATCAACGTCGTCAACAATTTTGCGAATTAGGGGTGATAAGGACTCAAAGGTATCAAAAAGATACAGGACTTTCAGCCCAACATGCTGATCCCAACCTTGAAATAAGTCAAGTGAATAATTATTGGGCGACATCAGCACATACCACAAGACATCTGCCCGAAGGTCGTAATTTTCTTTAGGAATAAAGGAACGTAATGCTTCATAGCGAGTGCCGTGAGCCATCCGACGTAGAAGTGCTTTAGGTAATTTGCGATCGGGTAAGATGGCACGCTGTCCGTGGGTGAGACGGAGAATTTCATCTTCAAAATCTCTCAGCACCCCATATTCAAAACCATTGAGTACCATGTTGCTCAACACGATATGCTTGAGGTGAGTCATAGTCTAATGAGGGCTATTTAATCGCTTCAATGTTTAAGCTCATAGGATAAGCTTGATCAAAAACTAGAATGGTGTAGACAGAAAAATCTGAAAACCTGGTCAGGTCGCAAGAACCAGGCTCCCACGGTCGATTGGACTTAAAGCCAGCATTGGATAGCAACTCAGCCATGCTAGCCTGATTAAAAGCAGCCATGTGAAAATTATATTTATAGTTTTGACCTCCCATCAAAATCTCCAAAATTGCATTGAGATCATCATGACTCGCGGAATAAATTCGGTAAATAGCATCAAAGTCTGGAACTGAGAGTCGTAGTACTCCACCTGGCTTTAAAACTCGAAACCACTCTTCTAAAATAGAAGGAATTTTCCGATGGCTAAAGTGTTCTAGGCAATGGGATGCATAGATTAAATCAACCGTTTCATCTTTGAAGGGCGAAAGGTTATCGAGCGATCGGATGTAGTGAATATGGGGCGCAGGTAATGCGTCAATATTGACGAACTTTTCATGGTTGATAGAACCACAGCCTAAGTGCAAATAAAGTTTGCCATCTTCCAATCGGGGATAGGGTGGACGGGCTATTTGCCTTTTAAGCTTGCCGTAAAACGTCATTAGCCTTAGCTTAATATCGCTAGACTGAGGGTATATCGTCTTAATAGATTGCTTGACTTGAGTAATTTGCATGTCTCTATCTATGGCTAAGTATGAATATCTTTTTACGGAATTTGTAATGTTTAGCAGGAATTCCAACTACGATGGAATAGGGCTCTACATCTTTTGTGACAACGGCTCCTGCACCAATTACAGCCCCTTCTCCAATTACCACGTTGGGCAGAATCACTGCGTGCGCTCCAATCCATACATCGTCTTTGATTATGACTTTTCCTATAACCAATGTTTTACATATTTCTTCCTGATTGTAATCATGGGTTAATGATGTAATCGCAACATGTGAGGCAATTAAGACGCGATCGCCAATAATAACGCTACCTTCACCCCAAATATGAACATATTGAGCAAAAGAGACATCATTACCAACTTCAACTTTTTCTGCACTACTCACTACAATTGGCATTCGTAGACAAACATTCTGTCCACAGGATTTTAATTGAGATAATAAAAGATATTTCTGATTTTCTAGAAGAATTGCATTAAGCCTGGAAAAAATACTAAGCTGTGCCAGCTTAGTATTAATAGGTAAAAATTTGCGAATTCGACCAACCCAGTGATTAAACATTTAATCCTTTTGCCTAAAGTAGATCCTTTACAGTTTGCTTGAGAAATTTGTTAATTCTAGCTTGCTCCAGTGTCGAGATAACTTTTTTGAATACAAAAACAAGAGAAAGAATCGCTATTGAGATGGCAAACAAACAATTGATCGATAGATCTAATCTTAGCAGCGATAAATATAAGGTTGTGCCAAAGAGAAAAATAGTCAGGACAATTAGATTTATTAAAAACTTTTGCTCTTGCCACTGGAGATTAGAAAAAACTTTAGGAGCTAGCACTACTAATCCGCCTAAATGCCCCACCCCTGTAGCAAGAAGAAATCCTAAGGCTCCATAGTTTGGAATGAAGTAAAAAGCAGATCCTACCCCTCCGAGGATTCCTATAGTGCTGGCAAAAGTTACTCCCAGGGTGTCCCCGTCTGCGACCAAAAACTGTGTAGCTACTGATATCACTCCAGCCACCATAGAACACCATAAAGAAACCCAAGATAAAACGATTGCTTGCTGATAATTACTTCCATATAACCAGCGAATCAGACCAGGCAGCAGCACACAAACTGCTGCGGTTGGAATAAGCAACAATATCCATATTCCCCGTAAATGAATCGACCTAAGATTTTGATAGGACTGTTGATTTCCTACAGAACTAGCAGAGAGATATGAGATGGCGGCTGGCGCGATCGCCGCAGGAATAAAGCCAATCAAAGATGCCATACTTTGGGCAACCCGCAGATATCCTAGCTGATCTAAGCCTCCATATTGGCTCACTAATCCCATCAACGGTAACCCGACTACGCTTCCTAAAAGGGTATTGCCAAAATAGTAGGGAAAGCCAAACTTGAGAATCGACCAGGATTCTCGCCAAAACTGATCAAAGCGCAACTGGATACCCTTAAGTTGAAGCACTGGGTTGACCAGAATATAGCTCCAAAAAATTTGAAATATAGCGACGATAACCAAACCTAGTACAGCACCCTTTAATCCCATATTCCACGCCAATAGAACAGTCACAATACTGCTAACGATTATTCCTCCTGTCGATCGCAAAGCATAGGCGCGAAAATCATGTAGCCCTGCGAGAAAAAGTAATGGCACATTACCAAAGGGCTGTAGGACAATTAGAACCGCAGCAGATCCCAACCAAGGAGTAATGTTAGTTTGTCCTAGCCAATGAAGGGCAAGAAATTCTCTGAAGATCCAAACACCTAGCCCAGTCATTACGCTAATCAAACAAATTAGGGCAAAACCTACACCGAACAATCGCCCCACAACTTCTGCCCCAATAGTTTGGTGCTGAGCGCTGTTGCGGTGAATAGCAATATCTGCTCCGACACTACTAAACCCTTGAGCGGATTGTATTAAGGAAAGAATCACAGTGTAGATTCCCAATGACTCAGGACCTAGTAATCTTGCCAAGATCGGGAGAGATATGACACTGGCTAATTTAGAAACGACATTAGCAAGCGTTAACCATGCACCACTTTTAATAAGACCTTTAACCGCACTCATGATTTAGCAGGTAAGCAGAGATACTCATCGAATTCTAGAGTCTCGACGCTAGCACCATCTTGATTGAAAATTTCATATCCTGCTTGCTTCAATATCTGGACAATTTCTTGACAATCTTCAGGGGTTGACTGCCAAAACGGATGAACCGCCAGTAGAATCTTGGGTGCAGCCTGATGACTCAGTAATCTTGTTGCTCCTTGAAGAACTCTCAATTCAGCACCTTCAACATCTATCTTGACTAGAGTTGGCATCCTCTTCTGTTTACTCATCAGTCCATCTAAACTAATGGCAGGTACAGCAATTTCTTGACTGACCTCAGGATATGCTTCATTGACAGCAGCAGAAAACATCAGTGAGTTGCTTGGAGAATGGCCATCATTAAGCAAACTCAAACTAATCGTTCCACCTTCTTGTTCGCATATAGCCGCTTTAAGAACGGTCACGATGTCTCCGCATTGATTTAAGGTTATATGGCGCTCTAGCCAAGCAAGATTCGCAGGACTTGGCTCAACTGCAATAACTTGCCCTTTGGAACCGATTAGTCGAGCCGCAGGTAATGAAGTAAATCCAAAGTTCGCTCCGATATCCCAAAATGTATCTCCAGGATGTAAATGGTTTTTAAGCCATTGGACTAGGTGGGGTTCGTAGGTGTCTGAAGCTAATGCTAGTGCTGGAACGAACTTATAAATTTCACCATTCATGCGCTTGCGCACATAATTCGTACCTGAGTCTTTTAACCAGACTGAGTGGTAGAACGATTGACCCAGTGAAATTAAACCCGTTGCGCCGATGCTCTGAAGCAATGCCTTGATGGAGCGGGCAGTTGTCACGATGGGAGTATTCAGCATGGATTTGTGATGTGAAAAAAGTGTACTGCAATATTGCTTTAATTTGGAACTGCAAGAATGTCGGTGTCATCCCTGAATTCAAGATTGGTACTCACTAGAAAGTCTAGACCAATCACATACAGAGAGTAATTTAATTCTGAAAAGAAGCTTTCAACTGTAGACCAAGAGTATCCTGCTTTTTCCCAGTTATCTTTGCCGTATTCAAAGATAACGTATGGACGATGGGCTTGGATCGTTTGCTGAGCACCCTGCAAAACCTTATACTCACTTCCCTCTGTATCAATCTTGATCAAATCCAGTCGATTTAAGCCCTGCTCTTGGAAGACACTATCCAAGGTTTTAACTTCTACTTCAATCTGGTTGGTTAACCGATTATCTGGATATAGGCTAGAGTTCATCTCTTCTGTAGAAAACTGATCTTCAGAGAAGAAGAGGGTTAGCCGATCGCTGCGATCAGACAAGGCATGGGGCAAAGCATGAATATTGCTAATGCGGTTAGTCTGAATATTTTTAATCAGCTTCCGAAATACCTTCGGGTAAGGTTCAAATGCAAAAATCTGACCTTGGCTACCTACACTGCGACTCATGATCAGTGCATGGGAGCCAATATTCGATCCCACCTCAAAAGCCACAGCATTACTGGGTAAAATCTTCTTCAGCAAATTAACAATATCTGTTTCGTAGTAGCCCCGAAAGAAAATCATCCATTCCTGAAAACACCGGGTATCAATTTGGATCAAAAGATCATCGTCATAGTCCATAACGATGTCTAGATAATCCTTTTGACGCTTATCTGGATGATAAAATAACCGCAGTAAGCGATTGATGCCAGGAAAGCCATGCTTCCGAGTAAATTGAGAAACTTGAAGCAAAAACTTCGATCTTAAATTACTGTTCACTACCATGTTTAACGCTCTCAGTTGTACTTAATTGGTGCTGTAAAATTCCCTGATAAGCACTAATGATTTTTTGACCATAGTCATCCCAAGAAAGAGAATTGCGAGCCTGGGCTAAAGCATTCGCTGCCATCTCACTTCGTTTTTCAGGATTTTCATAAAAGAAGAGGATCTTCTCCTTAAGTGATTCTACATCCCGAATAGGGATACAAAAACCATCTAAACCATCGCGTACAATATCTTCTCCTCCGGTGTTTGTAGTGTGAATAATAGGTAAACCACAAGCCATTGCTTGTGGCTGCACCATCGCTAATCCTTCTTCAATAGAAGTTAAGCAAAATACAGAGCATTGAGAGTAAAACCAACGTAATTGATGTTGGGATTGGTGCCCCTTTAAGATAATGCGATCGCTTTGATATTTAGCTAAAAAAGACTCCATCTCTGGAGCGACTGACCCGACTAACCAGAGTTCTGCATCTCGTAAATTCAGCTCATAGAATGCTTGAAGTAAATACGGCACACCTTTACGAAGAGCAATTCCACCACAGTGAATAATCCGAAATACATTGTCTACTTTAGGGACAGGGTAGAACTCCTGAAGCGAAGTACCATAGGGAACATGAATTAATTTATGTTCTGAGATTCCTTGTTCCAAGAATGTCCGTTTCACATAAAGGCTAGGAATTGCAATATGGTCGGCTTCCGCATAAGCTTTCAGCTCTCGTTCGTATACCCCTGGATGTGTTGCTGTAAATTGTAATCCCCACCGTTCATGCTCATCCTGCAAAATTTGAGTTTGATACGCGATATGGCTACTTCCCCGCTCTACAACCGTTACAGCCCCAGTTTCTTTCGCTCGACGGAATGACCAAAGGCAAGCCCCTGACCATCCAATAAATAGATCTAATCCTGCTTGAATATGGTGTGTGGCTAAAGTGTCAAACTGTTCTAGAAACCAGAGCTGTGTGTTGCGATCGTTCTTCATCCATGCGGGTAATTTATGATAAGCCCGCGATAGTACCTCTAATTCCCAAATCGAATGAACCAACCCAGGGTCAACGCCAAATCTTTCAACTGCAAATTTAGGATAAGTAGAAATTAAACTTTGGAGAAACCCTTCTTGTTGTAACTGCTGTGCCAAGTTAAAAGCATGAAAACGCCCAAAGACAGAAATTGTGACTTTCATTCCAAATAACTAGCCTCTATTGCTATAACTGTTTCTACTCTTATCACTTACATTTTTAGTCATCGATTTTGAATATTGATTGAATATTCTGAGTCAATAAACTTGACATTGCCATAGAACCAGGATCAAATCCCCCTTCAAAGACATGCTGACTGACGCTATCCGACAAAACGCCTGCATGAAAATGCGCAGGATGCCAAATTGTAGGACATTGCCCAAGGTAGGAAGCCCAACCGCTAAACGTGCTGCTGGCAGCAGCGACCAGAATCTTACTTCGAGATAGCGTCAGCATGTCAGATAGGGCTGAGGCTGGAGGCGCAAGGGATACATGAGATAACTTTAAGAGCATCTCTAGTTCATCAGCAGCACCGTCTGAAAATAAAGTAACTGGAACGTTGTAGCCAACGGTCTCACGAATACTCTGAATCACTTCAACATACCAACTGAGCGGTGTTCGTGCCTGACCTATTTTGGCAAACTCCGCCCCAGGTGGAAGAACTCTAAAATCTCCCATCCTGACATGAACCCCAATTTCGGGGGATGGTCGTTGGTGCATTGCATCCAGAACAGAGGGGCGGATGCTATTCAGCAATTTCTCTTTAATTAAAGTAGGATGCTGCTTAATATCGGCAAAATAATCACTCCAATGGGGGAGAAGATCAAAAATAAATAAATAAATCTCTAGTCCAGGCGATCGCAATAAATCTGTATCGATTACCGTAATATCAGGATTATGAAAAACTATTTTTCTTCTGAAGTTTGCGATCCAGTAGTCTCGCTGAGGCACATAGATTTGATTGGAAAATAGATGACCATAGTATCTCTTATCTTTTTCCCGCCTCAGATAAGGACCAATTTTTGGGGTACTCCAATTTGGGGCAACGACCGAGAACTGGTTAATGTCTGCAAATAAGACTGCTTTAGCCCAAACGAGCAGCATACAGCACTTTTAGGCTTTGGGTAACTTAGGATAAACTAAAAACATTGTTTTGTTCTGGTAGTCAACTTCTCACTGGGCAGTTTTTTCAAAAACAAATAATCCACAAGCAGAACGTACAGATCTAAAGTCATCTGGATTTGCTGGATTAATTAAGTCTCCCATTTCATTAATTGCTGCAAATTCAATTAATGTAAGACCAGAAAAGGCTTCTACAATGGTTATAGGATCAAAAACCCGATGTGAATTAAAGGCAATCCGCTCTATGCCAATCGGAACTGAAAAGTAGAGCCTCCCCCTGGGAGCAACAATCCGTTGTAGTTCTTGCATACCCTTAAAGCATCCAGAAGGATCAATAGGGTCACCGTAACGACCCAGACCAATATGTTCCATTGCATGTAAACAGGATAAGGAATCTATCGAGTTATCTTTTATCTGAAGATTCGTAACATCTCCCTGATGAAACAACAACCCAGGAAGGTTTGACTCTAGGGGTCTGATATCAATCACATTCACTGAACGAAAGGTAAGGAGATGGGCAACAAACCCGTCAATACGTGAACCAATATCCCAATGTTCTACAGGATTGGACTTGAAAACTTTTTGAGCAATCCAAAGATCTTGATGAAAATAATCTCCTTTTGCAGTTCCAGCGTTATCGTAGCGATCGCCTAAGCACGGATAAAGGTTGACCAAGCTAATTCTGAAAGAATCTTTGGGTGGAGGGATCTTCCTATACTCAATCCAGTCTTGAATGTAGGCAGGAAGTCCTCGTAGATTCCGACCCAGAGCTATCAGATTAACTCCAGTAATTCCAAGAATCATTCTGTAGGGAAGCGCTGCAAAAAGCCGAAATCTTCTGCTGGACATGATATTCATATTTTCCCCTAAATTATTTTATTGGCTTAGAGTTGTCGGGTCTTAGCAGTACCTTTTGTACGGGCTTTAGTTGCTTGTAAAGTTCATCTATTTCTTTGATCCGATCGCCAATCCTATGTTTCAGCGATCGCTGATACCCTGCCTCTGCAATCGTCTGCATCAGTGACTCATGCTGTAAAAGATAGTCCACCTTCTGATTCAACTCCTCTGGACTAGAAAAATAAACCGCTTCCCGATCTTCAATAAATAAATCGAGCAATACAGGCGATCGCTCACTCAGCATTAGTGTGCCCGTTGCCGGAATTTCAAACGTTCGGATATTGTGCCCTTCCTCATTCTGAGGACGCAGAATATTCAGCCCCATCTTGGCAGATCCCAAAACCTCTGGGATCTTCGCATAGCTGCATATGCCTTGGCATAGCCCTTGCAAAGCCGGTTCCTGGCAATGCGTATTCCAGTAATTCGATCCCCAAATTCCTAATCGATGCTGAGCGATCGCCTGTAAATACTGCTCTCGTTTCCGACTGGCATCCCAATTCCCAATAAACGCAACATCATAAATAGGACAGGGTTGCCGCTGTGGGAAATGAAACTCCACATCACTGCAAAAGGGATGAAATACGACCTGCGTTAAGCCTTGCTGTTGTAAGCTTCTGACTAATTCCTGGCTCCAAATCAACGCCGCATCCCATAGCGGTAAACCACGCCGCACCCAAACATTGCTGTGCGTATGATGGGCATCTAGTGGATTGTCGGTAAAGAACACAAACGCTAGCCCACAACGCTGAATTGCCCGAATACTATCCGGCTGCATTAGCAGCGGTGACACCACCAAGGTTAAGTCGGGCTGAAACCGAGCTGCCATCTCCTGCAACTGCTGATTTGCTGGCTGTGCCATCCACTGCCAAGCCACCCGCCAAGCTACCCGGTCTGGGATTGCACCTGAAAATAAACTAGGAGCTGCTTCTTTCCATGTGAAATACTGTACCTCACATCCCGCTGCCAAAAACCCACGTCCGTAAACTTCCTCGGTGCGCCCTAGCTCTAATGTTTGTCCTACAATCAGAACTCGCTTCATTCATCCTACCTTAACATTAACGTTATTGAGCGCCTGTTTAATGCCCTGCAAATCTTGTTCAAAACTCCATGTTTGAATGCGTTGCAAACTTCGTTTACCTGCTTGCGTAGAGTGAGCGATCGCCCACTCTATCGCTTCTGCCAACGCCGGAACATCTCCCACCGGAAATATTCGACCGTTATCCCCATTCTTCACCAAATCAATCGCACATCCGACTTGATCACTCACCACCACCACCTTAGCGGTATTCATCACTTCATTAATGGATAACCCCCATGGCTCAAAATCAGAAGGCAATACAAACACATCGCACAAGTCGTAGAGCGCAGGCAACTCCGACTGATTGCGAAACCCTAAAAACCGAATCGATTGCCAGTGATAGCCTGCTCTCTCTAACTCCGACCTCAATGCCCCATCGCCCACAAACAGCAAGTAGGGATCAGGCTCCTGCTGTCCATCTTTTGATAGCAATCGGTAAGCGGCTAACAAATCTTGAGGGCGTTTCTTTTGAATCAGTTTTGCCGCATAGAGAATAATCGGTCGATTCGCTTCCAACCCAAGCGATCGCCGCAAACCCTCCCGATTCGGACGCGCTAAAGCTGCCTGCTGCTGAAAAAACTCATTATCAACCGCATAGGGAACCTGACAAATTTGGCGATCTGGAATGCCATAACTTTGATAGAACTGTTGATTCAGCGTCCCGATCGCCAAAAACTGAGCAACTTTACGAAACAGCCGATCCAGCACCCAGCGTTTTACTCGATGTTTTAGGGACTGGCTGATGGTAGCCTGTTTTAACTCATGGGCTTCTCCTCGCAACAGCACTGGAATACCCAAGCGCGCAGCTGCTGAAATTGCCTGTAAGCTACACAGCCAACCCCAACCATGCACCCACACCGCATCAAACTGTCCTGCCTTAAGACATTGATCAATATTTTGGGCGATCGGTTGTTGCCACCAACCTTTCCATTGCTGACTCCCCCAACAGTCCAACATCTCGTAGGGATAGCCTTCTGTCAGTGGGACATCCCACTGAATCGTTTGCCCAAATTCACTATCACGATAAGGCTTCAGTGAAAAGTCACTATAGAAAAAGACTCTCAGATCAATTTCTGGATCAGCCGCAATTAGGCGTAGTAACGGAGCCTGATATTGAATGGGGTGAGAGACAAAGTAGGCTAAGCGCAGCCTTTGCCTTGCTAGAGGTTTCAACAATTGTGTCACCGACTTGACCGTTTGATAAAAGAGCCAATTGAATTGAAGAAGAGATTATTTGCGTTTGACAATCACTTGATCTAAGTGGATGGCGATCGTGAAAGTTGGAAAATAGTTCTCAATCGCTTCAATCTTTTTTGCGATCGCCTCCTGTCCAACACTAAAACAGAGGCACAGCCAAATGCCATGCCTCTCAACAACCCTAAATTTAATCACCCAAAGCGCGATCAGCCCAGTATTGAGCAATCGCATTCCGCTACCAGATCCTCTCAATTGGATAACTGAGATCTTGCACCACTCGCAACACCCACCCGGAATTGAAATTCCGGGCTAACGCAACGAAGTCCGTTGAAACGGACTAAAGAACTTGGCAGACAGGCTTTCAACCCATTTTGATGGGTTTTG
>Ga0209490_10000556_pt1 | contig 37171 bp, 35 predicted proteins | sample MAT06_FD_187209 | JGI IMG/M metagenome (GOLD analysis project Ga0209490, IMG submission 187209) | Freshwater microbial communities from Lake Fryxell liftoff mats and glacier meltwater in Antarctica - MAT-06 (SPAdes) (version 2) | ecosystem: Environmental > Aquatic > Freshwater > Ice > Liftoff...
GGCCAGGCTCTCGGCGGTGATCGTGGCTTCGAAGTTGTGTTCCAGCCATTCCAAGAGATCGGAAAGCCTGACGAGAGCCTGCGACTTCGAGTCCGTCATCGTGCCGTACTGCCGCGCCAATTCCACCAAGACCTGAGTGAGGTAACCGGTACTTACGGCGTCAAAGCCGGGGCGCCTACTATCAACCTCCTCGCGCGTCTGAGCGAGCGTTGTCCGCAAGCGAGCGACTACGTCTTTGCTAATTCGCAATCTGCTTTCGAACTGATGCCGAGATCTAAGTTGTGGTTCATACGTGAACGCTGATTGGATTCTGTCCAAAGACACTCAGCAATCGCCTGCATTGTGCTCACCCGCGCTGATATTGTCAGAGCAGAATCGAGGTCACCATGAGAAGAATCATTGGCGGCGGTGCGTTCGCTTGGGCATTGTTCGGAGCGGTAGCCTGCACGGCACAGGTCGGAACTCAGAAGCAGACTGGTGTTGGGCAAGCAGCGAGTCCCGGCGTGGGCCCGGCACCTGGCAATACAGCCTTGAATGGTGGCGGGGGAGCCGGCAGCGCGGTGGGCGGAGGGCTGGGAACGGGAGCGGCCGTGGGCGCGGGAGCAGCGGCGTCCGGTGGCGCAGCCATCGACCCAGGTGCACCGGGCATTACAGTGATACGCCGACTCAATAAGCTTCGGACACCCGTGGCTTGGGATCACCAAGCAGCACCACAATGATCTGGGCCACGCTCCCTCTGAGGACGCGGACTCCCAACAACAAATCTTGAAAATCGAGACCTGGCAGTCCGGTCAGGTCGCGTCGCTCTTAGATCGCCTGGCGAGCATCCCCGAGGGCGCCGGCACCATGCTGGACAACACGCTCGTCGTCTTCGTGCAAACCGCAACGCGCGGCAACTATCACGCCAGCACGAACGCTTGTATTGGCTGGCAATCTCGCAGGCAGCCTGATCCGGACCGGGCGCTACATGCGTTTCAAGCGCACCGCCTCGCAGGGCAGTCGTCCCGTGGGGGGCGGGGGCGAAGCCCTGAGCAACCTGGGCTTTGCACGCACCAGCTCCGATCTCTGCTTGACCCTCTTGAAGGCGTTCGGATCGAACGCAACAACCTTCGGGGATCCCGCGCGTCTCACCGGTGGTATCCACGAGATTTTAGCCTGATCGGGTGGGCAATGCGGCTAGATCCAACGCATGCACAGAGCGACACAGGTCGTCTCCTTGTGAGGGCATTGGACTTATATTAAGATCCGTTGCTTGCATTAAGCGACTTGTAGTGTTACTTTTTGCTGGCATTGAGTCTGAAAATGTCCAGCGCGGCCAGTTACATTCTCCAGCTCGCCGCACAGGGTCGGTACCACTTCACGACGAAGGAAGCAGTGGAAGCGCTGGGTGGTTCAGTTCCGACGGTCCGCGCTGCACTGCGCCGGCTGAAGGCCAAAGGCGAGATCGCTGACCCGTACCGAGGCTTCTACGTGATCGTTCCGCCAGAGTACCGGCGCCTCGGCTGCCTGCCCGCGGAGCAATTCGTGCCGCAGCTGATGCATCATCTTGGAGAGGCTTACTACGTGGGGCTCCTGAGCGCGGCCGAGCTTCACGGCGCCGCTCATCAACGCCCCCAAGGCTTCCAGGTGATGGTGAAGGTGAACCGCAGAGCCCTTGCATGCGGCAAGGTGCGAGTGCAGTTCGTCGCCCGCAAGGACCTCGAGCGCAGCGCTGTCGTCGACAAGAACACGCCACGCGGAACGCTGCGCGTAGCGTCGTCCGAGGCGACGGCGCTCGAACTCGTGGGTTACGCCGATCAGTGTGGCGGCCTTGATAACGTCGCATCTGTGTTGTCGGAGTTGGTCGAGTCCGTCGATCCGCAGAAGCTCGCTGACGCCGCGGCGCTCTGCCCAATCGCGTGGGCGCAGCGCCTTGGCTACCTCCTGGATGTTGCTGGCCACCGCGAGCTGGCCGACGTGCTCGCCCGCTACGTGAAGGATCATGCTCACGTGGTGGCGCCACTTGTACGGGCAATGGCCAAGACTGGTGCGGAGCGCGTCGAACGCTGGAAGCTGGCTGTCAACGCGAACGTGGAGTCCGACCTGTGATCCCGAAGGACTTCATCACCGAGTGGCGAGCCTCAGCTCCCTGGGTCGCCGACCGCCAAGTCGAACAGGATCTCGTCATCTCACGCGCGCTCGTCGAACTTTTCTCTCGCCCGCCCATCGCGAATGCTCTCGCCTTCCGCGGCGGGACCGCGCTCTACAAGCTCCACTTCCGTCCTGCGGCACGGTACTCGGAGGACATCGACCTCGTGCAGATTTCGCCCGAAGGGATCGGCCCTGCGCTCGACGCGATCCACGAGGCACTCGACGGTTGGCTAGGTAAGCCCCAATGGAAGCAGTCCGCGGGGCGCGTGACGCTGAACTACAGCTTCGAATCCGAGGATCTGCCTCCGGTTCGCTTGAAGCTCAAGGTCGAGATCAACTCGCGCGAGCACTTCACGGTCTTCGGATTGAAGGATCATCGGTTTGAGATCAACTCCCGCTGGTTCTCGGGAGCAGCCGACCTCCGCACCTATGAGCTCGACGAGCTGCTCGGCACCAAGCTCCGCGCGCTCTATCAGCGCAAGAAAGGGCGCGATATCTTCGATCTCGGGCTCGCGCTACGGCACGACGGAGTGTCACCTGATCGCATCATTGAGGTATTCACCCGGTACATGCACGAGGACGGTGCCAGGGTGACCCGAGCGATGTTCGAGCAGAACCTTTCCACCAAGAGGGCGGACCGCACCTTCACGGCGGACATGAGCCCTCTGCTCGCGAATGGTCAGACCTGGAGCTTCGACGACGCCTTCGCACTCGTTTGGCGAGAGCTGATCGGTCGTCTGCCAGGAGATCCCTGGAAGGGCGCCTAATCCGGCCTCAGCTCTCAGCGCGTGTACTGATTATCCACCAGGCGCAGCAACTTGCGCGGATTGGCATCCTGCAACTCTGGGGGCAGCGCCGCTTCCGGGAAGCCCTGATAGCAGACGGGGCGCGCGAAGCGCAGAATACTTGCGGTGCCGATCGACGTGAAGTGGCCGTCGCTCGTGGCGGGATACGGTCCGCCGTGGTGCATGGCAGCGCACACTTCGATGCCAGTGGGAAAGCCGTTGAATACGATGCGACCCACCTTGCGTTGCAGCTTCTGCACGAGCCATTGGTGCTCAAGGAGATCGCCGGGAGTGCCATGAATCGTCGCCGTGAGGTGGCCTTCGAGATGATTCGCGATGCGCTCAAGCTCAGCACGATCTTTGCAGCCAACAATCACGGAGGTGGGGCCAAATACTTCTTCGGCAAGCTGGTGGTGCTTCTCGAAATTGGCGCCATCCGTGCTGAAGATCACGCAACTTGCCTGCGTCTTTTTGGGATCAGCGGGCGTAGCACTACGAGATAGTTCGTGCGAGAAGCTGGCGTTGCGTTTCACTCCAGCTTCAAAGGCCGCAGCAATCCCGGCGTTCAGCATGGTGGCGGGCGGCGCTGCTTGGGCTGCCTGTGCCGCGGCTTTTCGGAAACTCTCGAGCTCTGGCCCTTCCACGCCCAAGACGAGGCCCGGGTTGGTGCAGAATTGCCCGACACCCATCGTGACCGATCCAATGTAGCCCTGCGCGATCGCGTCAGCTCGCTCCTTGAGTGCACCAGGCAGGAGGAACACCGGATTGGTGCTGCCCATTTCGGCGTAGACCGGGATCGGCTTGGGGCGTTTGGCGGCGGCATCGAACAGCGCTCGGCCGCCCTTGAGCGACCCAGTAAAAGCGATCGCCTCGATCAATGGATGCTCTACGAGGGCGGTACCGATTTCATGCGACACGCCTTGAAGCATCGAGAAAATCCCCGCAGGTAAACCGCTCTTCGCCACAGCGCGCGTGATGGCTCCTGCAACGAGCTCGCTCGTGCCCGGGTGAGCCGGATGCCCTTTCACAACCACCGGACAACGCGCTCCCAACGCTGAAATGGTATCGGTGCCCGCTACCGAGATGGCCAACGGAAAATTGCTCGCACCAAAGACGCCAATCGTGCCAATCGGCGCCAACAGGCGGCGCACATCCGGCTTGGGCAACGGCTCACGTTTGGGATCCGCATGATCGATTCGGGCATCCACCCACGACCCTTCACGCACCACGGACGCAAACAATTTGGCTTGATTCACCGTGCGCCCGCGTTCACCGGTGAGCCTGGCGAGCGGCAAGCCGGTCTCGGCTACAGCTCGCTCTAACAGCCCATCGCCGAGTGCCAAGATCTCTTCGGCGATGCTTTCAAGCAGCAGCGCTACCTGTTCAGCTGGGGCTGCGGCGAAGGCCTCACACGCCGCATCGGCGGCCTCAACGGCCTGATTGAGCTCCGCGAGAGTAGCCTCCACGAATTCAGGGCTCAGAGCCTCTGAGGTGGCGGGATTCTGTGCCGAGAAGCGGTGCGTGCCTGCTTTGGAGCGTTGGCCAGCGATGAAGTGTTCAGCGGTAATAGTCATGAAAAAGTTCTCACAAGTGGAATGCGGTAGCACTCGGTTTCAGTTACAGAATGGTGTTCACGAGCGTTCCAATGGGCTCGATGGTGATCTCGATGCGATCGCCGGATTTTAGGGTGAAATCGCTCGAAGGCACGATGCCGGTGCCCGTCATCAGGAAGCAGCCTTCTGCGAAGACGTTATCCCGGAACAAATAGCTGACGAGGCTGGGGATCGGTTTTTTCAATTGGCTGAGCTCGGTCTTGTCTTCGGTGACGCTCTTGCCATCACGGAAAATCGAGAGCTTGATCTCTGTGCTGGGCGGCAAGAGTTCGCTGCCCAAGAGGATGCCGGGGCCCATGGCGGCGCAGCCCGAGAACACCTTGGCCTGAGGCAGATACAAGGGGTTTTCGCCTTCGATATCGCGGCAACTCAAATCATTGCCCACCGTGAAGCCGATGATCTCGGCGCGATTGTTGATGGCCAGCGTGAGCTCCGGCTCCGGCACCATCCACTTGGAATCACTGCGCAGCCGCAGCTGGCCGTGAGGCGCTACCACGCGACTCGGTGTGGCTTTGAAGAACAACTCTGGGCGCTCGGCGCGGTACACGCGGTCGTAAAAATCGGCGCCGCCCGAGTCCTGAGACTCTTCCATGCGCGCTGAACGGCTGCGGAAATAGGTAACGCCAGCCGCCCAAACTTCCTGGCTTCCGATCAGTGCAGCAAGCTCCACTGTTTCTGTCAAAGGTGAACCTGCCACGGCCTTGGCGGCGATGCCCATCAGATCGGCATGATTGAACAAGGCATCAAACGAAAGCTCCGGAGCTGCAAAATAAGCTCCACCATTTTTGAAAACCGGACCGCGTGTTGAGTTGCAGAGTAACATCTTCATCATTCTCCAAAGTGGGAGCCGTGGGGCGGCTGGGTTTTACGACCAAATGGGCCTTCTGCGCTACAGCTCGACCTCTGCCAAGGCCAGAACGCTGCTGTCGGCGCCTGGCATCAGCTCAGGCAATTCGATGCGCTCGCTCTGCCAGCCCCGGTGTTTCAAGACTCCCTGGTAGGGAGGCGAGCCGAGCACATTGCCGGTCAGCTTGGTCTTCCGAGCTGCTGCGGCATCCTGAACGGTCACGCGCGTGCCTTCTGCTTCGCGCCGCACGGGCGCAAGGCTCAAATGTTCAGCGAGTGCCTTGTTGCAACCAGCGTGCACCACCCGCGCTACTTGGCCAACCTCAGCGTCTGAGAACGGCTGGATATCCTGCTGCACGAAATCCAGAAACCTACCGTGGCGTTGCAGCAGGCTCAACATCAGGAGCGCTGAAGCATGTGTTTCACTCGGCGCCTTAGCACTTGTCGGGCTGGGAATGGACTCCGCACTCGTTTGGGGTGTCGGAACGGCCAACTTGGGCGGTTGGTTCAAGTCGGCCACGGCCTGTGCCCAGCTCGGATCGCCGAGGATGCGGAAGAAGTTGCGCCAGGCAAGTGCGGCGCGTTGACCCAATGAGAGTGGGGAAGTCACGAGAGCGCGGAGTCTAGGCGAGCCATTGCGGCAACTTAAAGCTTCTCCAGGTGAGGCCCTCAAGGATCTGGGTTCGGCAGGGTTTTCCGAGCGAACCGTCCACGGCTAGGGTGGAGGAATGTTGCCCTCGTTGTCTCAGATCACGGCCGAGCTTTCGGCATTGGCACCCCTCGCCCGCGCCGAGCCTTGGGATAATGTGGGGCTCCTGCTCGAACCCGCTGGCTTGGTGAGCGGGGAGCGAAAGGTGGAGCGGGTATTGCTCACCATCGACTTGAATCAGGCTGTGCTGAACGAAGCGCGCGCAGGGCAAATCGATTTGATCGTTGCCTACCATCCACCTATCTTCTCGGGATTGAAGCGGCTCACGTTTGCCGATCCGGGTCAGAGGTTGTTGCTCCAGGCGCTGGCAGCAGAGATCGCGATCTACTCGCCTCACACAGCGTTGGACGCCGCAGCCGAGGGCATCAATGATTGGTTGGCTGAAGGTGCGGGGCCCGGGAAAAAATCGGCACTCTTGCCGAGTGTGGTGCGTGAGAGTTCGAGCAAGCTCGTGGTGTATGTGCCGGAGGCGAACGCCGAGCCGCTGCGCGAAGCGCTTTGCAGGTATCCTGGAGTGGCGCAAATCGGGGAGTATTCAAACTGCACCTTTGGATCGACAGGTGAAGGCACATTTCTCGGCTCCGAGGCCTCCAATCCGCGGCTCGGGACGCGGGGTTCCCTCACGCGGGTGCGCGAAGTGCGCCTCGAAATGTTGGTCGCAAAATCCGCGCTGGGGGCACTTCCTCAGCTCCTTCAAGCTCACCACCCGTACGAAGAGCCTGCGTGGGAGCTGCAGCGTTTAGAACCGGTAGTGAGCGAAGCTGTCGGCATGGGGAGGTCGATTGGTCTCGCAACCCCTGCGCCGCTCAATGAGTTGGTTCAGCGCTATAAGGAACACCTGGGGCTCCGTCACTTGCGCGTCGCTACGGCTCCCGTTCATGAACGCGGGGAAGCGATTTCGACCATCAACGTCTGCGCTGGTGCGGGCGGATCAGTCTTTGAGAAGGCGCCGCTGGCGGAGCTCTACGTGACGGGCGAACTACGGCATCACGACATACTCGGCTTCCTAGCGCGCGGGGCGAGTGTGATCTTGACCGACCACAGCAACAGTGAGCGAGGCTATCTGCCGAGCTACCAGCGCCGGATCCTGGAGCGTTGCCCTGGGCTCGTGGTGCAGCTAGCGACAGCGGATAGCGATCCTCTGCGCATTGTTTAGGCGCTATTCTTTGGCTTTTCCAAAGATCTTCGAGCCAGGCGGCACGGATTTAGTGATCCATACATTGCCGCCGATCACCGAGCCTTGGCCGATCACGGTGTCGCCACCCAAGATCGTGGCGCCGGAATAAATGGTGACATCATCTTCCAGCGTGGGGTGGCGCTTCTTCGGCAGCTTCCCCGCATAGTCACTGCGCTTGGTAGAAATCGCGCCGAGTGTGACACCCTGATACACTTTGACATTGGTGCCGATCTCAGACGTTTCCCCGATCACGACGCCCGTCCCGTGATCCAAAAAGAAGCCACGCCCGATCTTGGCGCCTGGATGAATATCAATGCCCGTCGCACTATGCGCGTACTCCGAGATAATGCGCGGTATCATTGGCACGCCCTCTTGGTAGAGAATGTGACCGATGCGGTGGCAGGTGAGCGCTTCCACCGCCGGATAGCTGAAAACGATTTCTTCAACGCTCTGTGCCGCCGGATCCCCCTCATAAGCCGCTAAAAGGTCAGCATTGAGCACGCGCCGCAGCTCAGGCAAGCGGTGAAAAAGACGCAGCACAACGCCTTGACTCCACTCCGCGCAGTCCTGCTTGGTGTCACGCTTGGCCTGTTTCTCATAGGTGACAGCGCGATTGATCTGATCGGTGAGGATTTCATACGCCGGATACACGTGCTCACTGATCGCAAAGCGCAGGTTGTGAGGATTGAGGGAGCGCTGACTGTAAAAGCCAATGTAGATGATGGGCTTTAGGTGATTGAGAGCGGCTATCACCGCGCGCTTATTCGGAAGTGCGGCGCTCTCCAGATTGTTGATCTCTTCGGAGCCGGCGTAGCTCTCCACCACGGTGTCGATGGCGTCTTCGAGCTCTTCAATGCGCGTGGGCGGGATATTGGGCATGCGGCGAAATAGGAGTCTAGCCCGTTTGGGTGCGCTCACCAACTCGTTCACCGGCGCATACTTAGCTTCAGATTGCGGCCGAAAGGTGACGTGGCGGTCCCAAATTCGTGACGGAGGTTCAGTCCTCAGGCTAGTCTGCCGTCACCAAGCATGAGGATCGCGTGCAAGAGCTGACGCACCTGGAAGATAGCCCGCTCGAGGTGGAGGTGCTGGAGGATCTCTCGCCACAGCGGGAACCGGGATTTCTGTGGCTGCGTCGTCAGCGTTGCCAGCTCAAGCTGGCGGATGGCAGTGCCAGCGGCGAGTTTATCTACGACAGCATTGGACGCCAGGCTCTCGACGCGGTCGTGATCGTGCCGCATTTTCTGAAGGGTGATCGGCACTGCGTGTTTTTGACTAGCTCGATTCGCCCTCCCTTGGCGGCGCGTGATGCGAGCCGTATCGCGGGTGATGGTCCTCGGCATTGTGTGTTGTGGGAATTGCCGGCAGGTTTAATTGAGCCGGGGGAAGTGGGGGAAGCGGGCGCGCGGGCTGCTGCCAAGCGTGAGCTCTTGGAGGAGATCGGTTTTGATGTTGAAGAGCGTGCGCTCTCACCCCTGGGCAAGAGTTCTTTTCCAGCGCCGGGAGTGATCGCCGAGCGGCACTTTTTCTTTGAAGTTGAAGTGGATCCGAGTTTGCGAGTGACGCCAACGCTGGATGGCTCGGTGCTAGAAAAACACAGTAAAGTCGGCGCTTTTGAGCTGGAAGTGGCACTGGCAGCGTGCCGCACCGGGCGCATCGAGGATGCGAAAACGGAGCTTGGCTTGCGCAGGCTAAAGGAGATGCTCAGTTGACGGGGCCGCATGTCATCTTGGTGGCCAAGAAGTCTGCCTACCACCGGTATGTGGAGCAGAAACAGGACGCACACACTCAGGCGCTTCTGAAGAACGCCGATCCAGCGGTCGCGAGTTGGCTAGCCTCGCATGAAGAACACGAACGCACCTTAGGCGAGGTGAAAGCCGCGTTGGCGAAAATCGGTGCCAAGGTTACCCTGCGCGCTGCCTCACACACGCCATTTGATACGAGTGAAGCAGATCTCGTGCTCACCGTGGGCGGGGATGGAACCTTGCTCAGTGCTTCACACAACGTCCGGCAGGTGCCCGTTTTGGGTGTGAATAGCTCACCGAGTTTTAGCGTTGGTTTCTTTTGTGCTGCGAATTCCGTCAGCCTCGGAGACATGCTCGCGGATGCGCTAGCCGATCGCTCCGAGCGCGTCGTGCTCACTCGGATGCGCGTCATGTTGAATGGTGAGCTTGTATCCAATCGTGTGCTGAATGAAGCTCTGTATTGTCACGCGTCGCCAGCGGCCACCTCGCGCTACATTCTGGAGGTAAGTTCTGCCAGTGAAGAGCAGCGTTCCAGCGGATTTTGGGTGGGTCCGGCAGCAGGTTCCACAGGCGCGCTGCACTCTGCGGGTGGTTCCGTTCTTCCGCTTTCCGCCCACGAGCTGCAGCTTGTGGTGCGCGAGCCGTACACTCCGGCGGGCCAGCGTTACGAGTTGCTCAAGCTGATCATCCCTGAAAACGAGCACGTTGCCGTACGCAGCAAGATGCAGGATGCCAGTATGTTTCTAGATGGGCCGTACAAGCGCGCGGCCGTTCGGCTTGGCGATATTGCGTCGTTTTCTGTTTCGGATGAGCCCCTGACACTGCTGGGTTTCTCGAAACGGCGGTTTGTGCCGAGCCCAGCGGTGCGTTGAGCTTCGGCCACAACCACCTTTGTCTACGCCGTCTGCGCCGCGAATGCTGTGCACAGGACCTGGTGCTCAGCTACACTCACCGTTCTGAGATGCCAAGAACTCGCCCCAATGAGCCCTGCGCATCGCCCCAGGGCATTCGGTCCTGAGTGTTTGCTTAACTTTGGAGTCACCCTATGAAACACACTGCATCGATAATTAGCTGCGGATCCGCGTTATTGATGGCCTTCGGATTAACCGGTGGTTGTTCAGGGGGTGAATTCACGGATGGAGGTTCTACAGGTGGGTCTGGTGGGGGCGTCAGTGCTTCAGGTGGAGTAGCAACAGGAGGAAAAGGCAGCACTGGCGGCAGTAAAGCTTCCGGCGGAGGCTCCAGCATCACTGGTGGACGGCCAGGTGTTGGTGGTGCCGTAGCTTTGGGAGGCGCCACTGCGACTGGCGGGAGCCCCTCTCAACCGCCACCAGCTAACAGCTGCCAAGATGCGAACGATTGTTCTGCATGCCTCTACCCCACCGCTCCCCGCCAGCCTTCCGAGTGCTATTGCCCGACGTGCCCCAACACCGCGATGGCCAGCGATCGCTGCTCATTCAACGAAAAAGCCTTCAGAGCCCAGGCTTGCGACACGAGCATGTGTCCGCTCCCGCCTTGCGCGACGCCCCAGCCGCTTGCCTGCGAGGACAACAAGTGCACTTTTGGCGGGGCGATGGGTCAGGAGTGCCAGAGTAACAGCGATTGCACCAATTGTCGCTACCCCTCAGCTCCTCAATCCCAGACGGATTGCATGTGTCCCAGTTGCGGTGTGGCAATGACCGTTGCCACGTGCGAGGTGAACACCCGGGCAAACCAAGATCACTGCAGCAACATAGCGTTGCCGTGTCCGGCGATTGACTGCATCCAGGCAGCGCCCGCGGTATGCTCGGCCGACGGCAAGTGCGTTCCTGGTCCTGGTGGGATAGTGTTCTAGCACGGCAGGGCGGGAGTGATTCCCGCCTCGACCCGGCCCGTTCAGCTCCTCACTTCAAGATCTGCCAAGTACACGTACTGGTGCAACCGGCAACGCTGTCGCATTGCTCGCCATGATTGGCTTGAATGCGGCCATCTCCGCAGAAAGGAGCTTTGAGGCAACCTTTCGTGCACAAATTCGGATCCGGTGCGAGCGAGTAGGGATCGGTTTGGTTGGCGCTCCCCTTGTCGCATTGCTCGGGCCCGCTAGTTAGGTTGTTGCCGCAGTAGCCGGCGAAGGTGCAATTCATGTTGCAGGTGCCGTAGCTGCCGTTATTCACGCCATCGTCGCACTGTTCGCCGCTGTCCACCTGCCCGTTGCCGCACTTGATTCGGCAACGCGAATCACAGGTGCTTTGCGCAGTTCCGTTCTGCGCACCCGCGTCGCATTGCTCTTTGGCCTCCTTGATGCCGTTTCCGCACGACACGAGTGGCACGGCCGCTTTGCAATCCGTTGTGCAGGAGCCTGCTGAGCCGTCGTTCACGCCATCATCGCACTTCTCACCGTAGGTGGCATCCACTGCCTTGTTGCCGCAGAAAGGTGCCGGTCGGCAAGCGGTTGAGCACAGGTTGTTGCCGTAAACAGAGCTCATATTCTGGGCACCGAGATCGCAGATCTCCCCGGCCGTTGATTGAATAACCGTGTCGCCACAGCGTGGCCCAAGCACGCAGAGCTGAGCGCACGTGCCGTAGCTGCCATCGTTCTTGCCGTCGTCGCATTGCTCATTGGACTGCTTAACACCATCGCCGCAACGGGGTCCGAGTAAACACACGGAAGTGCACTTGGCGTAGCCACCGACATTGTTCGTTTTCCCAGCGTCGCACTGTTCGCCCGCGTCCAGCGTTCCGTTCCCGCACTTAGACTTGCAGTCACTCTGGCATTTGCTGGAAGAGGTGCCGTTCAGGATCCCGCTGTCACATTCCTCACTGTTGGTGACCACTCCGTCACCACACGAAGGGCCGAGCGTGCAGGACGTGGTGCAGCCACCGTAGGCCGCGCCAGCTTGATTATTGATGCCCGCGTCGCACTGTTCGCCAGCGCTCAACGTGCCATCGCCGCAGTACGCAGCCCATTTGCAGCCGGGTCCGCACTGTTTCGAGGAACCGCCGTACGTCGAGAGATTGACGCCATCATCGCACTGCTCACCGTTCCCTGACTGTAGCGTCTTGTCGCCACAGCGCGGCGGCAGGCTGCAGTCGGCGTTGCAGGTAGCATAGGCGCCCGTGTTCAAGCTTTGGCCTTGGCCATTCTTTCCAAGATCGCAGGCTTCATTCGAGGCCACAACTCCGTCGCCGCAGGTCGATTGGCATACCGAGTGCGCATTCAGGAAGTTCTGAAGGGTGAGCTTGAAGTACGAGGTTCCTGTTTGGCGCTCCGCGTTGAAGACCGCAACTTCATAAATGCCGCCCACGGTGAGGCCGAGCACGGCTTCGTCGTAGATGCCTTCAGTCGGCGGGTTCGTGTCACCACCGGTGCTGCCGGCGGCTTTGGTCCCGAGCTGGATCCAGCGTGTTTCGCTGTAATGTAGGCCGGGGATGTTCACCGCGCGCTTCTTGTTGATGAAAACCCAAAGATCATCATCGCCGTAGAACGTGAGGCGCTCGCCGCCCTTATACGTGAACCAGTAGCGAAGCTCGGTGGTGAAGGAGAAGTTGTCGGCACCGCTTGGATACGTCGGGCGTGTGTGCTCTAAGAGCGCACTTGGGTCGTTGAAGCCGCGTCCCGTGAGTGGGAAGAAGGAGTCGTCGAAGTATTCGAAAGCTCCAGGCGTGCCATTGGGTACGAGCGTCATCGTATCAACCACGGTGCGGTTGATGGCGTTGTCGCTTCTGTACCACTGCGCAAAGGAGGCTGCGTCTTTGACACAGCTATTGGCCGCCTTGAGCGATGGCTTGCCGAGAGCATCCAACGTGGTGTTCACGTCTTGTTGGCAGTTGTGATTGGTGTAGATGCCAAAGCTCTGAAAATCAGGGTGCCGGGGCCCGCTATCGAGCGGGGTATTGTTCGTCCAGCCAACGAAATCTCGGTACACGACGGGAAGTACGGGGGGTTCCGAGAGCACTTGACAGCTGAAGCCAGGCTCGATTGTGCACGTTGCTGAACAGCCGTCAAAATTCCGAAGATTGCCGTCGTCGCAGGCTTCAGTGTTGAGCTTGATCCCATCGCCACACTTCGCTTGGCAGGTGCCATTGCTGCACACCGGTTCAAACCTGCAGAGCGGAGAGCAGCCATCGCCCAGATTGAAGTTGGCGTCGTCGCACTGCTCCGTGCCTTCCACTTTCTGATCACCGCACGTTGTAGCCGTGCAGTTCTGCCCCGGTGTGGTGCATTTAAATCCAGGCTCAAGTGTGCAAATGGCCGAACAGCCATCGGTTCCCATGCTGTCACCGTCGTCGCACTCTTCCGAGCCCGCCACTTTGCCGTCGCCGCATTTCGCAGCGACGCAGCGTGCACCGAGAATGGGGCATGTCCAGCCTGTTTCTAACGTGCACTGTGTGCCGCAGCCGTCGCCCGCATTGGCATTCTTGTCGTCACAGGTTTCCGTTCCGGAAATCTTGCCATCCCCACAAACGACGGTGGAAACACACGCCGAGCCTGGTTGAGGGCAGGCAAAATTAGCTTCCGTGAGACAGTTGCCGGAGCACCCATCGGCGCCACGCGGCAAGCACTTGCCAGAGCCGATGCCGTTACACGCTGTGTCCGAGCTGCACGCCGCACCGTTGTCGCACTTGGAACCATCATCGCACTGTTCGCCGCGCGTGAGGCTGAGCTTGCCGTCGCCGCACCACTCGATGGCCTTGCAAGCCTGCCCAGCCTGGGCGCACGTGTAGCCCGCGCTGACCTCACATGTGTCGGTACAGCCGTCATTCGGATTAGGATTGCCATCGTCGCAATATTCACCAAAATCGAGCAAACCATCGCCGCAGCTCGCAACGGGAAGCTTGGTGCAAGCGCCACCGACACCTGCTGTGGTCGGGCAGGAATAGCCGCCCTCGGTACTCTTGCAATCCGCGGCGCAGCCATCGCCGCCTAGCTGGTTGCCATCGTCGCAGGCTTCATCGCCGATAACGTTGGAATCCCCGCACACGATCGTAGTCGTGCACAAGGTGCCCGGCACGGGGCAGCTGAAGAAAGGCTCAAAGTTGCAGAGACCAGTACAGCCATCGCCTGGCGCGGCGTTGCCGTCGTCGCACGCTTCGGTATTGCTGAGATTGCCGTTTCCGCAGTATTCATCGAGTGCACAGAGTTGGCCCGGCTGCGCACAGGTGTAACCCGCCTCCAACGTGCAACTGGCGTTGCAGCCGTCGCCCGGCGCAGTGCCACCGTCATCACAGCTCTCGCCGAAGTCGATAACACCGTTCCCACACACCGCCTGGGTTACAGGGGTGCAGGGTTGACCAGGCGTGGCGCAGCCAAATCCAGGCTCTACTTCACAGATTGCGCTGCAGCCGTCGTTGGACGCGCTGTTGTGATCATCGCAAGCTTCACTCGCTTCAATTTGACCATTCCCGCAGACAATCGTGCTCACGCACGCCATGCTGGCAAGCTTGCACTCAAAGTTCGCCTCGATGCGGCACAAGCCCGAGCAACCGTCACCCGGCGTCGAATTGCCATCGTCGCAGATTTCGCCTGTTTCGATCAGGCCGTTGCCGCAAGTAGCTGTCGGTGTTCCGGGCGGGCAGGACATATTCGCGCACATTCCCGCTCCGCTTGAGCCCGCGAGGCCTAGATCGATGCCCGAGGGGCCGCCGGGCGACGTCCCTGTGCCTCCCGAGCCAAGGGTGTCAGTTCCTGGATCCGGAATGGCTCCCGACGGCGTTAGGTCGGTGTTCCGTGCGGGCGATTCAGAGCCAGAGCCGCAACCCGCCAACCCCGCCAACACCCCAATCAGTCCAGCTAACCTCAAACTCACATGGCGCATACACGTGTCCTCAGCGGTGCACAGCAATAAACCTGTGACCGAAAAATAGTTCCCTAAGCGTGCCGCCACTATTCATGCAATGGACAGCGCGAGTCAAGAATTCTTAATGCGCTGGCTGAATTTTTTCGTGCAGCCGCAATGGAAGCGTGAGTTGCCTACACTGTGAGAGGAGTACGCCTCGGGAGGCGGTTTTAAGCTAACGTTTTGGGTGGTTTCTCTGCGAGGCCTGTCGGAGCCGCCCTGAGCGCCCGGGTGCTAGAGCGAGGCTCGGGCGCTGACTTCGCGCTTCAAGATCCGATCGGTTTGGCCTGAAGCGTAAGCCTCGAAGAGCTTGCCCCAGTGAGTTTCCTCGCACCACTTCTCGAACGTCAGGCGATCCTTGCGGGGCCAGCGATAGTAGTCGTGATAAAACTCGCTGCCCATCACGAACATATTCACGAGGGGGGTGTGGAAAAAGAGCTTCTGAAACTTCTTGAGTGGGCCGAACCACATCATATCGCCGACCGTGCTGGCAGCGTTATCGCCGACTTTGAAGCCCCAGCTCTCCTTCGAGATATCGTCGCCGACGATCTCAATGTCGCGGGGATCACCCACACCGAGGCCGTCATTGTGAGCCACGTTGATGTACTCCAGGCTCATCGGATCGAAGCCCATCATCTTGGCAGCGATGGCGTCGATGGCCACCTGATCAGAACTGGCCAGGATATAATCCTTGATTACGGGGAACATGGTGCGCGGCCCCGGGCCATTGCCGGCGGTGGTGCCATCCATGATCGCAAACAGGCCCGAGTGGATCTCTTTTTGAATCGCTAGGAGATCGACGAGAGTGCGGTGGATCCAGCTATGTGTGTAGTGGCGTTTGGTGTTGAGTAAGCCGCCAAAAGCGTTCTTCATTGCGCCCGTGGTGGTGGTGTAGATGTGGCACTTCACCGTGGGGAGGTGAATGATATTTTTCCCGAAAAAATAATCGGGCACATAGATGCCCTCGGGGAAAATATTGGGCAGCACATGCATCTTGGCTTTGGGGCGGTATTCCACCCACTTCATGTCTTCGTCCTTGAAGTTGTAAAGGACTGGGATTTTGTAGCGTTTGAAGAGTGGGATGTAGTGGTTGAGATCCTCGCCCTTAAAGGCGTTGGTAACTACCGTCTTGTTCTGAACGCAGCTGATGTCTTTGAAGCCAGCCTTTTCCAGCGCCAGGATGGTGCCTTCGAGTTGCCAGGGAGTCGTGTTGGCGGCCGGGAACGGATAGTGCCACGAGATATTGTCTTTGAGGATCGTGGTAGCGCCTGGGTCCAAGGCCTCCTTCATACCGGCGAGCTCGCACAGCCTTTCAATATCTTGGAGGACTGTTTCGGGCTTGGTTTTTATGACGGCGACCTTGGACTTACTCATACGATTCCTTCAACTACGGCGGGACTATTTTCAAGAGGATGGCTGAAAGCGCGAACTCTGCTACTTCCGAAAACGGGTGAAGGGAGCCTTGCCCGAGTATTTCTGCTGATCGTCCAGCTCTTCTGCGATCCTGAGCAGCTGATTGTACTTGGAGAGGCGATCACTGCGGCTCAAGCTGCCGGTCTTGATTTGCCCGGCATTCGTGGCAACTGCCAAATCGGCAATGAAGGAATCCTCGGTTTCACCGGAACGGTGCGAGATAATCGAGGTGTAGCCGTGGGTTGATGCTAGGTGAATGGTGTCCAACGTTTCGGTCACCGAACCGATCTGATTGAGCTTGATCAAGATGCTATTGGCCGTCTTTCGGTCAATCCCCATCTGAAGCCGCTCACGGTTGGTGACGAACAGATCGTCGCCCACGATTTGGACCGTTTGGCCGAGCTTGTCGGTCAGAAGCTTCCAACCCTCCCAATCATCCTCAGCGAGGCCATCCTCGATGCTCACGAGGGGGTATTTGGCTGCGAGCTTGGCATAGATATCGACCAGCTCACTCGACGTGACCTGCTTCTTGTCGAAGGTGTACTTGCCGTCCTTGTAGAACTCGCTCGCTGCGGCATCCAGGCCGATACCGACCTGTTCGCCCGGCTTATAACCGCTAGCTTCGATCGCGGCGATGATGCGAACAATGGCTGATTCATTGGACTCCAGGCGAGGAGCAAATCCACCCTCGTCGCCCACTGCGGTGGTGAGGCCATCCTTCTTCAGGCTTGCCTTGAGCGTGTGGAAGATTTCGGTGCCGCAGCGGAGCGCGTCAGCGAAGCGCTCGAAGCCCATCGGAATAATCATGAACTCTTGAACTTCCAGGCCGTTGTCGGCGTGGGTTCCACCGTTGATGATGTTCATGAGCGGCGTGGGGAGCACGCGAGCTTGCACACCACCTAGGTAACGCCACAGGGGTAAGCCCACCGTGTCAGCACCTGCGCGTGCAACAGCCATTGAAACAGCTAAGATAGCGTTGGCGCCCAGCTTGCTCTTGTTGGGCGTACCGTCGAGTTCCAGCAAGCGTGCATCGACGCCGGGCTGATCCAGTGAGGAGAGTCCGACAATGGCTGGGCCGAGCTTGTCGTTCACATTGGCGACGGCCTTGAGCACGCCTTTCCCCTGGTAACGGTTCTTATCGCCATCACGGAGCTCGTTGGCTTCGTGTTCACCGGTAGAAGCGCCGCTTGGGACCGCAGCGCGCCCAAAGCCGCTCTCAGTCTGCACTTCAGCTTCAACTGTCGGGTTTCCCCGGGAATCCAGGATCTCTCGCGCTATTACAGAAATAATCTCAGGCATGGCGCGCCGATTAACATGAAAGGCATGCCCTGGCGAGCCCGCCGGCTGAGTGTCGGCAGGGCCCTGGGAGCCTGCACGCAAGCCTTCGTGTTTCAGCTGGGTTTCGTGCTGTCGCTCGGGGCGCCGCGTGTCCGATCGCGCTCCTGATCACGCTCTTGATCGCGTTTTTCGTAGGCGACGACAATTTTTTGCACCAAGGGGTGGCGGACCACGTCCACGTCTGAGAATTCGCAGAAAGCAATTCCTTCGACGCCGCTCAACAGCTCGCGCGCCTCCCGCAGGCCACTCCTGGCACCCCGTGGCAGATCCGTCTGGGTGACATCGCCTGTCACCACAGCTTTCGAGCCAAAGCCCAAGCGCGTGAGAAACATTCGCATCTGTTCCGGTGTTGCATTTTGCGCTTCATCCAAGATCACAAACGAATCATTCAGCGTTCGACCACGCATGAAAGCGAGTGGCGCCACTTCGATCTGGGCACGCTCCTGCAACTGTGCGACGCGTTCGAAATCCAGCATGTCGTGCAGCGCGTCGTAGAGCGGGCGCAGATAGGGATTGATTTTCTCGATCAAATCACCCGGCAAAAACCCCAATTTCTCACCGGCTTCCACGGCGGGTCGCGTGAGCACAATCCGTTTCACGCGTTTGTTGATCAGCTCGTTCGCGGCCATCGCCATCGCCAGGTACGTCTTGCCGGTGCCAGCCGGCCCAATCCCAAACGTGAGATCGTGGGTGCGAATGGACGCCAAATACTGCCGTTGTGCAGGGCTCTTGGGCGCAATCGTCCGCTTGTTGGTCTTGATGAGCACCGTTTCACTCAGCAAATCGACGAGCGAGCGCTGCGGGTCCCCGCGCAATCCCCGCAACAAGCGTGCGACATCTTCGGGCCCAATCTTCTGACCGTGGCTGACGAGCTCCTTGGCACCGGCGAAAAATCGGTGAGCGACGCTCACGTCCGCGACCTGTCCCGCCAGATAGATTGTGTTGCCGCGCAGGCTGATTTCCGCGCCGCTGTGGCGCGCTACTTCCGCTAGTAGCTGGCTTTGCGGGCCCAAAAGGAGCACCAGAACGCGCGTGTCAGGAACCTCAAGCTCGGCCGTCACGGCATTCGGGCTCATCGGTCGAGAACCACAACTTGCCCAATCATTGACGCTCTGCTCATCCAGCGTCAGCATACTCTGCTGGCTTGGTGCGCGCACCCACAACCGGTGTGGCGGCCAACTCTTTGGCGCAGACGGCAGGTATTTTGGCCTCTCCTTCGGCATCCGCTACTTGGCATCGGCATGGCTCGCCTCAGCAAGTGGTTTGGGATCGGGGCGGCGCTCGGCATTGGCATAGCGCTCTGGCCAGTCGTTCGGGGTCAGGTGCCGGTGGAAGAGCAGCTCGTGAAGCTTCGCGCCAGCATCTCGGGGAGTTCCTCAGACAAGCCGCCCGACCTAGCAGGGCTCGATCTGCTGCGCCTCGATCTTCGCCCCAGCCGAGTGGTGGCACCGCTCCCAAACGGGCGGAGCGCGGAGCTCACCTTGGACGCCACGCTCCAGCGAACCGCGACGGCGGTGATGAAGCAGTACCGCGTGCCTGAGGCCGGAGTCGTGCTGATGGACATCCGATCCGGCAAGCTCCTGGTCTACGCAAGTCATGTTAACGACGGCGAAAAGTTCGATGTGAACGCGCGTGCCGAGCCGCCTGCGGCGAGTATCTTCAAAGTGGTGACGGCCGCTGCCTTGATTGAAAAAGCTGGGCTCAACGCCAACTCCGAGCAGTGCTACCACGGGGGGAAGAGCGTGATTTTAGCCGATGAGCTGCGCGATAATCCCGTGCGGGATAAATGGTGTGTCACCTTGGGGGCCGCGCTCGGACGCAGCTTGAATGTAGTGTTTGGACGTCTCGCACAGAAACACCTGACACCGGAATCCCTAACGGCCACAGCCGGGGCCTTCGGCTTTGGAGCGCCGGTTCCATTTGCGGTTTCGAACGAGACGCTCAAGCTGGACATCCCCGTGGAGCCACTTGAGTTCGCGCGTTCTGCTGCGGGCTTCTGGCACTCCAACCTTTCTCCGCTGGCTGCGGCAGTGCTGGCACAAACTGTAGCTAACGGCGGCGTAGCGTTCGCGCCACAAATTGTCGATTCCGTGTTCGAGGGAAAACAGAAGCTCTGGGAGAGCGACGGAAAACCTAAAGTGCTGCGGCGCGCGATCAAGGCAGACACCGCCAGCGAATTGACGCGCATGATGCTCGAAACGGTGGAGGGTGGGTCGGCCTTTGCCGCCTTTCATGATCCGAAAGGCACGCCGTTCTTGCCGGGCATAAAAGTGGCCGGAAAAACCGGAACCCTCACCCGTGACGCAGCCAACCGCTATTACACCTGGTTCGTTGGCTTCGCGCCGGCGGACAAACCTGAAGTGGCCATCGCCTCGTTGGTGGTCAACACACCCATCTGGCGAATTAAGGGCTCGCAGCTCGCACGAGATGTGCTGAGAGGGTACTTTGCGCAGCATGGGGCGCGCGGCGTGACGCAACCACTCTGATCTCGAGCCTTTCTAGGCCAAGTCTGCCAGGGCGCAGGCGAGTTGAAGCGTGTCTTCGGGTGTTCAGGTAGGCGGTTTGGCGAAAAGTCCGGTGAAAGTGCGCAAAATAGTTTTCGTGCGCTGCGAATCCGTGGTGGACGAGGGCCGCTAGGCTGGTACAGTGAAACTTGTGGAAGTTGTTCTGCGCAAATTGGGGCATGGTTCCCGGTCCGTGAGTGGCCGGTTGGTGCGTGCACCCCGCAGGGGTTCCGTGGTGGTCATCGAATTTTCCGATGGAATGCACGAGTACGTGACAACTCCTGTGAAGCGCGTGCTCCGCTTGGCACAAAAGGGCGTCTTCTATATCGAGACCGCCAATAGCCGCTACAGGCTTGAAGTTCGGGATCGCGAGCGCGAACTCGAAGACGCTTCGAGCGGCTGAGTTTTACCGTTCGCTACCGCCTGGTAATCCGGAGGCATTCGCGCTAAGCGTGTCGGCCCTCGCCGCGGAGGTTTAGAAATCCGCAGCAAAACTCACCGGGAATGTTTCTAGTATGGGAAAGTTCGACAATCGCAGCACCAAGCTGAGCCGGCGCCGAAAGGCGCAAAAGAAGAAGAAAGACCGCGTTAAGCGTCAGATCGCCGCGGCCCAAAAGGCTCGTCCCGTACGGACCACGAAGGCCAAGAAGACCAAGTAACCCACGTTTAGCGGATGGTCTTCGTCGGGAAGTGCATGTCGGGGTGAGGCTCTGGTGGGCGAGGAGATGCCTCCCCAAAGAGACCAATATCTCCGGACACTCGCCGTTCGCGCACGAGCACGAAGCCGCGACCCTGGTCCGTCCACGTCTGCTCCAGGCGCGTTCGCTGTAATAGGCTGCTATTCACAGGCGCCCAGCTCACATCCACGTTGACGGCAGCGTTGCGTGAATCCTTCATTTGAAGACCAACCAGCTCTAGGTCGAGTACGCGGATACCTTCGCCCCACTGTGCGTGGCGCTTACTAAAATCAGAACGAAAGCTGGGCGCGGTACCTTCGAGCGCGATGTCCATCCTGCCGAAGCGCGTTGCCACGTTCAGCTCACGCGCAGCGCTGGTGGCACGCTCGGAAGCAGGAGGCGGAGTGATGCAGCTCAAGAGCGCGAGGCCCAGAGCGAGAGCCAAATGTTTGGTCGCCATACCGAAGCGTCGATAACAGGTAAAGCGGGTGGAGGGCAACACGCGCTGAGCGCGCGATATCGGCTAAAAATCGTCGTAGAAGAGCGGCTCACGATTGCGTACGTAGCGATAAACGAGGTGTTTCGCTTCGGCCGAGATGTCTGTGAATTGAGCACCGAAGCCTGGCGGTGATTCACTCGATCCCGTGCTTGAAAGCGGCGCCTCGCGTGTCCAGCGCACCACACCCAGCGCTTGAAACTCGTAGCCACCGGGCATTGAGAGGTTAAGCACCAGCGTCTGACCCACGTTCGGGATCTGGTAGGTGGCGACGAAGATCCCGCCGGCATCCATGATGTCGTTGCCTGCCAGACCTTTGTAGAAATTCGTCGGGCTGTGGGCACCGAGTTCCACGTTCACGCGCGGCGTGCCTGGGGGCGCATTCACGGGCGGGAGTGCCTGCCCAGGTACTGGAGCTACTGCCGCAGCCTGCTGTGCAGGGACCGCTGCTTGCTGTGCAGGGGCCGCTGCTGGCCGCGCGGCTTGGGTTGAAGCCTGCTGAGGCATCACGGGTGGAGCGGCTTGCTGCTGAGGCATCACGGGTGGAGCGGCTTGGGCCTTTGGCGCCTGAGAAAGCTGGTGAATCAGGTTGAGGGAACTTGCGACGGCGTTGACGGCCTGAGCCGCGGCGGGGTGCTCATGTGTTTGCAGCGCGGCGAGAGCGCGACGCGCGGCATCCAGTGCGACGGGCGCAAATTGGCCGGTGGCCGTGCCCTGCGAAGCCTCAATACTATGGAGAGCCGACATCGCTTCAGCGATCGGCTGCGCTGCTTGCATCAGTGCCGGGGGCGCACCCTGTTGTTGCAAGGCGCTCAGGCCTTGCGCGAGATTCTGCCTTGCAAATTGCGCGGCGCTAACGAGGTTGTTCATCAAGGGTTATCCTTCGTGCACGTGCGATAAAGAGGAAGTCTAACACCGAAGCGGCTCGCGATGTAAAAGGCTAAAGGGGTCCAAGTTGCCGCGCGAACGCCGGGCCGTGAAGCAACTCGCCTACCTCGTCGCCTTCGTCGCCTCCGTCGCCTCCGTCGCCTCCGTCGCCTTCGCCTGCCCCCCTTACGCTCAGTACGCAGGCATCAAGACGAATCGCGCCGTCTACAGTTGCAATCACAACTTCTTTCGGCTCCCCCCAAATCACGGCCTCTCCAGCGCGGAGTTCTAAGTTAGGCCGGGCGACCCGACTCGCCTTCATCACAAAGAACGCTTGCTGCTTGAGTTCGAGTGCGAGTCCGGGGGTCGGCCCGAGGGCGCGAATTCGGCGCAGGATGCGTTCAGTGGGCCAATTCCAGTCGACGCGAAGCGCATCCCCGGTTGGCTCGGGAGCCCAGGTGGCTAAGCGGGGATCTTGCTCGTGCGCTTCGAGTGTGCCCTGGAGCACGCTCAACGTGGCCTGTTTGAGCGCGCTGAGCGAAGGGCGGTCTAAGGCTCGTGCCAGCTGCCAGGCATCGCGGTCTCCCACGGGGAGTGAGCTTTGCAGCAGGATTCTTCCGGTGTCGTATTCTGCAGTTAACTCGTGAGCGGTAACACCAGTCAGCGTATCGCCGGCATCGATCGCTCCGAAAAAAGGATTCGGTCCCCGGTGTTTGGGTAACAGGGAAGGGTGCACGCCGATCGCCCCCAACCGTGCCTTTGAAATCCAGGTTGGGGGAATGCGACGCGTCCAAAACCAACTCACCAACAAATCAATTGGCGACTCATTGAGCCGCGCCTCGACAACCGCTTCGAAATCGCCCAAGCACTCCGCCACTTCGATAACTCGCGCCTTCCCGATCTTGGCAATCAGCCGTCGGCGACCCACGTGTGGAACCGGTGAAAGCACAGCAAACGCCAGCTCGTGGCCCTCCCCGAGCAAGGTGAGAGCGCCCAGCGGCAACCCAAAAAATCCCAAGCGGCCGTGCACAGGCTCCCGGTTTGCCACAGCTTGCAAAAACTCGCGACGCGCTCGAACGATCCGGCGGATTCTAGCCGAAAACTTGTCGGTTTGCGCGTTAGGCTGATACCTCGTTTGGCATGCAACCAGGCTCGGATTTGCGCGCCTTCGAACCCAAGCTCCGCCAGGGGCACCGTTTCGACGACGCCGCGCGGGATCGCCCGATCCTCGTTTTCGAAGACGTCCACAAGGCGTACCGCGCCGATGCGCCCGTGTTGCGTGGGCTTTCGCTTTCGGTCGCCCGAGGCGAATTCGTGTTTGTAACGGGGCCTTCGGGTGCGGGCAAGAGCACGCTGCTGCGCTTGTTATATGGCGCCGAGACGCCGGATTCGGGTCGCATCCTGTTCATGGGTCGCGATATCGGCCGCCTCTCTTCCAGTTCGATTCCGTACTTGCGACGCAACCTGGGCATCATCTTTCAAGACTTCAAGCTCGTGAAAAACTGGACCGTGATCGACAATGTAGCGCTTTCGCTCGAAGTGGTTGGGTTGCCAGCACGTTTGATTCGGCAGCGGGTGGGCGAGGCGCTCGAGCGCGTGGGCCTCGGTGGGCGCGGCGCCGATCGAGTCGAGTCCCTATCGGGTGGGGAGCAGCAGCGAGTGGCGATTGCCCGCGCTATCGTGTCTGAACCCGCGCTGCTTCTGGCAGACGAGCCCACCGGGAATCTCGATCCGCAGTTGGCTTTGGATATTCTCGGTTTACTTGGCGACATCAACGAAACGGGTGTCACCGTGCTGTTCGCAACGCACGACCGTTCGCTCTTGGATGTGCGGCCACGGCGAGTTGTGGTTCTGGATGAGGGGCGCATGACAGACGTACCGCATGGGCTTGGTGGAGCCGATGGGATGATGGGGCGGCAGGTAGCTTGACATGACTCTTCTTCAACGAGCCTGGCGCGGAGCGCGCAATGATGTTCGCCTCTATTTGCTCAGCGTCTTCTCAGTAGCTGTGGCGTTCATCTGCTTGGGTGCTTCGCTGCTCACAGTTTTTAACGTGCAAGCCCTGAAGAACCGCTGGGAAAACACGGGGCGTTTATCCGTCTACCTCAAGACGGGGAGCTTGCCTGAAGAGATTCAGAGCATCAAAGAGGCGCTCACCCGAACCACGGGTGTCGCCAACATCCGTTACGTCACCGCGAAAGAAGCGCGAACGGAGCTTTCGGAGACGACACGCGATCCACTGTTTGATTCGCTTGCCGATGAGGCTTTTCCAGATTCGTTGGAGGTGGCGCTCGTGGATGGGCCCATGCGAGTTGAGAAAGTAGCCTTGCAGCTGAGCGCTCTGCCGGCGGTGGAGTCTGTAGAAACTTATACGAGTTGGGCGGGTCGTTTGGGGGAGTTGATCGCCGGTGGCATCACCGCGACGGCCCTGCTCTCGATTGTGATTTTTGGAGCCGTGATCGCGGTTGTTTCTTCGACGGTGCGGCTCAGCTTGGAGCGGCGGCGCATGGAGATCGATGCCTTGCGTTTAGTGGGCGCAACGGGCGCCTATGTTCGGCAACCGTTCGTGATTGAGGGGGCAGCGTTGGGCGCACTCGGCGCAACGGCGGCGATCCTGTTATTGGCGTGTCTGTTTGGCGTGGTGTCTCAGCACTTTGCAGCTGAGTTCGGGACTTTGCTGGGCATTTCGCCTGCATTTTTACCGGCGTGGTCGATGCTCGGGATGGTGTCGGGAGGCGCCGTGCTGGGCGCTCTGGCCGCGCTCGGAAGTCTGCGCAAGCTCTCGGTTATCTGATGGCCAAGCGTCGCTTGAAGCTGCTCTTAGCCGTCGCACTCCTCAGCGCTCAGGCGTCAGCGGGAGATGCCGCGCCGCCCAATGTGGCCGAGGTGGTGCGCGATCTCACGGCCCTCCAGCTCAATCAGGAGCGCGGGCTTGAAAGATTGAAAGAGCTCACCATTATCGAGAACGAGGCTCACGCACGCATTACCCTGCAGGCCAAGATCTACGTTCGCTTGGTGCGGGTTGGGCTTTTGCCTATGGGCGGAGGCTTCGACAAGCTGCTGCGTCACGCACAAAATCTAGAACGCCTGCGGCATTCCATTGAGCGGGATCTCAGCCTCGAAAAAGACAGCGTGCGAGAGCGCGTGGCGATTCGTCAGCGGCTCGGCGTCATCACGACCGAGCGTTCAAAGTACGCGGGTCAAGAGAGCGCTCTGCGTGCGGCTGAGCAGGCACTCTCTGCGGAGCGCGACCGAGAAAGTTCGTTTCAGCGCGCGTTTGGGCCAGGATCCGAGGGTGCAACGACGGTGTATGGGGCACCCAACGCGGCGCCTCTCGATCCCTCGGAGCTGAGCCGCGGTTTTGAAGTGATGCAGGGGCGGTTGCCGTTCCCGATCGGCGGGCGCAGTGAGATTGTGGCTGCCAATCGGGAGCAAGGTGCCCGCAAGGGGTTGGAAATGAGCGCACGCCTCGGGGCGACGGTCCGCGCGGTGTACCCGGGCCGAGTCGTGTTTGCGGATAGCTACGCCGATTACGGCCGCACGGTGATCGTGGATCACGGCGCGGGCTACTTCTCGGTGAGTGCCAATTTGGGACAGTTGGATGTGCGCGTAGGTGAGCAGGTATCCACGGGCACCCGACTCGGAGCTGTCGGTGCTTCTGAGCGCGGAGCCCTGCTCTATTTCGAGCTGCGCCGTGAAGGTGTGGACCTCGATCCCGCAAGATGGTTCGGGATTTGAGCGCCTAGCACTCCGAACGCCAACCATAAAAGCAGAATGGGGAGTCGCTTCTGCGCGGCACATGCGTCGTCAACGTACTGGCAGGTGGGAGCTAGTTTGCGAGCGAGGCGACAATAGGGTCCAGCTTGCCAAAGATTTTTCCGTTTCTCTGATTCGAGGCATCGGGAACATTCCCGTGCTGAGCCCCGGAATCAGCGCTTCATGGCCCTACTCAAATCGCCGAGATCTCGCGTCGCCCTCTTCGCACTGCTGACCCTCTCGGCGACAACGAACGCGTTCGGCCAAAGTGCCAAGCAAAAGCGCAGCTTCTCTCGCGAGCGCTCGCAGCCGGCACCGCCGACGGCTCAGTTTCCGAGCGTGCCGCAGAAGGTCCACACGAATGCTGCGATCAAGCGCCAGGCGCCTCTGCAGCCGCCGGTTGCTCCAGCGCGCATGGCTCCGCCAGTTGTGCCAACACGCGTTGTTCCGCCGCGCATCGCTCCGCCAGTCACCCAGAAACCAGCAGTGGCGCCAGTCTTGGCTTACACGCCCCCACAAGCGCCACCTCCGGCTCAATATCAGTGGACAGGCCCGCCTCGGGTTCACCCTAAGGCGGGCGCTTCGAGCCCTGCTCCTTGGCAAAGCTCAAGTATGCCCAGCTACCGAGCGGCGCCGGGCTACACCGCAGCGTACAGTGGCGGCTACCTACCTCCCCAGCAGAGTCCGAGCGGCGTCCCTTCTTTTCAAATACTTCCTCCCGTGTTGCCCTACCGCGATGGGCAACCCGTGGACCCGATGTATCGTAAGGAGAGCAGCGGCAACACAGGGCTGATTGTTGGTGGGACCCTCACTTTCTTGGCATCCTATGGCGCGGCCGTTGGCTACGGCGCCAATCAGGATTGGAAAAATGGCCTGAGGTGGAACACCTTGCCGGTTGCTGGTCCCTTCTTTGCGATAGGCAAGCGCGATTTCGGCTGCAAGATAAACACTCCCAGCCTTGATGTCGCGAACCAGTGCATGGACGATGCGATGAGCGAAGTGGAAGCTGTGGCCATCCTGGCTGTGGATGGACTCATCCAAACGATTGGAGCCACGCTCCTGATCGCGGGAGTGTTGGATCGCGATACGCTGCTCGTCAGAAATGATGTTGCGAGCCTCTCGGTGCGCCGTGCCGGCAAAGACGGCTACTCCCTGAATCTTCGCCAGCGCTTTTAGGCCGTGATCCCCGCAGAAAACTTGGTCGGTATCGATGATACCGGCCTGGATGTCCTCGACCCCGGTAGCTGGAGCCGCCTATTTGCTGAGGGCTCCACAGTCTTCGGGGCAGTTGCACGGCGTCTCACTGGAGTCACACTTGCCGTCACCGCAACTCAGGCACTGAGGGAATCCCCGCGAGTAGCCACACGTTCCGTTGCCCTGATTGGTGCCACACCGACGGATAAGGCCCGGACAACATCCCACAAGAGCCCCATCGTAGCCCTGATCCCCGCAGGTAGGCGAACCCTCTCCAGCTTGGGCGCAGACGATACCTCCGCATCCCGCACGAAGCTGACAAACGCCACCGGCAACAGCGGTGGGACACTTGTCAGCATCGATCTCCCCACACGACTTTGGCGTACAAACGAGAATGCAGCTTGCCGTATCGTTGCCAGTGCTCCACGGCGAGCATGCGCGTTTGCAATATACTGGATCGCACGGTCCATCGGCTTTCTCAGAGCACACGACATTTGTGCTCACAAGTTTCTGCTCAACACTCTGCAGCACGGAATCAAAGACCGGTCCCGTGTAAACGCCTGGGATGATCACCCCAGTTGCGGACGGGGCCGGGCTAACCGATGTCAGGGCATCGCCCGAGTGTCCGCATGCGAGGCACAAGCCGAGCGGCAGGAATGTAAAGACGCCCTTCATTGAATAAATGATAGCCCGGCGACCGAGAAGCCGCAACTAGATGGGGAAGGGGCAGGTAAGCCCAGTTGCGTTTGTATCGTAGTGTCGCGGTGCGTGAATGAGTGTGACGTTTGGCCGGACTTCAATCGAGTTTGCGTAGAAACCTCCTCGGAAGAGATCCTTTCCCGAGCCGAGGGTCAGGCCACCAAAGGGTGCGAGTATAGTGCCGTCAAAGCCGGTATCTAGAGATGCGGTGCGATCTCCTCCGTAGATAACCAGGAGCGAGGATCCTGGTCGTGAACTGAAAAGCCCCTTTACAGACAGTTGAGTCTTTACAAATATCACGAATTGGCCGTTGCCGGCGAGATCAACGACGCTATTGGGTTCAAGTTCAAGGCTCTCGAAATAGTAGGTCCCCGGCGTCAATGTTAGCCTTGCCTTGGGCTTCAGATGGACGTTCGCCCGAGCCGTTGGAGCAAGCGATAGGGTCGCATTCGGAGACAAAGAGAGCTCTCCGGAGAGCTTCGGGAACTGAATCGTGCACTGCGAGAGGTCCGGCAGGAAAAGGCTTTCAGATCTTACGACGCCACCATCGATAAACGCCGCCCCCGACTCAGTATCAGTGGAGAGGAACGCCTCGGGTTAACTCCGAATCGAGCCCTTCGAACGGCGCTCCTTGGCAAAGCGCCAGCATGCCCAACTACCGCGCGGCACCGAGCTACACCGCTGCGTACAGCGGCGGTTATCTGTCCGCCCAGAATTCGGGTGGCATCCCTTCTTTTCAAATGTTTCCTCCCGTGTTGCCCTACCGCGACGGACAGCCCGTGGATCCGATGTATCGCAAGGAGAGCAACGGCAACACAGGACTGATCGTTGGCGGGACCCTCACGTTTCTTGCCTCTTACGGCGCAGCCGTTGGCTACGGCGCCAATCAGGACTGGAAAAATGGCCTGCGATGGAACACCTTGCCGGTTGCTGGTCCCTTCTTTGCGATAGGTAAGCGCAATTTCGGCTGCAAGATAAACACGCCCAGTGTCGATGTCGCCAATCAGTGCATGGACGATGCGATGGGCGAGGTCGAAGCGGTGGCCATTCTGGCTGTGGATGGACTCATCCAAACGATTGGAGCCACTCTCCTGATCGCGGGCGTTTTAGATCGCGATACGCTGCTCGTCAGAAATGATGTTGCGAGCCTTTCGGTGCGCCGAGCCGGCAAAAACGGCTACGCCGTGAATCTTCGGCAACGTTTTTAGGCCCCGATCCAGCGCGGAAAACTGTGTCGGTATCGATGATACCGGCCGGATGTACTCGACTCCGGTAGCAGGTAAAGAGCCCCGAGCCTGCCCGACAGAAACCCGCGGTGGCGTCGGAGGAGCAAGGCCCAGCTTGGCGACGCTGCAGGCCGGGAGGGCATCCAAGCAAGGAGCCTACACCACAACCAGAATACCTGTGAGCTCGGGTCAAGGCGGAGCGTAAGCTTGCGACTAACCGGTCCTTCCTAGATACTCCTGCACCAGTGAATCTTGTGACAAAGTCTTGGACTCGGCGCCATCCGTGGTGGGCGATCTTGGGTTGCGCATTGCTAGGCGCAGGCCTGGGGTGTTCGGTACTGACTTTGTTCGTCCGGAGGTGCCCCGAGGTCGTCCAACCACCTGAGGTGCATCAAATACCCCGCATTGCCAGCCGCGCGCTGCCGTCCGCTTCGATTTGCAACCTCGTTCACAACAATCCGCCGTGGGCCCTTCTGGGCGGCATAGTCGCGGTCCCGGGCGTGTTGCTTACTTGGTACTTCCGAACGAAGCAGAAGGAAGTGGACATCGACGCGGCGCAGGCAGCCGGGTGGGCTGCTCGATTCGACACCGGCGTCAACTTGGTGGAGAAGCTGATGCCAGCAGGGGTTTTCATGCTCGAAGGCGTAGTAAGGGAGAACCCAGCGGCTTACGGGTGGCCGGTGACCGCGACGCTCGTTTCGAAGACGAAGGAGGTCTCAGCAATGAACCAAGTCAAACCCCCGAACTACAAAATTTTCGTAGCTGCAGCCTTGCGTACCGTCGGTTCCCGCGACGCAAGGGCGGACCTGTGCCAGCTGGACCTAACCGGGTGCGACTTCAGCTTCATAAATCTTAGTGATCTCAAGCTCGTGAACACAGACTTTTCTGGCTCAGCCTTCCAGGACTCTGACTTGCGAGGGGTGAATTTTACAGATTCAATGCTTGGAGGTATTAGTGCCTTGGGAGCCCGGTTCGATGACACCACGATCTTGAGCGACGTGCAGCTGTTTCAGCTCCTGGCAGGCAATGCCGATGACCACCGTGAGGTACCAGCAAGGCCAGGCCACCCACCTAAGGACGCGCTGACCCCTGCTCACAAGGGCACCGAGGCCTAAAGAGCGCTGAATACGACGAACAAACGAACAAACGACAGCCAAAGCCCGCCGGACATCGGTGCAAACAGAACTCCGCCCAGAGGTTGCTCGCTGTCAACGAAGAAAACACGCCGAAGGGCAACCAGAGTCCAGCGTTACCGCTAAACAGACCCCAACGTTAGCTGCCCGACCGAAACCCGCGGTGGCGTCGGATGAGGCTGAGGAGGAAGGCAGCAGCCTGCTCGGCGGTGGCGGCTTCGAGCCGCCCATGGGGCCACCCGAGCGGACGCAAACATCGAGCTCCGCCCGAAAGACATGAGCCAGCAGCCAGGCCCAGCGTTTGCGGGAAGCAGGAGCGTCGTCAGTGTGGGCGTTGAGCTCCGAGCTTCGCCTTCTGGTTGGTCTTCGCAGTAAGCCGCTAGCGTGGGGATGGCGCTCCACAATCCTCAGGGCAGTTGCACGTATTCTCAAGCGACTCGCATTGGCCATTGCCGCAGGTCAAGCACATCACAGGTCCCTTCGAATGGTTACACGTTCCGTCGCCCTGATCGCTGCCGCATCGGCGCACAAGCCCAGCGCAGCAGTTCACCAGGACGCCCGAATAGCCGTGGGGACCACATGCTAGCGGTGGCTCGTTGAGCGCCTTTGCGCACCCCACGCCATTGCAGGTTTGTCGTAGCATGCAAAGGCCCGAGGGACACTTGTCAACTGGAAGCTTCTCGCAGGGCTTCTGGCTACAGACTGGAATGCAGTTCCCTGCATTGTTAGAGGAGGAGCTTGAGCAAGCTGGCTCGCAGTAAACGGGATCGCAAGGGCCCTCGCTTTTTCCGGAGCAAAGGACCCCGGCGCTCGGCTCCACAAGCTTCTGCTCCACGGCAATTGACGGGGGAAAAACCGGTCCATCGTAGACACCAGGCGTTGTCGGAGCGGAGCTGCTAGCGGAAGTGGTGGGGGAAGGGAGAGCCTCACCTCCGTCCTCGGCGCATGAAAGGAGCAGCCCCAGGATCAAGAAACTGAGCTGCCTGGCCTTCATAGCTATCAACGATAGCGCCCCAAGTTCGCCTCGGCAAATCATATTGGAAATGGGCAGAGAAGCCCCGTCCCGCGCGTGTCGAAGTGTCGGGGTACGTGGATTACAGCGGCATTGGGTCTAACCTCAATTGAGTTGGCGTAGAATCCGCCGCTGAAGATATTCTTTCCAGAACCGAGCGTTAAGCCACCATAGGGTGCGAGAACGGTCCCTGCGAAGGTGGTTTCCATAAACGCCGTCTGGTTACCGGCGTAGACGATTAGGAGCGACGATAGCGCTTTGGAGCCAAAGGATCCCTTTATCGACAATCGGCTCTTAACGAAAACTACGAATTGGCCCTCGCCGACAAGATCAACCATACTTTGAGGTTCTAGCTCAAGGCTTTCGAAATAGTACGTACCCGGAGCCAGTGTTAGTCTTGCGTTTGGTTTCAGCCGTACGTCGCCGCGCGCACCCGGTGTCAGCGAAACTGTAGCTTTGGGAGGCAGATCTACATTTCCTTGCATTGGTGGAAAGAGAACCGTGCACTGGGAGATATCAGCCAGGAATAGGTCGTCGCGCCGCTGTACGCCCTGGTCAATACTCGCGTGGGCCTGCAGATCAACCAACGCCGCAGGCGTTGCATACACCGTGCCATGCACCCGCGCATTGTTGCGAAGTGCGACCGATGAAGCCACAAACAGGTCGGATACTTCCGCGTCGACGCCGAGCGCATTCTGACCGGCAAGTTTGCCGTCCGTCGCAGACGCGAAAGCCCCACTGGATGATGTTAACCGAACGTGATTCCCTATTGTCAGATCTCTTTCGCTGTGAAGCGCGTCGCAGCTTAACGCTCTGCTCACCACCACGGTTTGTCGAGCAACTGCAGAAATCCCAGCTGCATTCGTTGCCTCATACCGCACGATGGAGGTCCCGAGCGGAAGGACATCAGTCGACATGATGGGAGTGTTCGTCGGGCTTCCATTTGTGCTCTCCAGGACGATCACCAACCTCGGATTCGGATCGCACGCGTCCTGCACCGCCGCGTACCCAAGCTGTACTGCTAATGAGGATGCATCGCACGTCTCAACCTTCACGTCAGGAGGAGCAACAAGTTTTGGGGCACTAGGTAAAACCCGGATCGGGCTAGAAACTGCGTTGTTGCCGGGATTAGGGTCCGGCGCCGCGGCGGTCGCGAGGAAGTTAACTTCAGTATCTTGTCCGAAGGGAGAAGTGCACTGTGCTCCCACTACGAGCTCAACCTGCACTGTTGCCCCGGCTTCCAGCCGAGAAGAACTCGCACTAATGGACCTGCCGAAGCTCCGACAGGCAGTTGGTGAAGAAGACTTGCAGTCCACCAAAGACAGGCCGTTACCCAGCAGGCCGCTAATTGTAGGAGTGAGCGCACTCCTTGGGCCAAGATTGGTCAAAAGTGCAGTGAATATCGCAGTTCCACCTGCACTTACAGTAGTTGTCGACGTTTGCACGGCTACCGACAAATCTGTAGAGTTGATAATGCTCTCAACGAACTTTTGAACTGCGTCTCGCTTGGGCTCTTTGGGAACCGTGGCATGGATTCCTTCGGCGAAATCCGACGACCCGCGGAAGCTGTAGCTAAGGTTGCTCCAATCGTCGTACCCGCTGAGAATGGAGGGTTGAATCGAACCAACTCCGCGCTCGACGACGTCGTCTGGAGTTGTGGTACTCTCGCAAGTGCGATTCGGCCCATCGGCGAGGCTTTGCCCCACCACGAGATCATCTCTACACGCCGCCGTCTCCAGTCGACCGTTCTTACCTGCCGTGATGGTGTTTCCAACTGGCACGTCGTCGGCCGTGAGTCCGCCGCATTTTGTGTCACTGTCAATTCCCCCGTTCGGCCCAGGTAGGAGCTGAAAACGCACCGAGGCGTCTAGCGGGGAACGAACCGTATCAAGCCGCTGGTTGGGCCCGGGGAAGATCTGGCTGGTGAGCACATCCTGTCGACTTACAGGTAGTGAGTCTAGAACACCATTCGCCCCTGGCTGAATCATATTCCCCGCTAACAGATCGTCCCCGACAATCGGGGTATCGAGCGTGTTGTTGCCTCCAGGATGTATAGCAGGCTGCGCAATGTCATCGCCAAGCAGAACCGAGTCCATAATTCCGCCTAGGTCAGGATCTATCCGCGTCAGTTCGATGTCATCTCCGCCGGCATGTGTTTCCAAAGCGGCGTTGACCCCCCCGGTGATCGCAGAGGCAACCAAAACGTCGTCCTGGCTGAGCGGCTCCCGAGTATCCAAACTGTCGTTCAAGCCCGGAACTATTTGGTAAACTAGGGCAATGTCGTCTAGCGCGGGTGTGCTTTCCAGCGTTTGATCCGGCCCCGGAAAGATGCTCTGGCTGAGAAGGTCCGTCGGTGCGGCGACCGTGTCCACCACGCCATTGCGCCCTGGGCGCACAACACCTCCGACGATTGTATCGTCGTCGCGACGCATGGACTCAAGGGTTCCGTCGACTCCCGGTTCGATGCTGGTGCCGGTAGCAACATCGGTGGGGGCAGCAAAACTATTCAGTACGCCATCCGGGCCCGGCTGGATGAGGCCACCCTCGATAACGTCGTCGAGCAACCTAGCTGAATCTAGCAAGCCATCCGCACCCGGAAAAATCGAGATAGTTGTGATGATGTCGCGAGGGTCCAGTGTGGAATTGAGACTGTTATCGGGGCCGGGGCCTATCCGTCGAAGGGCAACGTCGTCGGCCAGGGGAAGCGTCTGGACCGTGCCATCGGCGCCCCCGTCTACAGTGCCGACGAGTGCATCGTCTCCTTGAATTCCAGAGGCGACAATCAGGGAGTCGAGAAACCCGTTAGGCCCCGGCTCGACGGTGCCTTGGTGGCGACGATCGTCTCCCCCAGGAGACGAGTTTAAAATCGTATTCGCGCCGCTACTGATGCAAACACCATCGTTGTTGATGTCCGCGGCTACGACTGTCCTAAGCCCGTCGCAATCCCAGTCAATTGTAAGGTCGGCTGGCGTGGAAGGCCCAAAGAACCCATCAGGACAGGAGAAGATTGTTTCCAGCGACGCGGGGCCCTGAATGCCGAGCGCCTCATCCAGGGAACGCTCATTCAGGTCGGGCAGACGTTGCCGGGAGTAATCCACAGTATTCGTTGGCGGAATGCCAAGAATCGCGAATGAATAGTTCATCACACTCAGGTAGTTAGGCTTGTTGTTCACTTCGTCGGCCCCGCCGTGCGCTAGACCGAGGTTGTGTCCCAATTCATGCATGAAGCTGCTGGATTGCTCGATACCGTTTTCAAAGAAGAAGCGCCCCACGATGAAATCATTGCCCGGCTGTTCGCCAAGGCCTCCGACATCGGACTGAGGCTCGAGGAGGTCGTGAACCCATAGGCTGTAGTGGTACACAGCGCTCTTGGCGCGCCTTATCGCTGCAAAGTTGGACTTCCCGCGCTCGGCAGCGGTGCCGAAGAAGGCACCCTTAACACCTTCAAAGCATCCGTCGAATTCACATCGCAACCGGTGCGGCACGGCGTCATCGAAGACCAATCGCAGATTAATTCCTTGCGATCCATCAGGGTTCTCAACTGGCGCATTGGCAAAAGCTGCGACGGCCCTTGCGAGGTCCGGGGTCGTTGGCAAATGGCCATGCGTATCCCCGGGAGCGCAATCACTTCCTGCAACACCGCAAACCATTGCGTCAATCTCTACAAAAATATCCTTATGATTGGGATTGGCGCCAAGCCCCGGCAAATTTAGATCGATTACGCCGTCGCCGTCCGAATCAATGCCAATGGTCTCCCAGACATCCAAGAGCCCGTCACCATCTGAATCGAGAGCAACGTCGGAAAGTTTCGTGCCGATAGCAAACTTTAAGGGAGCTCGACAGCTTGGCTGAGTTTGTGGGCAGGCGTGGGACGTACCGTTAGGGAGCGGCCTGTTGATCTGCGGACCTCCTGGGCGTGAAAACACGCTGAGGTGAAACCCTGTATTGTCGAGGAAGTCCTCGCGGTTAACTATTACCTCTGAGAAACCGTCACCATCAAGGTCGCCCACCGCCATTTCATCGTGCATGCGGTAGTCGGAGTTCGAGGCCTGGACGGATGCAGCAACAGGACCAAAGTTGAGAATCTCAAGCGAACCCTTTTCGGAGGTGTCGAAAGATTGGGAGGCGTGAGCAATCACGATCTCCGCGAAACCATCCCCGTTCAGGTCACCAACGTCTAGATCGTCATTGGCGCGAAATTGCGCAAAAACTCGAGGAAGAGGTTTGGCGCGGCGGGATGGGAGAAGACCACGACGCCACCAATTGGACTGCCGATGACCACGTCGGCGAAGCCATCTCCGTTAATATCTCCTACTGCCAGGTCGGCATCCTCGGGAAACGAGGTGGAGGGAAAGTCGATTACAGTTCCCTGGCGAGAGTAAACCGTAACAATGCCGGCCAATCCCAGTACGACTTCGTCAAAGCCATCGTTGTTGACGTCGCCCACCGCTACTCTCCCCTTGCCAGCGCTAACTTGATTTCCAGGCGGGAAAAATGGAATGGCTCGGCCAAACTGACTCACTGCGCTCAGGTCCCCTTGCGCTGCCATATCTCTAACCTGGTACCCAACAGCATCGTCCAAACCGTCATGGTTTAGGTCACCCATTGCAGCAGAAACGACCCCGCTAGAAAACACCGTGCGCGACTGACCATCGGCGAACTGCATGAAGCCGCCGCCCTCGTCATAAAACAAGATCGGTGGCGCGGAGCTAGTCAGGGCCTGCTCTTGCCTCGCGACGTGAACCTGGTCTTCCGTTTGGCTTCGTGGAGCAGGTGAGGAACAACCAGCCATGATCGCTGACGCAACACCAATGATAAGCAAGCCCAACTTAACGCAGCTTCTATTCGCCATAGTCCCGATCCATTCCCCCGCCTGTTGAGAGTCTCGAATGAACGCTGTAGACGTGGGGCGCCGCGGGCGTCAACCCTAGGTCTGGCGTATCCCCAAGAGATCAAGTGATCCCCAACCGACCCAGCCGATGGCTCCGAAGCGCATGAGCCGCCGAACGCACGACGCGGGCACAGGTTCGAATTTTGTCACATGCCCGAGTCGTGTCCACCGCGGAGCGCTCGACTCCAAGCCCGGTCAGCACGTCGTCGACGCCTCTATCGCTCCCGCACAGTTTTGAAACCTTGCCAGCGCCAACTGGATCGTTCTTTCCCGCTTGGTAAAGGCGCTGCGGGCAAGATCGCTGGCAACAAGGCAACCCCACTTACAGCTAGTACAATTGGTTGCTTGCGGATGATCAGCACGTTCGCAAACCAATCACCCCAACGTCCCGAAAGCCGGTCTTCAGGCACGGGTACTGCTCGCATTCGGTCAAGGAGCTTTTGGGTGCAGCGAACGGTAAACATTTCACCTTTGGGCTTTGATGCTTGCTTGCCGATCACTTGGCCCTCTTCGCAAAGCTCGGGGCGCGCGAAACGACGCCGATGGCCGTCGCCATTTGCTTGTTTTGGGCCTAGTGGGAATTGTCGAATTCCCGCAACTGCACCGTGCGCCGGACGAACAGCTCTTGAATCGGCAAAAACTCGGTGAAATCCACGCGTTGGGCGGGGAGTAAACCGGCATTTCCGATTGACCACTCTTGGGGTATCGTAACGGCATGGCTATCGACGGAATTGGACGCCCCAGGATCGGCGATCTCCCGTCGCCGGCGGCTTCGGAGGTACCGGGCTCGGAGCTCGGGAAGGAACCTTCAAGCCTTGAGAAGCTTGAGCGTGGCAGCGTTGAGAATCCGGAGGTCGCGGCCTTAGAGCGCGGAGAGCTGTCCGTGGATCAATACTTGGATCAGCAAGTGGCGAACGCAGCTCAGCATCTGGAGGGCCGCTTGTCCGCAGAGCAGCTAACATTTGTCAAAGAGAACCTGCGCGCATCTCTTGAGACAGATCCGGTGCTGATGGAGCTGGTGAAGCGTGTCACTGGCGGACTCGCCGCTGAGCTGAAGTAGGTTCACCCAAGCGTGGTGCGTGCCGCCTTTTCAGTTTCTGATTCCGTTGTTCGCCTTGAAAGAGCACGCCAGGCTTCCCTGAAG